>Ga0265294_10000989_pt1 | contig 38562 bp, 35 predicted proteins | sample MunlanPumphouse3_FD_192504 | JGI IMG/M metagenome (GOLD analysis project Ga0265294, IMG submission 192504) | Groundwater microbial communities from a municipal landfill in Southern Ontario, Canada - Pumphouse #3 | ecosystem: Environmental > Aquatic > Deep subsurface > Groundwater | place... | reverse complement strand
CTTACCACACTTTCAGTTACGTGCGATGATCCTATATAAGATCCGCGTTTAGGCATAAGCGCGTCAATCTCGTCGAAAAAGATAATCGACGGTGCTGCTTGCCTGGCTTTCCTGAATACCTGACGAACGCCGCGTTCCGACTCCCCGACCCACTTCGAGAGGAGTTCCGGGCCCTTTACGGAGATGAAATTGCTTTCGCTCTCGTTTGCGACCGCCTTTGCAAGGAGTGTCTTGCCGGTCCCGGGTGGGCCGAAGAGCAGGATGCCGCGGGGGGGTTCGGTATCCAGGGAGTCGAATATCTCCGGATATTTGAGCGGCCACTCAACAGCCTCCGCCAATTCGGCCTTTACGTCTTCGAGGCCGCCGACGTCCTCCCAGTTGACATCGGGGATCTCTACGAGCACCTCTCGCATCGCGCTCGGCTCAACGTGCTTATGCGCTTCGATGAAGTCCTCGTTCGTGACGCGAAGCTGGTCGATGATCTCGGCGGGGATCTCCTCCTCGATCTTTATCTGCGGGATGATCCGGCGGAGTGCGTGCATCGCCGCCTCCTTTGCGAGCAGAGCGATGTCGGCGCCGACGAAGCCGTGCGTGGAACGGGCGTAGTCGTCGAGGTTCACGTCCTCGGCAAGCGGCATGCCGCGGGTGTGGATCTGGAAGACCTGCTGCCTTCCCTTGGTGTCGGGGATGCCGATCTCGATTTCGCGGTCGAACCGACCGCCACGCCGCAGAGCAGGGTCGATGATGTCCGGGATGTTTGTTGCGGCGATCACCACCACCTGGCCCCGGGTCTTCAACCCGTCCATCAGGGCGAGCAACTGGGCAACAATCCGGCGTTCGACCTCGCCTTTCACCTCTTCGCGCTTGGGCGCGATCGAGTCGATCTCGTCGATGAAGATGATCGAGGGTGCGTTCTCCTGCGCTTCCTCAAAGACTTCACGCAGGCGTTCCTCGGATTCACCGTAGTACTTGCTCATGATCTCGGGGCCCGAGAGCGTGATGAAGTGAGCGTCCACCTCGTTCGCCACGGCTTTTGCGATCAGCGTCTTCCCCGTTCCGGGCGGGCCGTAGAGCAGGACGCCCTTCGGGGGTTCGACGCCCAGGCGTTCGAAGAGCTCGGGGTGCCGGAGCGGGAGTTCGATCATCTCGCGGACGAGCTGCAGCTCGCGATCGAGCCCGCCGATATCCTCGTAGTGGACGTCGCCCGCCACCTCGCGCTCTCCCTCTTTGGGTTCATACGGAGTCTCCTTCAGCTCGATCTCGGTGCTGTCAGTGACGATGGCGATGCCCTTCGGGGTCACTTTGGATATCGCGAACGTGAGCGGGTTGCCGAGGATACTGACCCGGATGAGCTGCCCCTCGGTGACCGGCCGGCCGCGAAGGATCCTTCCCAGGTACTGTTCGCCGCCGACCAGGCGGATGGGCTGGGTGGGCTGGATGGTCACCTTCTTTGCGTATCCTGCCTCGGTCTTCCTGATCCGGACGTTGTCGTCGATCCCTCCCCCGACGTTGCTCCGGGTGTTGCCGTCGATGCGCAGAATCGCTTTGCCGGTGTCCTGGGGGAAACCGGGCCACACGAGCGTCGCTGCCTTCTGGCGCCCCTCGATCTCGACGACGTCGCCGCTGACGAGGCCAAGCGCCTTCATGGTGTCGATGCTCAGTCTGGCGATTCCCCGGCCGGCGTCTTCGTGCGCCGCCTCCTTGATGGTTACCTCAATGGATTCGGTATTGGCCATGTGAACAATCTCCTCCTGTAGGGTTTACCATAGGTAAGTGCCGACTAGTATTTATATTTTTCCCTAAATGGCCCTTCCGTTGTGCCGGATAATCCCCTTTTCCGTAACGATGTAATCCATCTTCACGTCGTTTTCATCGGCAGGAATGCGCCCTGCCTGCTGGCAGGAGAATGCGATGCCGATCTTCTTCGGGTGAGGGTACCGGCAGAGGAATCGATCGTAGTACCCGGCACCGTAGCCGAGCCGGTTTCCTTCGGCGTCGAAGGCGAGCATCGGTATGATGACGACCTCGACCTCCTCGGGCCGCGCCGGAAGTTCGTGACCGATCGGTTCGGGGACGTCAAAAGTGCTCGGGACGAGGACCCCGGGGTCCGGGAGGTAGGAGAGGCGGAGACTACAGGTCTCCCGTTCGATGATGGGCACGACAACCCGCACGCCCCGGCGGTTCAGGGCAGCGATCAGGCCCATGGTCTCGACCTCCGGGGCTTTTGCAACGTAGACCATGACGGTCGCAAACCCGTCGAGGAGACCGAGGAGTTTTTCTTCGATGCCTGCACTGCACGTGGCGATCTCCGCAGGGGAGAGGAGGGACCGGGCTTCCTTTGCCCGCAGACGGAGGGCCGCCTTTGTCTGGCTCATTGTAAGAGAGTTTGGCTCAATCAGACCATAAACTATGCATGCCGGCGAGGAGGGTGCGGCCTACTTCTCCGCTCCCGGCCCTTCGCCGCAGACCTCCCGGAACCGGCGGAGAGAGGATGCAAGGACCCGGGTCTTGCCTATCATCGCGGCGATGAGGAGAACGTCGAGGATCTCGTCGCGGGACGCGCCTTCCTTCAGCGCGGCTTTCATGTGGACCTTCAGGCAGTCGTCTGCCCCGGCCCCGGCTGCCGCTGCCATAGTGACCAGCTCCGCAGTCTTTGCATCGAGGGAGTCGGGCCGGGAGAACCGGTAATCGGCGAGGGTGGAGAGCGCGAAGGTGTCGGGCCGGTTCCGGAGGATGGAGAAGATGAACGGCATGACGCCGAGCATCTCCCCTATGTCTGCCATGATGTCGTCGCCGAGGTCGTCTGCGTGGGCAAGAAAGTCGTCTATGAGTTTTTCGTTCTCGAGTTTCATTGAGGTATCCTCGTATGGAGATGTGGGTGAGACGGGAGGATAATGGTGCGGTTTTTGGTTCGGGCGGGGGTGGTGGGAGCAGGAGAGAGGGGTGCGGAATTTCATCTGGAAGATTGTCTCGAACCTGATGGCTGCTTAGACGCTTATCCCTCCAGCAGTTATAGAGCCCGGTCCACGGATTTCGTGGGGATATCGCCACGGGGGGAGGGGTTTCAGGGGAGGGGGTCTCCCCCTCCCCCGTCTCCACGAAATGGATGTTATGCCTGTAACCCCCACCCCGCCCGGCCTCCGGCCTCCTCCCCCCCCGTGGGGGGGGCAGTCATGGCGATACTCCCACGGTCCACTGTACCGAGCTGCTGGAAACGAACAGCCCTCGCTCTTCAGTGGAATACAAATAAAATAGATGGGAGCGCCCCTCTGCTCTCCAACCCCACTCAGAAATTAAAATGCCGCCCGACAATCTTCAGCGCACAGTAGTCCCCGCACATCGTGCAGGCGTCGGCATCGGCCGGCATCCGCTCGTCCCGGATCTTCCGGGCGCGCTCGGGGTTCATCGCGACCGCAAACTGCCGCTCCCAGTCGAGGTCCCGGCGGGCGTGGCCCATCTCGAGATCGTCGTCGCGCTTCTTGAGTTTGATCATATCCCCGACATGGGCGGCGATCCTCGAACTCATGACGCCCTCGTAGACCTCCTCGGGGGTGGGGAGCGCCAGGTGCTCGGCCGGCGTCACGTAGCAGATGAAGTCGGCGCCGTAGGAGGAGGAGAGCGCGGCCCCGATGGCGGCCACCCGGTCGTCGTAGCCGGGCGCGATATCGGTGACGAGCGGGCCGAGCATGTAGAACGGTCTCCGGTTCGTGACCCGCTTCTGCAGCACGACGTTGGTCTGGATCTCGTCGACCGGGATGTGCCCCGGCCCCTCGATGATCGTCTGGACACCCTGTTCATGCGCTTTATCGGCGAGTTCCGCGTTGATGAGCAGCTCCTGGACCTGGGCGCGGTCGGTCGCGTCGTGGACCGCTCCCGCCCGCATCCCGTTGCCGAACGAGAGGGTGACCTCGTGCTCTTTTAAGATCTCAAGGAGGTAGTCGAATTCCGAATAAAGCGGGTTCTCCTTCTCGTTGTGGAGCATCCATGCGGTCATGAACGCCCCGCCCCGAGAAACGAGCCCGCCGTGCCGCCCCTGGTTCTTCAGGCGCTTCATCGTCTCGTAGTTGATCCCGGTGTGAATCGCCATGAAGTTGGTGCCGATCTTCGCCTGCTCCGCTGTGATCCGGAAGAGGTCGTCCGCCTCCATGTGGACGACCGCCCCGTGCTTCCGGGCGGCCTCGATGAACGCCTGGTAGAGCGGGACCGACCCGACCGAGAGGGTGGTCGCCTCGACGACCCGGCGCCGGATCTCCAAAAAGTCGCCGCCGGTGGAGAGTTCCATCAGCGTATCGGCACCGGCGAGCTCGGCCTGCCGGGCCTTCTCGATCTCCATGTCGACGTCGACGATGTCTGAGGACGTTCCGATGCTCGCGTTGACCTTCGTGCGAAGCCCTTCGCCGATACCGCAGATCTTCACCTTCCGGTAGGGGGAGACTGGAATGACGATGTGGCCTTCGGCCACGCCGCGCCTGACGAAATCTTCGGTTACTCCTTCCGCTGCTGCGACGATCCGCATCTCTTCGGTGACGACGCCACGCCGGGCATCTTCTATGAGACCCATGGCCCTATATTTGAGGAAAAGAGTTGATAAAGGCTTGTTTTTGGGATTGGGGCTAAAATGGGCTTGTTATCTCAACAAGTAAACTTGACTTTACCTTATTCAGATCTTTTTTCATAGCCGGAAAGCCAAGGCTTACAAGAAATAACGGAGCATCTCTTTAGCGTCTGGTGATTATTTGTACGTCAATTTCGGAGGTTTTGTCCCGATCAGCACCGTCGACTGGCGGGGACGGGCTGCCTGCACCGTCTTTCTCCGGGGGTGCCCCGCGCGCTGCTTCTACTGCCACAACATCGCCATCCAGGACGGCGAGGATCTGCGCGATGCAGACGAGATCATCGCGATGATCCGGGAATCCCGTATGGTTGCGGGCGCTGTGGTCTTCTCCGGCGGGGAACCGACCCTGCAGGGGCAGGCGCTCGCCCACCTCGCCGCCGCCGCCCGCAACATGGGGTTCTCTGTGGGCCTGCACACGAACGGTATCTTCCCCCGGGTGATCGAGGACCTCATCGACAGGCATCTCGTTGACATGATTGCGCTCGATATCAAGACGACGTGGGAGCGCTACGACGACCTCCTGGAACTCACCGCCGCCGATGCGGTGAAGCGGTCGCTCGCCGCCTGCAAACGGGCGAAGGCCGACGGCAACCTTGAAACCTTCCAGGCTGTGGTCACTCTCTTCCGGGGCCGCGAAGGCGATCTTTTGTCCATCGCACAGGATACCCGCGGATTCGACCTCGTGCTCCAGCAGGGGGTTGCCGCGGGCTTCGTTCCCCTGACCCGGCAGGAACTCGAGGCTGCGGCGGCACCGCTCGGCCGGAAGGTCCGTATACGGACCCGGGAGGACGGCGAGGTCGTCTACGACCCGGAGCGGTAGCTGTTCCGGTGACGCTAAACATAATATCGTCAAGAACGCACGTTTATGGTAACATTTGTGGCGGCCGCCGCAACCTGCACCGCCGGGACCCTGCAGCCGGTTTCCTGCCGGCACGGCCCGCTGTTCTGGATATAAATGGAGAAACCGGATGAAGGTCATTGGAATCGTTGGTATGCCGGCAAGCGGGAAAGGCGAGGTATCCCGGATCGCCCGGGCCCTCGGGATACCGGTCGTAGTCATGGGGGACGCAATACGGGAACAGGTGAAGGAGGCCGGGCTTCCCCCGACGGACGCGAACTTTGGCGCGGTCGCGGGGAAACTGCGCGCGGACCTCGGCATGGACGCCATCGCCCGGATCACCATCCCGCTCATCGAGGCGGCGAGCGCTCCGGTGGTTCTGGTTGACGGCATTCGGGGTGACTACGAGGTGGCGACGTTTCGGGAGCATTTCCCCGACTTCACGCTCATCGGGATCGATTCGTCGTTTACGACGCGTTACCGGCGGCTCGCGAACCGCGGCCGGTCCGACGACACCCTCACCCCCGAAGAACTCCGGGCCCGCGACGAGCGGGAACTCGGGTGGGGGCTTGGCCGTGCCCTGGAGGGGGCGGACTGTCGGGTCACGAACGAAGGATCGCTTGAAGCGTTTGCCGCAGAGGTTCGTGCCCTGCTCTGCCGGCTGGGAGGGATAACAGAATGAGTCTTGCTCCGTATTTTTCAGCCTCGTCAAAAGTCTGGGAATCACGCGACTGGGTCTATGGGATCGAAGAGATCGGGTATACCGGCTGGGAGATCGTCGCCGACGGGAAGTACCGCCTGGACAACCCCGAGAACTTCGCCGCTGTCCGGGAGAACCTCGAGAGCACCGGCCTTCGCGCGACCGTGCACGCGCCCTACAGCGACTTAAACCTCGCGTCGTTGAACTACCCGATCTGGCGCGAGTCCATCCGCCAGACCTGCTGCTGCATCCATCACGCGGCCGAACTGACTGACCGGGTGACTGTTCACCCGGGTTTCGTCTCCCCCGTGGGGAGACTCGTCCCGGAGAAGGTCTGGGAGATGCAGAAGACCGCGCTCGTCGAGATCGGGAAGTACGCGGAGGATCATGGCGTCCTCGCGTGCGTCGAGAACATGATCAGCATCAAAGACTTCCTCTGCCGCTACCCCGAAGAGATCCTCGGCCTCACGGAGGGGATCACGGGGATCGGGATCACGCTGGACGTGGGGCACGCAAACACCAACGGTCTCGTGGATGCGTTCCTTGCACATGTCAGGGAGGTCGATCACCTGCACATCCACGACAACCACGGGCAGTCGGATGAACACCTGGCGCTCGGCGACGGAACCATCGCCTGGGAGAAGGCCGGGCGGATCATCGCCCGCGACTACTCCGGCCCGGCTGTCATCGAAGGCCGGAACCTTGAGGAGGCAAAGCGGAGCCTCGCTGCATTCAGGAAGTGGTTCGTATAGCCGGCGAGACCCTCCACATTCACTTCCTCGGCACGGCGGGGGCGCTCCCCTCACCGCAGAGGAACCCCTCCTCGCTCCTGATCCGGCGGGGCTCCGATACCCTGCTTTTCGACTGCGGGGAGGGCGCCCAGCAGCAGATGATGCGCGCCCGGACCGGGTTTACCGTGAACGCCGTCTTCATCACCCACTGGCACGCCGACCACTTCCTCGGCGTCTTCGGGCTCGTCGAGACGCTCGCGTTCATGGGACGGACCGAGCCTCTCCCGATCTACGGGCCGCCCTGGGTCGGCGAGTTCGTCGACCTCGTGCAGAGGATCAGCCGTCACGCCCGGGGTTTCCCCGTCATCGCCCACACCCTCGAGCACGGTTCGGTCGTGCCCTTCAACGGCTACACCGTCCGGGCGTTTTCGACGCTCCACGGTATTCCCGGGCTCGGCTACGTGCTGGAGGAGGACGAGCGGCCGGGCAGGTTCAACCGCGAGCGGGCGATCGAACTCGGTATCCCGCCGGGTCCGCTCTTCGGGCGGCTGCAACGTGGAGAGGTTGTCCGCATCGTCCGCGACGGCGCCGAGGCCGAGGTCCGGCCCGCCGACGTGATGGGCGAGGCGCGTCCCGGGCGAAAGATCGTCTATACCGGCGATACCCGGCCGCTCCAGGATCAGCCCGACACCGCGGCGATGATCCGGGATGCGGATCTCCTGATCCACGACGCCACGTTCGACGACCAGGAGGTCGCCCGCGCCCGTGACGTCCTGCACTCGACGTCCGGGGAGGCAGGGGAGGCTGCAACGGCATTGGGTGCCCGTATGCTTGCCCTGGTGCACATAAGCTCCCGTTATGCAAGCACAGCAAACCATATACGCGATGCAAAGCGATATTATGAGGGAGACGTGATTCTGCCGGCTGATCTGACAGTGCTGGAGATCCCGTATCGGAGTTGATCGAGATGGACGGTGATGGTGATGGAGCAGGGCCTATCCAGCCAGAGCCGCCTGATTCTGACCGGTCTCGGCGCCCTGCTCGTCAGTGCCATCGTCCTGAGCATTGCAGGCATCTATCTCGGTTCTGTCCGTGATGTCCTCGCGCTGATTCCCGGCCTGATGGTGCTCCTGCCGTCGATCATCCATATTCGAGGGAGCATCGCCGGCGTCTTTGCCTCCCGCCTCTCCTCATCGATGCATCTCGGAGAGTTCTCCATCGAGTTTGAGGAAGGAAGCGTCCTCGGCGACAACATCCGCGCGTCGTTCGTGATAACCATTCTCATTGCGTTCGTCATCGGCATCTTCTCGTATGCAGCGAGCCGCATCTTCGGGTATCCTGTGATAGGCGTCACCGATCTCGTACTGATCTCGGTCGTCACCGGCGTTATCGCGGGGGCCGTGGTGATGGGGATCACCCTGCTCATCGCCCTCATAAGCTACCGCTACGGCCTCGACCTCGACATGATCGGCGCACCGACCGTCACCACATCAGGGGACCTTGTCACGCTCCCGATCCTTGTGCTCACCGCGACGTTCGTCATGCTTCTCTCCCCCTGGATTCGCCTGGCTCTCGGGGGCATCGCGGTCGCTGCCGCCGTCGCCGCCGTCGTCTACACCCAACGCCGGCCGGAGGGAATCGAGCCGATTGTCCGGGAGAGCATCTTTTTGCTCATCCCGCTCAGCGTCCTCGGCACGCTGGCCGGCCTGACCTACGCTTTCAACCTCGATGCTCTGGTGACGATCGCGGCCTTCCTCATCCTTATCCCGCCATTTACAGGCGGCCTCGGGTCGATTGGCGGCATTCTCGGGTCGCGCCTCTCGACGGGGATGCACACCGGCGAGCTCAACCCCTCGTTCCTCCCCGAGCGCGACGTTGTGCATCATTTTATTATTTCCTATCTCTATACGTTGATACTGCTTCCACTGCTGGCGCTCATCGCGCATGGTGCGGCGGTGCTTATGGGGTTGAACAGCCCCGGTCTCGGGATGCTGGTCATTATCAGCCTTGCGGCGGGTCTGGTCGTCATGACACTGGTGAACGGCGTGGCATACGTCACCGCGAGCCTTTCGTTCCGCTACGGTCTTGATCCCGATAACTTCGGTATCCCTGTCATCACAAGCCTGATCGACCTGATTGGTGCAGCTGCGCTCGTGGCAGTGATAGGCCTGCTGTTGTAGTGAAAGAATAGAGAACAACGGTTAACAAACCATGATGGAACATGAATATCAGCCGATCAGCTTCAAAGACGTCCTGATCGAGATGAAGGACGTCTCCGAGTTGATGGTCGATCTCTCTTACTCTGCAATCCTCTTCGATAGCAAAGAGATAGCGCTTGAGGTGATCAACCTCGAGGAGAGGATGAACAATCTGGTCTACCAGGCCAGGATTCAGAGCGTCCTTGGTGCCAGGAGGATAGAAGAGGCGGAGGCGATGAGCGGTATGCTCCAGGTGGCCGAGGCCGCAGAGCGGATTGCGAACTCGGCCTCGGATATAGCAAAACTCATCATAAAAGACATCCGGTTCCCCGCAAAACTCAAGCGTGTCTTCCCCGAGGCCGAGGAGATCGTCACCCGGGTCATCGTCAGCCAGGGAAGCGAGGTTGCCGGCCGCACGCTCGGCGACCTCAAGGTCCAGAGCACGACAGGCATGCAGGTGATCGCCATCCGGCGCGGAAAGGGCTGGATCTACGACCCCGACAGAACCACCCGGGTGGAGAGCGAGGACATCCTGATCGCGCGGGGACCGGAGGCCGGAGAAGACCCCCTCTCCATGATGGCGGGGTCCGGGGAGCGTCCCCGGGTCGAGGCCTCGTTCGCGGGCGAGGTCGACGACCTCGACCGGGCGGTTCAACTGATCATCGAGATGAAGAACCTCTCGGAACTCTCCGTCGGGCTGGCGTATACCTCCCTCCTCTTCAACAACATGGAGGTGGCGCACGAGGTGGTCGCTCTCGACAGCACGCTCGATGATATGCGCTACGACCTGGACCTCTGGATCCTCGAAGCGGCACGAAAGATCGAGGACGTGCGCTATCTTCGCGGCCTGCTGTACATGTCTTCGTTCGCGCAGGCGATCAGCGATTCGGCTCACTCTATCGTCGACGTCCTGCTACGCGACATCGAGATCCCGCCGATCTTCAAGAAGATCGTCCGGGAGTCGGACGAGATCATCACGCGGATGACCGTGACGCCGTCGTCGCCGCTTGTAGGAAAGACCCTCAAGGAGATGTCGCTTGCGACGGTGACCGGGATGGTCGTGCTCGCCATCAAGCACGGCGACCGGTGGGTCTACCGTCCGGGGAAGAGTGTTAGGCTGGAGAGCGGCGATATCATCATCGCGAAGGGCAGGCGGGACGGCGAGTGCCGGCTGTATGAACTTGCCGGACACGCCGCTGAGGTGTCCGAAGAATAATTGGAGAACTACTATGGGAGATACAGAAGATACAATTGTTTACCGCCTTGGAGCGAACTGCGATCTCAACGAGGTGGAGGAAGGGAAGACCTATCTTGGGCGGGTGCAGGGCTTTGCACCGTTCGGGGTCTTCGTCCAGTTAAACGACCGGGTCAAAGGGCTCGTGCATAAGAGCAACGTGAAGGTGCAGCATGCCGAGCGCGACCCGATCATCGTTCACGTTCTGCAGATCCGGAGCAACGGCAACATCGATCTCGAGGAGGTCACGCCGACCGTCTACCAGACAGAGAACGTGACCAAGAAGACGACGACCGTGCTGATTGCCGATATCGGGAAGAAGATCGGCAGGACAGTGCTGATCGAGGGCGAGGTCGCCCAGATCAAGCAGACGTCGGGGCCGACGATCTTCACGGTCGTGGACGCATCAGGCACCGCGAATGCTGCAGCGTTCATCGAGGCCGGTGTTCGCGCCTACCCTGAGGTGGAACTCGGGGATATCGTCGCCCTCACGGGCGAGGTGATGCAGCGCAACAACCAGCTCCAGATCGAGGTCTCGTCCGTGATGGTCATGGAACCGGAGGACGCGGCACGGGTCAGGGAGCGTATTGACGCGGCGCTCGATGAGCGTGCGGAGCCGCTCGATCTCCCGTTCCTGGTGGAGAGCGAGGTTCTTGAGGCCCTCCGGCCGCAGATGCGCAAAGTGGCAAAGGAGATAAGGAAAGCGGTTCTGACTGCGCGGCCGATCATCCTCCGGCACCACGCAGATGCGGACGGCATATGCGCTGCCGTTGCTGTCGAGCAGGCGGTGACCGCGCTGATCCGGGAGAGTGGTGGCGATTTCGACGCGGAGTTCTTCCTCTTTAAGCGGTCCCCTTCCAAGGCTCCCTTCTACGAGATTGAGGACATCACGCGGGATCTGGACTTCGCCCTCAAGGACAACGTCCGCTACGGGCAGAAATTGCCGATGATCCTCCTGATGGACAATGGGTCGACCGAGGAGGATATGCCGTCGCTGAAGGTGACCCGGATCTTCGGTCTCCCGGTGATGGTCGTCGACCACCACCACCCCGACGAGATCGTGGACGATTACCTGATCGGGCACGTCAACCCCTACCACGTGGGCGGCGACTACGGGCTCACGGCCGGAATGCTGGGCACGGAGGTCGCCCGCATGGTCAACCCCTCGGTCGAGGACCAGATCCGGCACCTGCCGGCAATCGCGGGGCTCGGCGACCGGAGTGAAGCGCCGGAGCGTGCCCGCTACCTCGCGGTGGCCGCGCCTGAGTACTCGGAGGACGACTGCCGCGACATCGCCCTCGCGCTCGACTACGAGCAGTTCTGGCTCCGGTTCAGCGACGGAAGAGAGATCGTCAAGGATATCCTGAACCTCTCCGGCGAGCCCGAACGCCACGAACGGTTTGTCCACCTGCTGGTCGAAGAGGCGAACCGGGCGATCGAGGAGCAGATCGAGACCAACATGCCCCACGTCGAGAGCCGGATGCTCCCGAATGGTGCTCATCTCTTCATGCTCGATGTGGAACTCTTTGCCCACCGGTTCACGTTCCCGCCGCCGGGTAAGACTTCCGGGGAGGTGCACGACCGGCTGGTCCGGCAGCACCCGGGAGAACCGGTCGTCACAATCGGGTTCGGGCCGGACTTTGCCGTCCTGCGTTCCCGGGGCGTCATGATGAATATCCCGCAGATGGTACGCGAACTGCATAGCGAGATCGTCGGCGGCGGCGTGAACGGCGGCGGCCACCTTGTCGTCGGGAGCATCAAGTTCGTGGAAGGGATGCGCGACGTGGTCATCGACAGTCTGATCAAGAAGATTGGTGAAGCACCAATCTGATTGCTACTTCTTTCTCGACGGTGTTTTGTTCTCTCCTCAGTGGCTTGCCCCTGTACGGCAGTGCGTGGTATCTCCACGTTGTGAAGCACACCTGGCAGTTAACCGCTGATACGATTTTGACAACGACCGAAATATAAAAATAGACTTATATCCTACGGAGGTTCTCATGACCGGAAACCGATGGACATGGAGAACGCTCCTGGTCGCGCTGCTTGTGGCGGCAGTGGTCATTGTGTTCCCTACAGCAGCCCAGAGTCCAGCATCTGCGGAACCTCTGACCTGGACCCTCCCTCCGACACCCCCCGAAGAGATTCTTGAAGAAACTCCGGAAGAGACCCTGGCGGAGACGCCTGAGGAGACCCTGGATGAGGAGACCCCCCGCGAAACCCTGGAGGAAGAGACGACCCTGGATGAGGAGACCCCGATAGCGACTCTGGACGACGAGACACCCCGCGAAACCCTGAACGATACAAGCAACGAAACGATCAACGAGACCGCTCTCGAGACGATAAACGAGACCGGACCTCCTGTCGTGATCGGGACGGATGAGGTGACACCGGCAGCGACGACGGAAGCAACACCGGCGGAGACCTCCACGGCCGAGCTGCCGACGTTCACGCCGATACAGGCGGCACAGGTCAACGGGAGTGCGACACAGGCCGCCCCCCCCTCGATCACCGGCGTCATCCTGGCCGTTGCAGTCGCCGGGCTCCTTGTCGTGATCGGGCGGAACAGGAAGTGACGGCAGAACATCGAACGGCGACAAGATCGGGGGTAGCCTGCCCCTTACCCCAATATTTGCGCTCGCGGTGACCGTATACGCTATCCGGGTTGCAGATCATGCTCCTCGTCCTACCGATCGGCACGGCGATGCGCAATAATATACAATGATTTGTATATTCCTACTACGATTCTACAACCCCAAATAAGTAAGTTTAAATATTGAACCGACTAAATGCACTTGCTCACGAGGGAATCAGTCGATGTCGACAAAGGACCGTATCAAAGAGAAATATAGCGACACCCAGCGAAAGATCCTGTATCATCTCAAATCCGGTTTGAGAGCAGGAAAATCCTACTTCAAATCCAAGTACATCGCAACCGATCTTGGCCTTTCTGCAAAAGAGGTCGGTATCAACCTTGCAATTCTATCAGAGATCTGCGATGAGCTGGATATCAGGCGCTGGAGTTACTCGAACAGTACGACGTGGCGTGTCACCTCACGTGCATCATAATTTTTATCCCGGGAAGCTCTATTTTACGGCATGAAAATTATTGAGTTCGAAGCGCCCGTCGAGTTTGTGGCCAACATCAACGAGCACAAAGACTGCCTCATGTCTCAGGACAAGAACCACGAAAACCCGGAGGTGCTCTGGTTCAACATTGATGTTCCCAAGGGGCACGGTGTACGGGCCGGGGATCGGGTCAGGGTCACCGTCGAAAAGATCTGAACCCGGAATCGTTGTGGCCGGCCCCGCGGCCCGGGCCGCGAAGGCATCAGCCACTCAGACAGCAGCAGCACCACGGTTCGCCCGTGCAGGTATGTCCGCGGCTTCAGTCGAGGGGTGTTGAAACGTACTGCGGGAGCGTCTCCAGGGTGATGCGGTACAGATCGACATCATCCACGCTGACGATGAGATAAAAGTCCTTTCCTCCCCTCTCGACGTTTTTGATGATGCTGCCCGGATAGTGCATGTCGGCCCCTTCTACGATGGCCCCGGTCTCCAGTTCCACGAGTGCCATCCTGAAATGTGCTGCCTCAGGCCTTAGTGTTGCAGAAACACTGCAGTTCAGCCTCCATACTGCATACGGCACATGAAACACCTCACTGATGCCCCCCCGCCCCTCCTCGATGTAGGCGAACGGGATGACATCCTGAGTGCCTTTCCAGGGAGGGTCGGAACCCCCATAGTGCGTGAGGTTGCCGGGGAGATAGCAGCAGGGGTAGTCCCAGACGTTGGTCACGTAAAAGAGCCTTGAGGGTTCGAACGGCACGACCGGTGTTGGTGCAGGGGTGGCGGTGGCGGTAGGCGTCGGGTCGGGGCTTTCCGGAATCTCCGGCCCGGCTTCCGCTACGGGCGGTCGAAACACCAGTGCTATTGCAGTGATAATGATCAGGGCGGCAAGAATGCTGAAGGCGTCGCCTTTATCCACAGGCTTAAGAGGATGTTCAGAGTAAAAAGGCCTTCGGGTTTGACTTCATACTCCCGCCCGCAGGTAGCCGGAGTTCGTCTTTTGAGGAGGGTATCTGCCCCGGTTTTCTATACTTTCCTCCCGGAGTGTGCGCGAAAAACAGAATTGTTAATATGGTTTCAGGACGACTCTGCTGATACGAGCATGGTACATGGAAGTCACTGAGGTGCGCACATGGGTGATATTTTATCTGCTTTCATTCGTGGCGCTCCTTGTGGCGACCTTCATCACGACCCAGAACGACAGCCAGCTCTGGATCAGCCTTATGCTCATCATCGTTGTCGTCGGGGTAAACTTCTTCCTGCTCTTCTCTGAGTTGAAGCGTTACCATGCCCGGAAAGCCCACATGCGCCGGATATCGAAGATAGAAGAGATTGAGACCGGCACGGAGTCTTCCGGCCGCGTCCGATAAGAGGATCGTGGACCGAGGAGCCCCCGACTTCAGTCGGGGGTAGTTGACGCAACCTTGCGCAGTATCTTCTGCATGGTGTTGTACGGCGTGAAGAGATGCTCCACCTCTCGTGCCAGGTACTCGGTCTTACCGATGACGTAGTAGCCATCGGCGGCAAGTGCAGAGTGGAAAAGGTGGGTAAGATCGTTTTTTTGCTTCTGGTTAAAGTAGATGGTGACGTTGCGGCAGGTGACGGCATCGAGGTACCACGCTACGGGAACGCCCGACATCAGGTCGTGCTCCCGGAATTTGACCAGGTTCTTGATGTGAGGCCGAACCTCGAATGTGCCGTCATCGCGGCTGATAAAGTGCTTACGGAGTCTCTTTTCGTCCACATTCTCAAGCGCCTTGCTGTCATAGGTCCCGGCCATGGCTTTCTGCAGGGCCGTGGTATCGATGTCGGTTGCGTATATCGTTACGCTGACATCTTTATGGAGCAGCATCTGTTCATACGCGAGGATGGCGAGTGAGTAGGGTTCTTCGCCCGTAGCACAGCCGGCGCACCAGATCCTGATTGAGTTCTTACGTCGGACCAGCTCCGGCAGCATCTCCCGCCGTATCACCTCAAAAACTTCCGGGTCCCGGAAAAACCTGGTGACGTTGATGGTGAGAGCATTCTTGAGCAGCTCGTGTTCCTGCGGATTTGTGAGGAGATACTTATGGTAGGCCTCGAAGTCTGCGTTGTCTGTCAGGCGCATCCGGGAGAGGATGCGCCGTTTGATATAGTCCTCCTTATAGTTCGAGCATTTGATCCGGATCAGCTTCTCGATGCTCTTCTGAAGCGATATAAACGCATCCATGAGGTAATCTGCTCTTCACCTGATGAGGTTTACTGAGTGCTCTGGTAGCACCCGAGGTCGCTGATCACTTTCTGGACGTCAAGCCAGATGATAAGAGCCTTTGATTTCTCATCGTCTTCTTTCCCTATCTTGATGATCGCTTTGACATAACCGCTGATGGATGACGTGATGCCGTCGCTGATACGCTCAATCTGGTCGTTACGGACTGAAATGACGCTGTGGACGTCATCTACGATGATCCCTATATTCGACCCGTTTGCCACGTCCGGCATCAGTACGACGATCTTTCGGTTCTCAACCGTGTCGGATTCAGGAAGCCCGAGGAGGTCTCTGAGGTCGATGATGTTCGTAATCTCGCCTCGCAGGTTGATGATGCCCGCGAGGTATTCGGGAGCACGAGGGAGGGGAGTGATCGGCATCATCTCCACGATCTCGCGTGCTATCTGGATATCCAGTGCATAGTGCTCCTCCCCGAGCTGGAACTCTACCACGTCTATGGATGCTGCCATCATCTCCCCCTTCAGTTCAGCTTGAACTGCATCATGACCTTCTTGAGTTGTTCGGCCATGGTTGCCAGCTCGTGGGACGCACTCCCGACCTCCTCGGTTGACGCGCTGACCTCTTCGGCAAGTGCCGCCATGTCCTCGGTGCGGTCCAGGCTCTCTTTGGTCATGTGGGTGGACTCGTCCATCTTCTGCATGACGTTGTTGGTGGAGCCTGCCTGGTCTTCGGTGGCCTTGGTTATCTCGGTGATGCCGTGGGCGACCACCTCCACGCTGTTAACGATCCGGTTCAGGCCGTCGATGACCTTGTTGACGCTCTCGATACCCGCCTGGATCTCCTGGTGGGATGCCTGCATCGATCCTGTGGTCTTTTCGGTGCTTGCCTGAATCGTCCGGATCAGGTCCTCGATGTCCTGGCTCGCCCGCTTGGACTCCCCGGCAAGGTTCCTGATCTCGCCTGCGACCACGGCGAATCCGCGGCCGTGCTCCCCGGCGCGGGCGGCCTCGATTGCGGCGTTCAGTGCAAGAAGATTGGTCTGGTTGGCGATGTCGGCGATCAACTTGACGATATTGTTGATCTCCCGCATCTGGTTGTTGAGGGTGCTGATCTCGTCCACGGTCTGTTCGGAGATCTCCTCGACAAGTTGCATCTTCTTCGCCGCGACTTCGCCGAGGGCGGCCGCGTCGTTTCCTTCCTTCGATGCCTTCGACGCCTGCTCCATGACCTCCTGCGATGTGCTTGCGATCTCCTCAATGGATGCCGAAAGGTCGTTGATATCCGTCCCGATCTCCTCGATCTTCTCGAGCTGGCGTCGTGCATCCTCCGATGACCGCTGTGTCGAGGCCGCGACCTGCTCCGTGGCCCGGATGATCTCGTCGGTGCTCTTGCTGACCTCTTTCGTCGTTATTTCCACCTGGTGAGCCGCTTTTGTCACGTCGGCGAGGAGCGTGCGGATGGCGGTCAGTGAGCTGTTGTAATCGCTCTTGACCCTGTTGAGCGGGTCGCCGCTCTCTGCGTTCACGAACGCCGTCAGGTCGCCCTTTGCCATGGCGGCGAGTGCGGTTCCGAGTTCTTCGGTGCTTTTGGCGAGTCTTTCGCCTTCCTGTTGCGCAGTCTCCATCAGGTCCCGGATCTGCTCTTCTTCTTTCCGTTTTTCAGTGATATCGTTATAGACGTTCAGGATCCCTGTCAGCTCGTTCTTCTCATTTGTGAGCGGGATTCCATACTGTTCCAGGATGTAGACACCGGAGGGGAACTCGACCGTCACTTCGCCGGAAACCTGCATCTTCTCGGCGAGCACTTTCTTGATCCCGTCTCCTTTCTGGTTGTGAACCTTGAAGTCCCGGAGAGTCATTGTGGCGATGCGCGACCTATCGATGCCGGTCAACTTGAGGTATGCTTCGTTGGCCGTGAGGATCTTCATGGCGGTATCGACGACCAGCATGGGCATCGGATTCTGCTGGATGATCGTGTCGGACTGCCGTTGCAGTTCGGCAATATTCTCCATCTGGGCCTTGATCTCTTCCTCGCTCTCCCGTTGCTCGGTGATATCGTTATAGACGATGAGGATGCTCTCGACCGCATTCTCATTGTCAAGCAGCGGGATACCGTACTGTTCGAGGATATGGGTGCCGGAAGGCAGTTCAACGACGACTTCCGCGTACACGCGCTTCTTCTCCTGTATCGCCTGCCGGAGGCCGGAGCCCTTCTGCGATGTGATCTTGAAGTCTCGAAGGTTCCTGCCGAGCACCTGGTCCATCGGGATTCCGCTCATCTCGGCGTAGGTAGTGTTTACCATGGTTACTTTGAACTCCGGGTCGACAACCAGGATGGGCATCGGGTTCTGCTGGATGATCGTATCGGATCCCTTCAGAAGCATCTTGGCCTCCTCCAGCCGGTGCCTGAGGCGCTGCTTCTCCTCCTTCTTCTTCTCAAGCAGCGCGTTGATCGAGGTTGCCAGTGGCCGGTACTCCTCTGGAACGCTGGTAAGGTCAATCTGTGCGGAGTCATCGCCGCTGATCCCTGCATGGAGTGCAGCCTCGATCGCCTCGGGCAGTGCCGTCACCCTCTGCCCCTGTGCCTGTCCCGTCGTACCCGGCACAATCGGCCCGGTAAATAGTGCTTTTCTTCCAGGTTTATCGATCATTGATTACACATCCTCATTATGTTTCTCGGCCCGTCTTTGAAGCGCAGTCGTTATTGCCCGGTATTCCCTGCCGGCATTGCTCTCGGGTGCGTAGTGGGAGATGGGAAGTCCCTGTTGCTGTGTCTCGTAGATTGCAGGCGAGTATGGGACAACGAACACCTGTTTGAACGTTTTTCTGACCTCCGACTCGAACGCTTTCAGCCGCTCCTGCTCCTTCTCCTCTTCCACGGAGAGTGCGGGTGAGAAGATCCGTTTCAGGAAGAGTGCAAGGCCGCCCATTCCGGCGGCCGGGTCGCCGGATCCCTTCCAGCGAGTCAGGATGGCAAAATCGGTGGCAACATCTTCTCCGAGCATCTCCCTGATGTCCCCAAAGACCGTTGAGAGGGCTTCCATGCCTTTGAGGGCAAAGGTCCCGGGGTCGAGGGTGACGATGGTGTGATCTGCTGCGACGAGGCCGTTGATGACGAACTGGCCCATGCTTGGAGGCGTGTCGATAAGGATAAAGTCATAGGCGTTCCTCACCTCTGCGAGCGCCTCCTTGAGAACCCCGGCCCGGTCTTCGATACCGTAGAGATAGGGTTCAACTCCCACAAGGTCCAGGGTTGCCGGAGCGAGATCGATCCCTGATGCCGTGGGAGTGATCACATCATGGATCCTGACGTCGGGAAAGCCTTCAAAGACGTTCATGAAAACGTCATACATGCTCAGTTCGAGGGTTTCGGGGTTGACCCCGAGTCCCGAGGTGGCATTGGCCTGCGGGTCGCAGTCTACTACCAGAACGCTCTTCCCGTCTTTCTGCAGGTATCCTGCGACATTGAGGCACGATGTCGTTTTCCCTGTGCCACCTTTGTGGTGAGCGAACGCTATTATCGTAATATCCAGCACCCCTCATACCTCTATTGGAACGGTGGTTATTAAACTTATTTTTATTAAGCTGTATAATTATGGGTGTCTCCCGCATTTTAAGTGTTCAAAAGACTTCGATGACAGATCCGGCCTTTATCTGCCGCTGTGTTGCAGCGCGGTAAGATAGGCGGATACAGGCGGCCCTATCGAATAGTTCTCGATGGTTTTTCTGTGCGATAGATGAGCAGGCGTCAGCGAGAGAGACCGCTCCCCGTGCGGTGTGCAGCAAGGCTCCTGTCCCTGGAAGCCGCCCGGTCCCGGACCCTCTCTACACGTTCGGCGATGGATGGCCGATAATTTGGTTCGGCACGGAAAAGCGCGGATATCAACCCCCTGTTGCAAGAGACCGGTGCTCCGGGGATCAGGGCGGAGAGGAGGTTCTGGAGGAGGGCCCCGGGATCCCTGACCCGGTAGCAGCGCCTCATTGCATCTGCTGCATACCGGTCTGCGGTGAACTCCTCGTCGCACATGCGGTGATAATATGTCCGGTAGGCGAAGAAGGCAATCAGGAGAAGGAGAGCGATCAGGATTGGCTTTGTGACGGGAAGCCCTTCTGTCTGCAGGAACGGATGGCAAAAGAACATAAAGCACAGGAGAACCGGGAGGGCCGGGAGGGCCGAGAGAAGGGAAGAGCCCTTTCTCGCGTGTCCCTCTTCATGGAGCAGCACGAACCGGAGTATGTCGTCGCTTGCCTCCGAGAGGTTTTTTTCGTAAAAGGAACGTCGGTAGCGGATGCAGTTGAGCGCGGGACATCCCCGTATAGAGGGGGTGAAGGTGCACCTGATGAGCCTCCTTCTGCGGTCGATCAGCCCTTTCTCCTGGAGTTCCCGGAATATCCGGTACAGGCGGGTGTCCCGGTCAGGCCAACTCATGGTGATTAAATTATATTAATCAACATATAATAAATGTTGCTCTGAATAAGAACGAAGGTTAATTCGAAATTTATCGATTTTGGTAATATCTGTCCCGCGTCTGCGGGTTCCCGGGGCGTTGAACCGGGAAGGTGACCGGGATGCTCCGGAGAACGGGCCCGGGTGGGTGCCGGTACCTGCACGGACGCAACCCGCGGGGATCCCGCATTCCGCTCTCACCTGCCTGCCCAGGAATCCGAAACATTTGCAATCTCCGTTTTTTTCACAATATTTTAATAATAGCAACCAAAACTGTGAATGAATAGAGTGGAGGTGAATATAGGATCGGAGAGTTCATGTGGCCCGTGCTTGTGCCGGCACGGCAGGCGGTCTCCGATTCTCTGAGCGAATGTCAATCAAATACGTGAGTCTTCTACTACTGGCCCTCGCTGTCCTCGCCGGGGCTGCCGGGTGTCTCTCCACGTCGTTTGGGGAAATAACTTACAGCGGCGGCGCCCTGCAGGTCCATGTGGAGAACACCGGTGAGCCAGTCGAGAACGCGGTGCTCCAGGTGATGATCATGGAGGTGGGCGCGCTTGAACAGCACGAGGCCTTCTCCGAAGCGCGGTATATCGACCTTGAACGGGGAGCGAACGAGTATACAGTCCCGGTCGACCTCGAGCCCGGGTCGTACAGGGCTTTTCTGACCATCTTCGTCGGCAATGAGCGGAGAGCGTCCATCATCCGCGACCTGGAGGTGGCACCCTGATCTCGTCGGCCGGGCTCGCGGCGGCGCGGGGGCTTGAGCCGGCGGATACGGTCTTTCTCGGCGGCAACGTCTTCAACCCGTTCACGTGCACCTGGGAGCGCACGCACTTCGCAGTGAAGGACGGCTACGTCGTCGGCCTCGGCGACTACGAGGGGAGGGAGGAGTACACCCTTGCAGGGGCCTATGTGGTGCCCGGCCTGATCGACGCCCATGTCCACATCGAGAGTTCTCTCCTTGCGCCGGCGGAGTATGCCCGGCTCGTCCTTTCGCACGGCACGACGACCGTGATCGCCGATCCCCACGAGATCGCGAACGTCTGCGGAGCGCCGGGGATCGAGTATATGCTCGCCGAGGGGGCGCGGACGCCGCTCGATATCCTGGTCATGCTCCCCTCCTGCGTCCCGGCTACACCCCTTGATGCGGGCGGCGCGGTGCTCACGGCGGATGACCTCGCCCGGTTCCGGGGGCGCGAGGGGGTCGTCGGGCTTGGGGAGGTGATGAACGTCCCCGGCGTCCTCGCCGGCGACGGGGATCTCCGGGCGAAGATGGACCTCTTCGAGGTCGTCGACGGCCATGCGCCGTTCCTCTTGGGGAAGGACCTGAACGCCTACATCTATGCGGGGGCGGGAAGCGACCACGAGTGCACGACGCTCGCGGAGGCGCGGGAGAAGCTCCTCCGGGGGATGTATATCATGATCCGCGAGGGCTCGACGGAGAAGAACCTCCAGGACCTCCTCCCGCTCGTCAACGCCTGCACGGCGCCGCGGTGCTGTTTTGCCACCGATGACCGGCACGCCGACATGCTCGCCTGCGAGGGGCATATCGACGACTGTATCAAAAAAGCGGTCGCTTCCGGCCTCAAGGTCGAGCTGGCGCTTCGTATGGCCACGCTCTCGGCTGCCGAGCGGTTCGGGCTCCACGACCGGGGAGCCCTTGTCCCCGGGAGGCTCGCCGACTTCTGCGTCTTCCATGACCTCGACCGCTTTGAGGTCCTCGGGACGTTCAAACGCGGCGTCAGGGTGGTCGATGCCCGCTACCGCGAGCCCGCGTGCCCGACGGCTCCCCTGCACGCCCGCGTACCGGAGCCCCGCGATATCCGCCTCACCGGCCGGGGAGAGGCGCGGGTGATCGGGATTGTGCCCGGCCAGATCACGACCCGTCTCCTGCGCTGTCCCGTGGACGCCGCCGGCATCCCGGACACCGGCCGCGACATCCTCAAAGCGGTCGTCACCGACCGTTACCGGGCGAGCGGCTCCGGCGTCGGGCTTGTCCACGGGTTCGGTCTGCAGGAGGGGGCGATCGCCGGGTCGGTCTCCCACGACTCCCATAACATCGTCGCCGTCGGGGTCGGCGACGCCGATATCACCCGTGCCGTCGGCGAGGTGGCCCGACTCGGCGGGGGCCTTGTGGTCGCTTCAAGTGGCGACGTGACCGCGCTCCCCCTCGAGTGCGCCGGTCTGATGTCGGCGCTCCCCTACGACGAAGTCGTACGGCGGCTTGCGGCTCTCGAGGAGCATGCCCGGCGGCTCGGCACAATAGAGAACCCCTTCATGTACCTCTCGTTCCTCGCCCTGACGGTCATCCCCGAGGTCCGGGTCACGGAGCGGGGGGTCTTCGACGTCGGGGCGTTCTCGGACGTTTCGCTGTTTAGTGAGTGAGAGGGCACCTGAAGGAAACGCCCCCTGAAGATATTCCCAACCCTTTTTGATCGTGGTCCGAAATTTGAAATCTTCTCGAACGCCGTTCCTACGGTGCTTGAATTTAGCTTCTGTGAAGTGTTTTCCCTTCTGAACATCGTTCAATCCCGTACACGGCTTTCCAGTGGATATCACCATTGGGAGGGTGGGGGTGACGGGGAGTGCGATGTTCCGACAGGAACGGAGCACGAGAAGCCGTTAGGCTTTGAGGGGGGTCTCCCCCCTCCCCTGTCCCCACGGTCCACTGTACCGGGCTTTTTCCTCGTCTTCAAGGTTAACACTTGCAACCGAAGCCCCCTACTCATCAGAGTGCCGTTTCTCGTATCTCGGAGTACCTTGAGTTCGCCCTCTCGATGTCCGCGTAATAGTAACGTCTTGTCTGTTCCCCATGTCTCTTCTCACCAAAACCCCGTCACCGCGCCCGGCGCCAGCACCGCGATCATGAAGAGAATTACCGGCTGGTGCAGGAAGTAGATGAAGAGCGAGTGCCGGCCCAGGAACTCGAGTGGTCGGGTAAACGCCGGCTCCGCAATCGGGAGCGAGTAACCCCGCCGTCCGTCCGGGTAGAAGAGATGCCCGCAGGCCATCCCGATCAGGACGAGGCCGAACCAGGGGAGGAGCGGCACGTAATCGAGGCTCGTGAAGGACGGCGGGCGGATGCCGAGCCAGAGGAGCGGCCAGGGGCCCGTGATGAGGCTTGCGGCGTAGCCCGCGATGAGGCAGGCGATGCTTGTGATGAGGAGTTTCTCCGTATCAAACCGGACAAAGAGCGGTGCGAGCAGAATGGCGATGCCGATGAAGTGCAGGATGCCGAAGACGATGTAAACCGACGGCAGAATGAGCCAGGTGACGGCGGTGATGACCAGGCCGTAGCCGAATATCGTAAGGCCGCGCCGGACGTACTTGAGCGCGAGGCCGCGCCCGGCGAGCCGTTGGGATGTCCGGGCGTAACTGATGGTGAAGGAGACCCCGGCGAGGAAGATGAACGTCGATGCAGTCAGGTAGGCGAGCATCCGGAGGAACCCGCTGGAGACATCGAGCGGCAGGACGCCGAAGAAGTTGAGGTCGAAGGCCGAGTGGAAGACGATCATCGTCACGACGGCGATGCCCCGGGCGAGGTCGATCTCCCAGTATCGCTCTCCCGGCATGGTTCCCACCGTCAGAAGAACCTTCGCCTGATCGGGGCGCCGCAGGCAGGACAGGTCTTTGTATCGGATATCTCCCGGCTCTGCTCCTCGGTGGGCTCGTTGTACACCCGGGAGAAACCGCACTCCCTGCTGCACTCGAGGACGATAAACGGACTACAGATCCGGCCCATCTCCCCTCACCCCGCCTACCTGCTGCAGGCATACCATCCCTTCTACTTTCAGAACGGCTATCTGATAAGGATTTACCCCGGGGCTGGGGGAGGCACCATTATTCCCCTGCCCACCCAACGCTCTCCATGGACGATCGTGACGAGCATATCATAGAGGCCGCCGGGAAATGCCGGGTCGTGGTCAAAGGCGGGCGGGTGGTTGAGGTCGGGACGCCGCAGATCGAGGACTGTCCGCTGGCGCGGCGGTTCGCCTTCCCGGTCAAGGAGATGACGATGGAGGAGATACGGAAGAATATCGAGGAACGAATTCGATCGTTCGGCATGTGCACACCGGAGCGTGAGGTGCTTGCCGGGCCGGACTTCGTCCTCTTTGGGGCGTCGGAACTCCTGAGCAGCGCCGTCCGGAGGGGAGACCTCGACGCTGCGGTGATCGTCTCCGACGGGGCCGGGACGCTGGTCGCGACGAACCCCGCCCTTATCCAGGGGATCGGCGGCCGGATGTCGGGGCTCGTCTTCACGAGCCCGATCCCCGAGGTGATTGCGCGGATCGAGGAGAACGGGGGCACGGTCCTCGATCCGGCGACCGCCGTCATCGACCAGGCCGCCGGCGTAGGCCTGGCGGCAAAACTCGGCCACCGGCGGATCGCCGTGACCATCGCTGTTGCCGCCGAAGCGGCGGCCATCCGTGCGCAGTTCCCCGACGCCGTGATCGTCGCGGTCCATACGACCGGGATCTCGCAGGAGGATGCGGCCCTGATGGCCGGTGCGGCCGATCTTGTCACCGCCTGCGCATCACAGCACGTCCGCGAGGTGGCGGCGAAGACCGCGCTCCTGCAGGCCGGGACGTCGATCCCGGTCTTTGCGATGACCCCTGCAGGAAAGGCGATTATTCTTGGCAAGGTGGGGGAGACTGACCAGCCGGTCATCGTCCACGGCGCACGCCTCCCGGTGCCGGGGTCGCAGTCCCCCTCGCCGCTCTGCTGATCAGCGGCCCGGTATACCGACGTAGCCCGGGAGTTCGGCGAACTCGGCAAGGACGATGTCGGCCTGCACATCCGCCGGGCTGCTGTCGCGCCAGTCACCGTAGGCGGCAAACGCAGTCACCATGCCGAGATGCCTCCCGGGAGCAATGTCGCGGACCAGGCTGTCGCCCACCATCATCGCCTCCGCGGGAGCCGCCTCAAGCCGCCGGAGGGCGTAGAGGAGCGAGTCCGGTTCCGGCTTGCGTTTGCCTGAGACCTCCGGGGTCACCACGGCCTCGAAGTAATCGATGAGCCCGGTCTTCTCGAGCCGCCGGCGTGCCTGGATCGCCTCCGCGTCGGTGACGACCGCGAGCCCTATCCCGGCGTCCGCGAGGCACCGGAGCGTCTCCTCGACGCCCGGATACGCCTCGACCAGGTCGAGTTTCACATCTTCGTAGGTGCGGCAGCAGACCTCGAACGCACCGGGCTCATACACCCCGAGTTCCTCCAGGTAATCGCGGATGTTCGCGTGGTCCTCAAACCCGTGTATGCCGCGGAGAAACTGCGAAAAGAGTGCTTCCGGGTCCCCGGTCCCGAGGTAGTCGACCACGCACCAGCACGCTTCCCGCTTCGCTCTGACAAAGTCAAAGAGGGTGTTGTCCATATCGCAGAGGACCGCCTCTATCGTGTTATGCCGAGTGCTGTAAGTTTCCTGCATATCTCCAGTTCCCTTGTGAATGCACGGCAGGCCTCGCCGTCCGCAAAGCGCACCTTCAGTTCGTCGAGATCGTTGCCCTTCCCACCGTACTCACCGAAGATCGTGATGCCGTTGCAGCAGACGAACCCGAAGACGGCGGCAAGGTTGAAGAGCAGCCGCCGGAATGCCGGCGCCGTGCAGGTTGTCGCCTCGAGGAGATATGGGCGGTCGAAGTAGAAGTACTCGAGCCCTTCGGCCATGCAGAGGTCTGCCATGTAGATGTCGGCTGTCAGGAGGACCGGGAGGGCATACCGCTCCTCTTCGAACTTCCGGAGCGCTCTGACGATATTGCGGTCGTTCTCCTCCGTAAGGTGCGTATGCGGGCCCGGCGACGCGATCTCCATCGCCCGGTCGCGGATGGCGCGGTACTCTTTCAGCGCGAGGTATGCGGCTTTCCGGGACCGTTTCATCCGCTTGTTCTCGAGTTCCGCGATGAACTCCCGCGAGCGCGGCGCATGCGCCGTCATCTTCTCGATCATCTTTGCCGGGTACTTGCGGTTGATGGCATACGCGATCTCGTCCCGGACGGTATCGACGATCAGGTAGGAGGCGTGATCGATCTCGGGGTTGTTCAATGCGAAACCATGGTAAAAGAGGTTTGTATCCAGGCCGAAGAAGACCGCCTTCTTGAGCTGCCCATACGATGTGCGTATTGCCTCAAAAGCGGCCTGGTTCACGTAACGGACGATCCCGCTTGCAAACATGCATTCCTGGAGATCGGCATACGAGGGGAGTTCGGCGGCAATCGGCTCGTATTCGGCGAGCCAGTCACGGAAGACCTCGCGTGTTGCGGGCAGTTCGAGCCGGAAACCAGTCCCTTCAGGGCGTGCGACCAGGATCTCCCCCTCATAGAGCGGATAGGTGACGCGGACCTCATCGAGGCTGTTGATGAGGACCTGCAACTCACCCTCCCTGATGACCGCATCGGTCATTCCTTCGCCCCCGCGTCTTCCATAACGTCCCGGATGCTCTGGATCTGGCGCGGGATCATCATATACGGCTTTGCGACATCGTCGGTGTTCTTCATGGCAAGATAGTAGATGTGCCGGATATCAAGCCCCGCGAGCGATACCGCGAGGAGCGCTCCGGCGACCGTGACCTTTCTTCCTGAGGTGATATCGATCGCCACGGAGAATCCCTGCCGGATAAAATCTCCGGCAAGCGACCGGATTGTCTGTCCGGCCCGGATAAAGTCCGCTTCGGGCAGGATATCAACCCCGATTGCGGGAACGAACCCGTATCCTTCCGAGACTATCCGAACAGCCTCGACGGCGGTCGATGCTTCCTGCGCATAGGGTTCTTCGGTGACGATAGCGACCTGTTCGGGGCGCAACCCCTTCTCCCGCAGGACTGCATGATACGCGTTGACGAGCGCCCATGTTGATCGTCCAAGAAGTGTTATGTAGGCATCGCCGGAAGCGGGTGTCACGGGGGGAATCACTGCTTCAAGACTCACCCTGCTCCTATATAGGCTTTGTCGGAGCCCCTCTCCCGGGAGTGCAACCAACGGCGGGTTATCCGGGTCATATTATCTATTATTTTTTGATTATTTGTCCTATATTCGCTTCACTGGAGGCCACGTCCGGCATCTTGCCGAAATATGGCGGGATTTTACTCCCGGGGTTCTGAGAATACGCCTTTAGCGCTAAAGAAATCGCAAAATCTCGCAAGATATTTGGTAAATCTTTTATGATCGATATCCCTATAGTGGTATAGAAGAGCGCGAAATTACCCGGAGAGATATAACCTATGCAGACGAGAAAAACGAAATTGCGGGCACCTACCGAGATCTGGGGACTGGCGGACCCGGAGCATCAGGGGAAGGCCCGGCAGGATGCTATTGATGACGGGGATCTGATCGAGATCACCCGGATGGGGAGGGATCTGGGTATCACCTATCCCCTCGCGGTCTCGGCACGGGTCGCTCAGAGTATGGTGCCGTTCACGAACATCCCACAGGAGACCGTTACGGAGAATTTATGGGACACCCTTCATGCGTTCCGGGACAAAGCCCTTACGACAACCGAAGAGGAGTTCGAGTTCCAGGTCAGCCTTTACCAGAACGGTCTCGTCCCCACGCTCACCTTCAAGGCCGCGGTCTCCCCGGGGGACGATGGCGAACCGGTCATCACCATCATGCTGCCGGACGAGGACTGGGAGACGATCGGGTGCGGCCACCGCCATAGCACAGGCGACGCGATGCTCACCGTCGAAGACGTTGCCTCGACCCTGAACTTCACCCCCGGCCGGATCCGGGAGTTCATCAGGGAAGAGCGGATCCCGGCGGTCAAGTGCGGGGGGTCCTGGCGGATCAAGCGTTCAGAGCTCAACCGCATCATGAGCGAAGGGTTCTGATCGGCCGCTCCGGGTTGACCGCAGGCTCGAATCGCCCGGAAGATGAGGGTTAATACGGCAGAAGACCAACACTCCCCCGGAGACGTTTTCCCGTGCCGATACCCTCCGTCTGGATATACTGGGTGATCAGCCTCACCATTGCGACGTATGCGGGTGCCGCAGTCGTCAGGCGGTATCCCGGGTACGGGTTTGCCACCCTCACCGGCCTGTATATCATCTACCTCGGTGCCTCGCAGATCATCGCGGCGCGGATTATCGAGTTCAATATCGGTATCGCCACATTTGTGGCCCCTGCTTCTGTTTTTATTTACCCGTTCGTCGCGCAGGCGATCGATATGATCAACGAGGTCTACGGGAGATCGCTGGCCCGGATTGCCATTGCCATTGCTCTCCTCTCGCAGATTCTTCTCGCCATCCTCATCGCCATGACGAACTCTCTGACCCCGGCGCCGGTCTTCGCGTTTGAGGAGGCGTGGCAGAGCATCTTCACCCAGGGACTGTGGATCATCCTCGCGTCGTGGGTTGCGTTCCTGGTCAGCCAGAACCTGGACTGTTACGTCTTCGACCGGCTGAAGCGCGCCTACCCGGATCGCATCGTCCTGCGGAGCGTCTTCTCCGACGTCGCCGACCTGACCCTCGACAGCGTCATCTTCGTGAGCATCGCCTTCTTCACCGCCGGCATCCCCCTGCTCCCCCTGATCATCGGTCAGATCGTCAGCAAAGGTATCATCGGCGTTCTCGACACACCCTGGTTCGTCTGGTACAAGCGCTATCTGGGTACCACGGGTCCGGAGGAGAGCGGTACCTGTCCCCCCGAATCAGGAGTTATTTAAGAATTATCTTATCTACCGTGCACGGAAAACAAACATGTTTTATTTTTAGACGTAAAGTCATCATTATGCGCATCGAGGACCGACGAGCAGTCCCGGACAGTTCATCTGCTGATCCTGCAGCCGGAATCTACGGTGCAATGCCGGTACCGGTGAGGAGGTGGACGTCGGTCGCCGTGGCATCTGCGGTGTTTGGGATAGCTGCCCTTGCTCTCCTCCTGCTTTATGCGGGGGCAACAGAGGTCCAGTTGCCTCAGACGGTTGACGCCCTCTGCCCTGTTGCGGGTATACCCGGAATATTCGGGCCGGGCGGACGCTCTTTCTTCAGGCGCTGGATGAGAGGAGGCGCCGAAGAGGACGATGCGGAGGAGCGTTCGGATACCCCTGTGGAGCCGCTCCCGGAAAAGCCCGTCCTGCCCGATGTTGAGGTGACGTTCATCGAGACCAACGAAGAACCTCCTGAGGTTCTCCGGCAGCTCGACGATCCGGCCCCTCCGGCGGGTGAGAGTCCTGACTTCCCCTCCGACGAACCTGATGCCGCCGAAGAGGCCTCGGAGGACCTGCTCTGGTTTACGGATGTCCCCTCTCCGGATGGGGTAGAAATCGCCGCCGGCGAGTCTCCGGAACACCCTTCTGACGGCGAGTCTGCCCCGCGTCCCGATGCCCTTACCGATGAGGAACTCATACGGATGCTCGGGTTCGACGACGGAGATGTCGGCTTCTCCCCCGGGGTTGTCGGATACGATGACATCCCGCCGGAGGACGAGGAACGCCCGCTGGAGTTGCTCATCGACGACCTCGGCAGTGACGACGCCGGGGTTCGCGGACGTGCCGTCAGTGCCGTTGCAGAGCATGGGGCCGACGCCGTAGAGCCCCTGGTTCATGCCCTCGCTCGCGCGGACGACGGGCGGCGGTGGTGCGTCGCCGAAGCCCTCGCCCTGATCGGCGAGGACTCGATCCCGGCCCTGATCGCTGCACTCGGGAACGGTGCGACAAAGATCGGGGCGGCCGCCACCCTCGTGCGTATCGGGCGTCCCGCCGTCGAACCCCTCATCGAAGCGCTCGCCGGCGATGACGGTGAGGTGCAGTTCGGCGCCCGTTACGCGCTCCGGGAGATCGGTGACGAGGCGATCCCCTCCCTTGTGGAGGCCCTTGACGCGCCTGACGGGAGCACCCGGAGATCGGCGGCCTCCGTCCTCCGGGAACTCGGGTGGCAGGCCCCCGACGATGCCGGCGCGATCCGCTACCTCATTGCCGTCGAAGCGTGGCTCGATGTCGCCGATTACGGCGAGGCTGCAGTCGAACCCCTCATTCGTATTCTGAAGTCCCCGGACAAGGAGGCATGGTGGAATGCCGCCCGGACCCTCGGGGAGGTCGGCGAGGCTGCGGTCGGTCCCCTGGTCGATCTCCTGCACGAAGCGGATGACGAAGTCCGGCCGCTGGCGGCCATGGCGCTCGCGGAGATTGGTCTTCCTGCGGTCGATCCGCTCATCCGGCTGCTCTCCATCCCCGCACTAGGCGGCACAGCAGCGGCATCCCTGGTAAAGATCGGGGAACCTGCGGCAGAGGCGTGCCTCCGGGCCCTTGAATCGGCGGACGGGGAAGTACAGGAAACGCTCGAGAACGTCATCTGTGCGCTCGGGGAGCCGGCGGTCCCGTACCTGATCCAGGCCCTGATGTCGGGGCGGTCCCGGACCCGCGCCCGGGCCGCCGAAATTCTCGGCAGGATGGGCTGGGAACCCTGGAGCGACGCCGAGCGGGCGTGGTACCTGATTGCCCATGAGGAGTGGATGGAACTCGCCCTGATGGGCTCGCCGGCCGTGGATCCCCTGATCCGGGCGCTCAACGGCGACGACGGCCGTATACGCGGCGAGGCGGCGGCGACGCTCGGCGAGATCGGCGACCCGGCGGCTGTAGGACCGCTCGTGGATGCCCTCACCGATGAAGCCGTAGCCCCGGTGGCAGCGGATGCACTCGTTGCCATCGGGGAGCCGGCTATCGCTCCTGTTCTTGGGATGCTTGAGGAGGGGGCCGGGAACGCCCGGGAGAGCGCCGTCGAGGTTCTGGGCAGGCTTGGAGCGCCCGAGGCGGTGCCGGCCATCGTCGAACTCGTTAGAACCGGCGGCGCTCGCCTTCACCGGAAGGCCGTGGACGCCCTGGTCGGCATCGGTGCGCCTGCGGTCGGCCCCCTCATCTCCCTCCTCGGTGAGGACGGTGACGGGCATGCGGGAGCGGCGTCAGCGCTCACGCGGATCGGCGATCCGGCGCTCGGGCCGCTCACGGAAGCACTTGGTAGCGAGCACTCGCTGATCCGCATGGGAGCCGCCAGGGTCCTTGAGAGGCTTGGCTGGAGTCCCGGTTGCATGGATGAGCAGACCACCTACCTGATCGCGCTCCAGCGGTGGCCGGAAGTCGTCGAACTCGGTGCCCCCGCCGCCGATCACCTGGCGGTGCGGTTCGGCGACCCGGATCCGGCGGTGAAGGCTGGGGTGGCGGAGTCGCTGGCTCGCCTCGGGTCTCCGGCGGTGTCTCCCCTGATCGGGCTGCTCGGTGAAGAGGTGTATCGGGAGTCCGCAGGCGATATACTGGTGCGGATCGGAGAGGGAGCCGTGGAACCCCTGATCCGTGCGCTGAGTGGGGAGGCGCTCCGCCTGGCCGCTGCAGAGGTTCTGGTCCGGATGGGGCGGCCTGCTGCCGGTGCACTCGTTTTGGTTCTCGCGCATCCCGAGATCGGGCCGACCGCAGCGGAGATCCTGGTCATGATGGGAGAGGAATCCCTCGATACGCTGGTCGAGGCGCTCGGGAATGACGATTCCCGGATCCGGCGGCGCGCCGGGGATGTTCTCATCAGCCTTGAGGACGCGGCAGTCGACTCGCTCATCGGAGCGCTGGGGCACCCGAACGACATCATCCGCCTCGAGGCGATCGATACCCTGACCCGGGTTGGCCGGCCGATCGTTGCCGCCCTTACGGAGTCGCTTTCAGATGAACGCTACCTCGTGCGGCTGGGTGCGGCGGAGGTTCTCGGCAGGATTGGATGGGAGCCGGCGACCGAAGCAGAGACGGTCTGTTACCTGATTGCGAAGGAGCAATGGGCCTCTGTTGCCGAGAGCGGGGCCGGTGCTGTCGAAGTGCTGATCCGGACGCTGAGCGATCCCGATACCGCGATCCAGATGGGTGCGGCGCGGGCGCTCGGTATGATCGGGGCGCCTGCGGTCACGAGGCTGATTGATGAACTCCGCTCCGAGCAGGACGGCGGACAGAGAAAGGCGGTCGAGGCGCTCAAGATGATCGGGGAGCCGGCGGTCGTACCGCTCGTCGGGGCGCTCCAGGACCGCGACTGGCAGATACGCCTGGGCGCGGCACGGGCACTCGTCGGCATCGGGGACCCTGCTGTCGAGCCGCTGGTCCGGGCTCTCCGCGACGCTCCTCCGGCAGTCAGGATGGGGGCGGCCGCAACGCTCGGCAAGATCGGGAACCCCGGCGCAGTCGAGCCGCTGATTGATGCACTCCTCTCCGAGGACTGGCGTATGGGGCGGGTCGTGGTACGGGCGCTCGGGATGCTGGGCGAGCCGGCGGTCAGGCCGCTCCTGCGCGTCCTCAGCGACGGGAACGACACGTCCCGGAAGGGTGCGGTAGCGGCGCTCGTGCTGATCGGCGAGCCTGCGGTACGGCTGCTCCCCGGCGCGCTCACCGACGGGCATTTCCGCGTCCGTGCCGGGGTCGCGGACGCCCTCGACCGTCTTGGCTGGTCTCCGGAGCCGGGGGAGGAGACGGTTGTCTACCTGATCGCAAAGGAGCGATGGGGCAATCTTCTCTCGATGGGCCCGGCTGCGGTCGGGCCGCTGATCGCGGTCTTGAACGACCGCGACGACAGCATCCGGCGACGGGCGGCGAAAGTTCTCGGCGAGATCGGTGATCCGCGTGCGGTGCCGGCGCTTATTGGCCTCCTCCACGATGACTACTACAGTATCAGGAGGGAGGCTGCGGCGGCGCTCGGTGCCACCGGAGTTCCGGCGATGGAGCCGGTTGTATCCGCACTCAGCGACCCGGACGCCGATGTCCGGAAACGTGCAGCGGATGTGCTCTCTGAGATCGGGGACGCACGCGCAATCGAGCCGCTTGAGGGTATCTTCGACGATGAGGACTGGTATGCCCGGATGGCCGCCGGGAATGCGGTGGAGCGGATCCGGGAACGGGTCGGGAAGGGCAAATAGGCCGTCTCCGGCCGGTGATTCTCAAAAAAAGGTCGAGGGTGATCGGGACCCTGCTCACTCCTCGACGTCGATTCCCGAGATATACGCCACGCCGAGTTTCGCCCGCCGGATCCGGGTGCTGTCCTTAAGGTGGCGCATATCGACGAACTCACCCTCGGTCACGATCTTTTCAATCTGCCGGGAGAGATCGAGTGATGCGTCCCACGGGGTCCCCCGGAAGACGACGCCGTGGTTGTGGAGTTGCAGTTGCTGTGTCTTTGGACGGTTCTCGTCGGTGAGGGCTGAAAGGTGCTCGTCGCTGCAGGCCGAATAGTCTATCCCGAACCCGAAACTGACCATCGTGTCGCCGTGATACTTCGGCTCATCGTCCTCTTCGAGCCATTCCTTTACGTTCGCTTCAGCATTGATGGGAAGGCCGTTTGTCGGGGATGATGCGGCAATAGGCGACTTCTTTACCCCAAGGCTCCGGACCCCGTCGACAACGGCCCACATGGCGATGGCGACGATGCCGGCATAATCGCGCTTCTGCTCCCGGGCAAGGTCGAAGATCGTGCGGTATACGTCGGAAAGCGTGATGCTGCCGCTGTTCCCGGCGTCGATGGTGATGATCTCGTGAAACGGCCCGTCAAGCGCGACGTTGTATCCGGCGTAGACATAGAGTTCTCCGGTGTCTTTCGCCGGGGTGAAGAAGTCCGGTGTGGCGTTCCCATCGGTCGGCAGCCATACCACCGAACCGTGAAGCGTGATCATCTCCCCAAGGAGCGGGAGCACGTCCGCCACACTCGCCCCGAGCGCGCCGATGCCGAGTGAGTACTGAAGGGCCGAGAACGGTATTGCATGGATGTCCTCCTCAGCCAGGCGGGCGGAGAGCATCTTATCCAGGCTGCCGGTGGCCCGGAGCGACGACCTCTTCGTGGAGACCCGCTCGACGGTATAGGCAACGCTGTCTTTGACGACCGGGGTCCGGGCCAGCTCGCTGATGACCGAGAGGCTGTCCTGCGGCCTCCTGCAGGCGGCAACGGCCTCCTCAATCCCGGAATAGATGGAGAATACCGGTGTCACCCCGGCCATATCGAGGACGCTCTTTGGGTACTCCTGCATCCCGGCAAGTGCCAGGATACCGCTACGCTCTTTCAACTGTTTTTTTACGGCGAGGAGGACCCGGATGCCCGCGCTGCTCAGGTAACTCAGCCCTGTTAGGTCGAAGACGATCGACCGGTCGTCGTCCTGCAGTGACGCCTGCACGGCATCGGAGAGTTGTCCCGCGCCGTACCCATCAAGCCTTCCCTGAATGGCGAACGTCAGAATCCCGTCTCTTCTCTCGGTCTGCAATTCCATATGTATCCTGGTATAGGTATCGGGCTGCCGACGGTTAATTTTTCTCAAATTCGTTTTGCCACCGGCGTGCCGTGCCGTGGCAGGCATCATTGGGCGCACAAATTTCGCAACCATTATCTCTCCGGTTATGTGATCCTCCTATGATCCACCGTGAAGCCCAGCAGAACCTTAATCATGCTCACTCTTTCTATCGCAATGTTTTCTGTCATTTCCGCAGGCTGTACTGCGATCGGTCAGCAACCGCCGGCATCACCTCCTGCCGCACCCGCTTCTGACTGCCCGGCGCTCGTGTTTACGGATCGGGAATTTGCTTTCGAACTCCAGCGGACGCTCGCCGCCGCGTATTCGGGCGAGGCCGATATCGGCGAGTGCCTTGCCACTGCGTCCCGGATCAAAGAAGGAGACTTCGAGAGCTGGTACTGCGAATGGAACAGGACCGCGGACAACTTCAGGGCAGTGGGCGACGAGAGTCTCGCCGCCGGGCACAGGATCACCGCAATGGAAGCGTACTACCGGGCCGCGACGTATTACCGCACGGCCGAGTTCTTCCTGCACGGCAACCCCGCCGACCCCCGCATCGTGGAGACCTGGGAAAAGAGCCGGGAAACGTTTCGCGACGCACTCGCACTCGACGCCGTTCCTTACGAGATTGTCGCCATCCCGTACGAGAACACCACACTGCCGGGTTATTTCTACACGGTTGACGACTCCGGAACACCCCGGCCGCTGCTCATCGTCCAGACCGGTTTTGACGGCTGCCAGGAGGAACTCCATCCGTATGCAGTGGAAGGGATCAAACGCGGATACAACGTCCTGACGTTCGAGGGGCCGGGCCAGGGCGAGGTGATACGGGTCCAGCGTATCCCGTTCCGTCACGACTGGGAGAACGTGATCGGGCCTGTCGTGGACTATGCGGTGAGCCGGCCCGACGTCGATGAAGACCGGATTGCCCTCTGGGGGATCTCGCTTGGAGGCTATCTCGCTCCCCGCGGCGCCGCATATGAGCCCCGGATCACGGCGCTGGTCGCGGATGCAGGCACCTACGATGTCGGACAGACTCTCCTCGCGAACCTGCAGGAAGGTGGGGGAGCGAACATGACGGAAATTGAACTGCAGGAGTGGCTGCAGACGGATCCGGTTGAGTTCAATGATGCCCTCCGCGACGCCATGGCACACGATACCGGCACCCGCTGGCTGAACGAGCATGGGATGTTCGCCTTCAATGCCGGCTCGCCGGCACAGTTCTGGGCAAAATGGATGGAATTCTCACTTGTCGGCATTGCCGAAGAGATACAGTGCCCCACGCTGGTCTGTGCCGGCGCGACCGATCACCTCGACCCGGACGGGATGCAGGCAACGGCACTCTACGACCACCTCACCTGCGAGCGGGAACTGATGGTCTTCTCCGACGACTACGGTGCCGGGTCGCACTGCCAGTTCGGGGCGTTCGGACAATCGTTTGCCGCCAAATTCGACTGGCTCGACGATAAGATGGGGATGACGGGCTCCCCCTCCGGGGAAGAATAGGGGTATTGCCCTTCTTTTTGGGGTATCCCGGCAGTTACCGGCGAACACGGTATCCGGCTGCCGTGAGAGCGCTGATAACGGCGTCGTCCCATTCGGTGCCGCAAAGCCCGCCGAGCGTCGGTTGCACCCCCTCCCAGAGCCGTCTGAGTTCTTCGGTGTCCGGGATGAAGGTCGTCTGGTACATCACGCGTCCGGCCCTTTTGCTCTGCCAATCGAGGATAAGGAGACGCCAGCAGCAGTAATCGCGGCAGATTTCGGGGCGTGTCAGGTGAACCGTGCACCACGCTTTCCCCGTCTTCCCATCGAACCTCAGAAAGGGGCATGCGTCCGGCAGTTCCTCGATGCTGCTCTCATCCTCGAAGAGGGCGATCTTGTCCGGGTCGACCCGCACCTCCTTCACGTCCCCGCTGTAGGCGTTATGCACGACAAACGTGTAGTTGCCGCGCTCTTCGACGACTGTGTGGACGTTTCGCATGTTGCTGCAGCAGCTGCCGCACTGGCAGCACTTACAGGCGATCGTGACCGCCTCCCCAAACGCCGGGCGGTTGGCGTATCGGCATGCGCATTATCCGGTACTACGCATCGCAATGATGAAATACCTACCGGAAACCCGCCCGGCCCACGTCTGCAGCCGGACCGTTCCGGATCTGGGGGAGCAACCCGGGCGCTGGCAGGTTGCCTGGTTCTTGGAAAGAAGAAAAATTCTTCCTGGAAGGACCCATAGTCTGACGCCTTTTGATTATCTGGACTGCCCTGGCACTGAACCCCTCCTCGATCCGGTTCGAAGAAGTCGAAACTGACCTCTGGCTCACAGTTTGTATGTATTGAATACCAGGCCTTGTTGAAACTCGCTTGTTTGCTCCAGATGGCTGCAGTCAGGGGTAACTCAGAGGCACGGCTTTCCACCGGGCTGCGCATCTGACGATGCTCGAAGGACGCTCCCTGAGGAGCATCCTACTGCGCACTTGCGGTGCTCGTGCTCCGGATGTTCGCACCTTCGGTGCTCATGCTCCCGCCCTAGCGGTCGGTCGCATTCCGTCCATCGCAAGTCCAAGACCTTCGGTCTTCTCCAGCGATGTCCCGTAGGGGCATCGCCTATCGCCACGCACTGCCCGCCCCCCTGGGGGCGGAACGACTTCCCCCCAGGGGCAGGAGTTTGAGCACCGTCAGGTGCGAATGAGGAGCGCGAAGCGCGGGTGGTGGGGGTTACAGAGATCCATTACAACGTGGAGACAGGGGAGGGGGGATGCTCCCCCCTCCCCACCTAACGGTGGTCGAGCTCCGGGCGTTCCGCCCATCGCACTCCCCGTCAGCCCCACCCCCAATGGCGATAAACGACCGGCGGCACGGCGGGAGTTCGAGCACCGGAGGTGCGCAGGCAACCACGGTCCACTGCATGAGGACATGCGCGAGAAAAAAGGTCGGCCCGGGGACAGGCCTGGTGTGGCATCACCCTCATCAGGGAAAGAATGATGATCGGAACAGGGTTCAACAGAGCCGAATACTATACGATTGGATTCTCGAACCGAAGACTGCGCTGCACCAAGAAAGATGCAGCAAACGGGAGCCGTTTCTGCGAAACAGGGGTTAGATCTTATTAATTCGTGAAAATCGAACCCTGCATGACCGGCAGGTCGTTCCGTTACAGTTATCATAGCCTGAGTAAATTCACTTGCATACTTCAAACCGGAGTTTCTTTTTCCAATGTCCACATCCCCAGATACCACGGAGAAGCGAACCGGTTTCACCAGCCGCGACGAGAAGCAGGACAACGCCGCTGAAGTCGAACGGCTCATCCGCGAACGGACTGCAGAACTCCGGGAAGAGAATGACACGCTTCGGCGTGAAAACGCAGAACTCCGCCAGATCGAGATGATCTACGCCTCGGCGCCGGTCGGTCTGTGTCTGCTCGGCACGGATACCCGGTACCTGCATGTCAACCAACGGTTCGCGGAGATGAACGGGTTCTCCATCGAGGAGCACATCGGCAAGAGCGTCCGCGAGCGGGTGCCGGACCTTGCGGATGCGGCTGAAGAGCTCGCCCGGGCGGTTGTCGCGACGGGGAAACCCGCGCTTGATATTGAGGTACGGGGGGAAACACCGGCACAACCCGGGGAGCAGAGGTACTGGAACGAGTCCTGGCGGCCGGTAACCGATAATCAGGGACGCGTCATCGCGATCAGCATCGCCGCCGAGGACATCACCGAGCGGAAGCGGGCCGAGGAAGCCCTCCGGGAAAGTGAGGAACGGTTCACAGCGTTCATGGACAACAGCCCCGCAGTTGCATTCATGAAGGACGAACAGGGGCGCTACATATACTTGAACAAATTCGACGAGAGTCATTTTAATCGACGACAGGGAGACTTGCGCGGTAAGACGGACTTTGAGTTATGGCCTTTGTATGTCGCCGAACAGCTCTCGAAGAACGACCAAACCGTCCTCAAGGCAGGCAGTGCTATTGAAGTCGTGGAGGAGACGCCCAACCCGGAAGGAGACATTACTTATTGGTGGACTTGCAAGTTTCCCTTCAAGGACGCGTCCGGGAGGAGGTATGTTGGAGGTATCGGAATCGATATCACCGACTGGAAACGGACTGAAGCAGCCTTGCAGGAGAGCGAGGAGAAGTACCGGAACCTCGTGGAACTTGCGCCGGAACCGATCGCAGTCCACCGCCAGGGTAACGTTGTCTACGCCAATCCTCCCTGTGTCACTTTTTTCGGGGCAGAAAGGCGGGAGGATCTCGTCGGCAAACCGGTCCTCCAGTTTGTCCACCCGGACGACCACGAAGTATTCA
>Ga0265294_10000987_pt1 | contig 38595 bp, 46 predicted proteins | sample MunlanPumphouse3_FD_192504 | JGI IMG/M metagenome (GOLD analysis project Ga0265294, IMG submission 192504) | Groundwater microbial communities from a municipal landfill in Southern Ontario, Canada - Pumphouse #3 | ecosystem: Environmental > Aquatic > Deep subsurface > Groundwater | place... | reverse complement strand
CCCCATCCGGCAGAGGTCCCGCGCCGCCCGGAGCACGTAGAGCCGCTCCCCCTCGAGTGCCTCCTCATCGACGACGAACGAGACGAACCCCGCACGGGCGAAGAGGTCCCGGACTTCGTCGAGATCCGTCAGCGACGAGACCAGGAGCAGAATCCTTCCGAAGGGCGCGAGCACTCTCCCGGCATCCGCGACGAACCGTTCTATCACTACCCTTCCTGTCGGCCCGCCGTCGAGGGCGTACTCCAGCCAGTCATCCATCCGCTCATCGGGAGCCGTCGGGAGGTAAGGGGGGTTGAAGAGGATGAGGTCGAACGGGCCGGAGACACCCGAAAAGAGGTCCGTCCTGATCGCCGCTACCCCGCGGCCGCGGGCGCACGCCACCGCATGAGGGTTGATGTCGGTCGCGACCACCGCCGCCGCCCGGCCGAGAAGCCCGGCCGCGACGTAGCCGCTCCCGGTCCCGACCTCCAGCACCCGGTCGGTCGGCCGGACCTCGGCAAGTGCCGCCCGGAGAAGGAGGTATGAGTCCTCAGCGGGCGGGTAGACCTGGTCGGGAAGCATCCCTAACTCCCGCTCATCGTGTTCGCGATCAGCGCGAACTCCTCGAGCGTCAGGTCTTCGGGCCGGCGCTGCAGGAGGTCGTCGGGCAGCCCCGCGATCGTCCGCTCGATCGCCTGGGCGGGAAATGTGTCCTTACCGCTCCGAAGGCCCTTCCGGACGGTCTTTCTCCGATGGGAGAAGAGCACCCGGACGACGTCCGCGTAGACCTCACGATCCGCGATCGGGTACGGCGGCTCGTGCGGCGTGATCCGGACCACCCAGGACCGGACCTGTGGTCTCGGCCGGAATGAGGAGGGCGAGAGATCAAGCAGCGGCTTTACGGAGGCGTAGGTCTGCACCATCACCGAGAGCCGCCCGACGTTCGGCGTTCCCGGCGGCGCGACCATCCGCCGGGCAAACTCCTTCTGGTACATCAGGACCGCAACCTCAAACCCGATCGCAAGCAGCCGGAACGTTAACTTCGAAGAGACAGAATAGGGGAGGTTCGCGACGACGATATCGAACGGCGGGATATCCACCCTCTTCGCGTCGCCCCTGATGATCTCGAGACGGCCCTCCTCGATCTCGTCGGCAAAGGCGATCTCGAGCTCCTCCACGAGAGCCGGATCGATCTCTACCGCAATGACGTTCGCACCCCTGTCAAGGAGGGCGCGGGTGAGGATCCCTTCGCCGGGACCGATCTCGAGCACCTTCCGGCCGGAAACATCGACAAAACCGGCAATCTTCTCGACGGCCCTTCGGTCGACGAGAAAGTGCTGATCCTTCGGAGCACTCATCTCGATGTGAAGACGTGATACTTCTCGTCCGGATCTTCAATCTCGCGCAGGATCCGGCTGACGACCATCCTGTCCGGGTGCGGGAGCGACTTGATCCGCCCGGAGATGTCGGCGAAACTCTCGAACGGCTTCTTACCGCGCTGCTCGATGATCTCCCACAGCAGTTTCTTCCCGATGCCGGGAAGCAGGTGCAGCATGTGGAACTTCGGCGTAATGGGTACGGACTTGTTGAAGAAGTCGACGAACCGCAGCTCGTTCTCGCGGACGATCTGCTCGACCACGAACGGCAGTTCGAGCTTCGCGGTCGCCGTCAGGTCTTCGTAGCCGATCCGCCGCTTGACACGTTCGACCTTCTCCCGCTCCGCATCGCCGATATAGACGCGGTCGTAGATCTGGATGTCCGCACCCGGTTTCGGGACGAGCTCGAGCAGTTTGAACTGGTCCACCCCGACTGCCTGGACAACCGGTTCGCGCTTGTAAGTAGGACGCTGGTCGCTAACGTATCCCATAGGGAGGATATCAATAACTACAGCGTTCTCCTCTTTCCTTTCGGTCTTCATTGGCACCACCCCTTCAATCAGAAGTGGGTCATTACCAGGTCAAGTATCTCGTCCAGCTCTTCCGTCGTGAGATTGAACCGTTCTTTGGCGTAGATGGCCCGAAGTTCGTCCCGGGTTCGCGGCATAAGGTTCGCAATGCGATAGGCAATCTCTTCCTTCATCTTCTCGAGTTTTATGAGCTCGTCGACAAGGGCGCGAGCCCTCTCGGAAGATGCCTTTGAGAGATGATTGGCATGCTCGATACTCTTACGAAGTTCGTATGACATCTCCTCTTCTGACTCAAGCCGGGCTGCCTCCACGGAAAGGAGGGTGTCGCGCAGCTCGGGAAGCAGCATCCGCTCTTCGCTAACGATCCGTTTTACTTTCATGCCAATCACTACTGCTGAGGGTTATACTTTCTGCGCTTTTAGATGTTGCGGTCTCGCAATCACCTGTTTTATTGTCTCTCCATCCCTGACTTCGAGCACCCATGCGCGTCCACGCTGCCCGATGACCGTGCCGGTCTTCCCATGGAACCTCCGGTGGGGCATGCCCTTCTGGACACTCGGCTCGACCACGACGTGTACCCTCTGCCCGATCTCGAAGTTCTGAATCACTGAGGTGACCGGGGGGATACCGCGTTTTCTGAGGTCCTTCTTGAACTTATACCGCGTCTTCTTGCGTGGTCCATTGTGATGTGCCATGATTACTCACCATACTCGTTTGCTGTTTTGACCAGCACCACATCGAGGCTGACAACACTTGCGGTGCGCCCCAGGATCTGGGCAAGGCTGGGCTGGGTTCTGCCGCTGTCACCCGATATCAGTTCTTTGATGTAGAGGCCAGCTTCGCCGACGACTTCGACCCAGTATCTGTCGTCTTCTTCGCCCGTACACCCGATATCGAGGACCTGCCGTTCCCGAACTTTATCTGCCCGTCGGTGTGACACCCTATTCGGGGTGCGCTGTCGTATCGTTACACCTTTTAACTGATCGAGGGCCGCTCTGAACTCATCTGGGGTTACAGAACCGTCGATCTCGACCAGGATCCTGTATTTTTTATGCGCTTTGTCGGATTTAAGGCTTTGCACCATCTTCCGGTCCGCCCATCCGGCGAGATGAACCTCCACCCGGCCGGCGGCAGTCCGGTTGATCTCCTCCTCGAGCTGAGCCAGGTCCACCGACCGTTTCCGTGGCGCCTCGATCTCCATCACGAAGGGGCGGCCCGTCCCGAGCATCCGGGCGTCGATATCCTCCCGGCCGGCTCCATGCAGGACGGCGTTCTCCGCGCTAAAAGCCTCGATCGCCGGCCGGCCGATCAGTTCCTCGACGGAATCGGCGTACTGCTTGCCGGTGAAGTTGCACTTCTCGCACCCGGCCCCCCGACACGCCCGGCAGTCCCAGTGGGTCTGGGGGATGCCGCGCTCGTACTTCAGGTACCGGCCGGCGAAGAAGACGGGGTTCACCTGCACCTCGACCGCGTCCTCGGCGAGGTCGAGGATCGCCACAACGTCGGGCTTCTTCAGGTCGGCCGTCTTCCCGGTGAGGAGCGAGACGGCCTTGCCCACCTCCCGGTTCATCTCCGCCTTCAGTGGTTCGGGGTCATGGAGGGCAAGATCGCTCCAGACCATCTCCTCGCTCTCCGTGACAAGCGGCGGCACTTTCGTTCCGATGAGGAACGTGCCGAACTCTATGCCGGCGAGCGCTTCGGCGACCCTCGCCGCCCAGACATCGATGCGGGAGAATTCGCCGCTGCAGATCCAGCAGGACTCCGGGTCCGGTTCGTGGTGCGGTTCGTTTGCCGTAAGCTCGTGCGCGATCCGGAGCGCACGGCCGCGCTCCTCGTTCGTCAGCCCAAACGACCGCTTGCCGAAGAAACGCCCGAGGCAGTGGTTGCAGATTTCGCCGTATCCAAGAATTGCTTCTACCTCTTCGATGATATCCATCAGGATTCCCTCCGGTCCATCTCGTTTAACAGAACAGTGATCGTGTGATCGGCATGCAGCGACCGCGGCCCCACCGAGTAGCGGGCATAATCTGCCATCAGCGCCTGCTCCTCGGGGGTGAAGTTGTGGTGGTCGGAGAGGATGCAGGACTCCGGGAGCGCCGGAGCGGTTCTGATATCCTCCCCCGCCTCGTCGAGGACCGCAAACGAGATCTCCCCGAGGAGCCTTGCGAGCCCGCCGCGGCGGACGTAGACGCCCGGAGTCGACTCCCGGAACTCGTCCCCGCAGGGGATCGAGAGCGCCTTCTTGATCAGGGCGGCGCTGCTCCGCTCGTCCGGCGAGAGGTAGCGGACCTCGGCACCGCGGAAGAGGACGGTCTTTTCAGGACCGGGCTCTCCGCAGAGGATGAGGAAACACTCGACGTCGCGCCGGAGGTCATGGGAGAGGAAGAACGAAGAGTTGATGCAGCGGCAGAGGACGTCCATCCTCCCGCCGCTTCCGGGCAGATCGTTGAGGCTGAAGGTGCCGCTCGTTACGGCAAGGTGGCCCACGACGGCAAACCGCTTCATCTACTGGGTCCACCGAACTTCTTCATCATGCGCTGCATGTTGAACTTGCCGCCGCCCATACCGCGCATGCCTTTTAAGGCACGCTGCATGATCTTGTAGTATTTGATGAGGTCGCGGACGTCTTCGGGCGTCACCCCGGCGCCCCGGGCGATCCGCTGGATCCGGGAGCTCCCGATCACCGACGGGTCGTCGAGTTCCGGGGGCGTCATCGAGTCCATGATCACCCTGTAGCGCTGCATCTTGGTGCTGGTGATGTCGTAGGCGTCGTCCGGGATCTGCATGCCGCCCAGGGGGAGCATGCTCATGATCTGTTTTAAGGGCCCCATCTTGTTCAACGCCTCGAGCTGCTTGTACATGTCCCGGAGCGTGAACTTCCCCTTGAGCATGGCGTTGACGTCGAGCTCCTCGGCCGAGACCGCTTCCTCCGCCCGCTCGACGAGGGCTCTTAAATCGCCCATCCCGAGCAGCCGGGAGATGAACCCGTCCGGGTCGAACCGCTCAAGGTCCTCGATCGTCTCGCCGCTCCCGATGAAGACGATACCGCTCTGCGTCTCGGCAACCGCCGAGAGCGCGCCGCCGCCTTTCGCGGTGCCGTCCATCTTCGTGACCAGGACGCCGTCGATCCCGATCGCCTCGTGGAACCGGCGGGCCTGCTCGCTCGCCTGCTGGCCGAGCGCCGCGTCGATCACGAGCCACCTGTGCTCGGCGTGCGAGATCTCGTTGATGTTGACGATCTCCTCGATCAGGTTCTCCTCAAGGGCGTGCCGCCCCTGGGTATCGATGATGATCACTTCGTAGAGCTTGCGATATTTCGGGAGGCCTTCGCGGACGATCTTGAGCGCGTCGGGTTCGTTCGGGTCGCCAAAGCAGGGGACGCTGATCCGGTCGCAGAGGGTCTTTAGCTGGTCATAGGCACCCGGCCGGAAGGTATCGGCGCAGATCACCCCGACCCGCAGCCCTTTGCGCTGGAAGTAGCGGGCGAGCTTCGCCGTCGTCGTGGTCTTCCCGCTCCCCTGCAGCCCCGCCATCAGGATCGTCTGGGGCCCGAGCGCCACCTCCCCCGGTGTTCCCATTAGCCGGACAAGTTCCTGGTAGACGATCCGGAGAACGTGCTCCCGGACACCCATCCCTTTCGGGGGCTCCTCTTCGAGGGCGCGCTGCTTGATCGCCTGGGAGAGCTGCATCACGAGTTTGACGTTGACGTCGGCGGAGAGGAGCGCCCGCTGCAGGTCGCGCACCAGTTCGTCGACCGCCACGCGGTCAATCACTGTCTTGCCGGCGAGTTTCTTGACGGCATCTTTTAAGGACGTACCAAGGTTATCGAGCATCAGGCTTCATCTCCCAGAAGTTCGCTCACCACGGCCCGGGGCTGAAACGGCATGATATCGTCGTAGCCCTGGCCGGTCCCGAGGAAGAGGATCGGTTTTCCGACGGTATGCGCGACCGATATGGCCGCACCGCCCTTGGGATCCATATCCGCCTTCGTCAGGACGACCGCGTCGGTGCCGACGGCCTTGTTGAACTCGTCTGCCCGGATGACGGCATCGTTCCCTGCAACCGCCTCGTCGACATAGACGACGAGGTCGGGCTTCATGACCCGCCGGATCTTGTCGAGCTGGTTCATGAGATTCGCCCGGTTGTGGAACCGGCCGGCCGTATCAGCGAGGACGACGTCGATATCATGCGCCTTCGCGTACTGGACGGCGTCGAAGAGGACTGCGGAGGGGTCGGCGCCCGCCTGGTGCTGGATCGTCTTGATCCCGAGGCGGTCAGCGTGGGTCCGGATCTGCTCGATCGCACCCGCACGGAAGGTATCGCCCGCACCGATCACGACCGTAAAGCCGTTCTTCTGCAGGTAATGGCCGACCTTTGCGACCGTCGTCGTCTTGCCGGTCCCGTTCACGCCGGTGAAGAGGATCTTGACGGGGCGCTCGTGCTCGCGGATGTAGTGCGAGAGATCGAGACCTTCCCCCAGCACGCCGCAGAGCGCGGACCGCAGGGTGGAGGCAACCAGGTCATCGACCGAGGAGCCGATCTTCCTCTGCTGCCCCACGAGATCTTTTCGCATCCGGCCGATGATCTCATCCGTGACCGGGAGTGCGACGTCGTTTTCGAGGAGCACCATCTCAAGTTCAAAAAGCGGCTCCTCGATGTCCTTCTCCCGGAGGAGGACCTCCCGCTCCTGGACAAGAACCTTCACTTTTTTGAAAAATGTGGGTTTTTCCCGCTCTTTCTCGGGAACCTCCCCGGAGACCGGAGGCGCAGGCGTGACGCCGGACTCTACAGCCTCCGCTCCCTCCGGCAACTCCGTAACCGGCTGCTCCAGTTCGGCACCGGCAGCCTCCTCGATATTCGAGGCAAATTTTGTCCTGATATTCTGAAGTTTTTTCTTTAGGGAATCAAACATTATCTACTTCCGCCCTGGCCTGCCTGAGCCTGCCGGGCCCCCCGATAAGCCGCCTCGAGGCGCCGGGAGATCTCCGTTGCCTGCCCCTGCAACTGCTCGACCGAGCCTGCGACCTTCTTCGCCACAGCCTCAAGTTCGGTTATCCGATCCTCTAGATACTCCACTGCATCAGCGCTGGCCCGCTCGACCGAGACATCGGCCCCAATATTCACCAGGACATGCCCGGCATCAAGCACCTTCACCCGAAGAAGAGCCCCGCCCCCAATAGGGAGAAGAACAGGGCTGTCCTCGTTCTCCTGGATGGCCCGGAGGGTCTCGATGGCGGCGGCGGATTCAAGACGTTGCTGCTCGATCATGCTAAGCTGCTGCGTCAGGAGTTCTATCTGCTGCCCGTATTCGTTCAGGTACATCTGAAGAGTCTGTATCTCGCGAGGATCTGCCTGGTCCACGTCATTCACCAGCTACTACGTTAACCGACTCGATGGTGATATAACTTCTCTTCAGGCGGTGTTTGCTCCCGATATCCGCAAATATTTTCTCTTTTGCCTGGTTCTCATTCGGGGCGCAGATGACCTTGCGGTACGGTTTCCATTCGTTGTTTATCTTACACGCGCCTACAATTTCAAACGTCTGGTTCTCCATGACTGATTCACTCCAAAAACCCAAAGACTTCTTCTATTCGTCCCAGCTCAAACCCGGTCGTAACGGATCCTGCGATGTAGCCCTTACTGTTTGCAAGGAGCCCGGAGCCCACGAGACCGCTCCCCATGTTGACCGACCCGAGGCCGATCGGAAGGTCGACGACCCGTTCGAGATTCGCGATCTCCGTATCGTTGGTTCTCGGGTGGACGAGAATACCCTTGTTCGTCGCGGACCCGGCCATGCCGACGGTCTTGATACCGCCAAGCGACAACCGGATCACCGGCACAGAGAGGAACGACCCGATCTCTTCGGCGACGTCGATCTCCATATCGGGATGGACGGCAGCAACATAGTCGTTTGCGAGGATCACGTTGCCTGCCGCGTTCATGCCCTCCTCGAGCAGATATATGTCCCGGTACTCATTCAAGACCGCCAGTTCCTCGTCGGTGGCAAGGCCGCTGACGACCAGGCCCTGGCTGTTTCCGGAAACAAGCGAACCGATGATGCTGCTGCCCTGAATATAGGTGCTCACGATCTCGACATCGAGTTCCCGTGCAAGGGCTCCGGTGAACTCATCCGGAGCGCCGGGATACACGATCGCAATATCCTCAAATACTCGGGCGTACACGCCTATGTTCGGATCGCCGGACAGATCGATCGTCCCTGTCATCTCACTCCTCGGCGAGCTCGGCCTGGACCTGCCCGTCCTCGAACTTCATCGCACGGACGCGAATCTTGCGCGGGGGTTTCGAACTGCCGTTCTCCCAGACCTTCTCGTTGATGCTCTTATCGAGTTTGACATCCTCGCTCTTCATGTGCCGTACAAGGAACGCCCTGATGTCCTTGATGGCGGTGTTGCCCCGTTTCCATCGGGGTGCACGCTTCACCTCGCGGAGAGGGATGATATAGATATGTTCCTTCAATGTCTCTGCCATAGTCTTACACCTTCAGGGAGCTCCGCCTCCAGTTGCGCCGCTTCGGATGCGACGCAACCGCACGGTTGGTCTTGATCATCACCCATGCCGGCACGCGGCGGTTCTGCTCGCATGCCTTTGCCAGCCGGATCTTCCGGCCCTTCATTAACTTGCTCATAGTTCTCACTCTCGTATTCTCAGGTATCCTTCCTGCCGACCACCAGCGACTGCAGATGGCCGGGCGGAAAGAACGACGCCGAATCGATACCGCGGGCGCGGAGCGCGTCCCGGATCTCACCTTCGTAGTCACCGTTCCCAATGCTGCCCGTCTCACCGTACCGCACCACAAGCAGCCGTCCAGAGAGGCGTTCCACCTCACGTTTCCCGTAGCCGAAGAGCGGCCGGACGTAGGAGCAGCCGGAGATCATCTCCAGATGCTGCACCTCAGACCGCTCGAGCCGGGGAACCCGGTCATCCCGGCGGGTGCCGTCGGCGACCACCGCATACTCAGCCGAGAGGATCTCGACCGCCATCCGGTGGACCATATCGATCGCGTCGTTGGGGTAGCCACACGTGAGAAGCAGGTCGACAGCCTCTTGAAGTAGATCTCTTCCGAGCACCCTCTTCTTGAAGGGCAGGTCCAGAGCGGCCGCTGCAGCCCGCACTTCCGGGACCTCGCGGTCGGGATCGAATACGCAGGTATTCAATTCCACACCGTAATCGCGCGCGAGCATGATTGCTGCGAGCGAACTATCTTTCCCTCCTGAGAAGAGCACACCCGCTTCCATTACTTCCGCGTAATCCTGAACTCTTTCTTCGACGGCGTCAGCTGGGCAAGCAGGGCTTTTAACTGCTCGTCGGTGATCCGCTGCCGGATCCTGCCGCTCTGCGCGAGCATCACCAGCTGCTGCTCGACCGCTTTCGCAAAATCCGGCCGGGTCAACTTGATGGTATTGAGCCGCTCCCTCGCTTCAGGTTCGAGGATCTCCATGAGGGCGGCACGGATCTGAGCATCGATCTGCTGCTGGCGTGATGCCTCTTCCTCCATGGTCTGCTGATCCAACGCCTGCCGTTGCATCTGTTCCATTTTTCGGCGGCGGAGTTCCGCGAGCTCGTCGTCTACCATCACCATACCTCCCGGATCAATATTTCGCAAGACCCGGCGCAACCGTGGTAGCCTGGGCCTTCATGCCGTTTGCAACATTGTCGAGGAAGGACCTGCCGGCCGCGGAGACCATGCGCCCCTCGCTTCCGTGGGAGACGTACCCGGCCTCTTCAAGCTGCTGGAAGATCTTTCGGACGATGGATCCGCTTCCCCGCCTGAACTTGTTGGGAGACGAGCCCCCGTCATACTTGCCGCCGTAAGCGGAGCGCATCCTCTGGGTACCGACCGGACCGTCGGTGTAGATACGCCGGAAGACCGCCGCTGCACGCACATACCACCAGTCGTCATTCTCGGGGGGCATCTCTTTATGTACCCCCGTCTTCGCAAAAGCGGCCCAGTCAGGGGGCTGAATCTGCGGGTTTTTCTTGAGTTCTTCTGCCACCTGCCGGATGAACATATCAGCAGGGATGTCGTATACAGTTGTCATAGATGAACCTCACTCTCGCTAACAGTCTTTACATATTCGTCCAGTGACGTTTTATATATTTCGAGAACCGCCTCCGGGAGAGGCACCTCGCCGCTCCGTGAGGACAAGCGTCCGCCCCCGGACTTCAACGAGAACCGCACCGGCCGATGCCGCCACCTCCTCAGGATTGACCTCGGTGTTCCTGAGCCATCTCACCTTGATGACCTTACGGTCTTTGAGCTGGCGCCGAATCTCATCGATCATAACGCTTGTGACGCCCCGTTTCCCCACCCAGATGGTGGGCTTGAGGTCCTGGAACGACTCTTTCTTCATGGTTGAGGCCTCCCGACCGGATACCGCGACCGGTGTCCGCAGGCAAGACAGGTGACGACCACGCGCCCCCGGTGAACCCGGACCCGGGCGTTCGATCCCGGGACCAGGTAGGTGTTGCACCGACGGCAGAAACGGCGTTTCAGCGGCCGTTCAATCCGTATCCGATGCCGCATGCCGATCTTGCGGGCCAGTTCCACACAGCGGTTACTCCAGGTGGGATTTTCCGGGTAAAACTCCGCGGCACGTGCAAAGAGGATAGCAATCCTCTCACGGGCGAGTCTCCGGGAGCCTGATTTTCGTGTAGTATCTGCCATGGTGCGATCCGTTTTTGTGGTGGGTCTTGAGATTGGAGGCGGGAGGATATATAAGAGGGTGATGGCCGGGGGTCAGCGGACCCGCACCCGCCGGCCGGCGACCACCAGGCGGTCTTCGCAGAAGAGTTTCACCGCAAGTGGGAGGGCTTCGTGCTCCTCGGCGAGGATCCGGTCGGCGAGCGTCGACTCGTCGTCGTCCGGGAGGACCGGCACACACCGCTGGACGACGATGGGACCGGTATCCATCCCTTCGTCCACCAGGTGGACAGTGCAGCCCGCGACCTTCACCCCGTACTCGATCGCCTGCCGCTGCGCGTGCAGGCCGGAGAACGCCGGGAGCAGGGCGGGATGGATGTTTATCATCCGGCCCGAGAACTCGCGGACGATCCCGGCCCCGAGGATCCGCATGTAGCCGGCGAGGACGAAGAGGTCCGCCCGGCAGCCGCGCATCGCGGATAAAAGTGCCTCCTCGTATGCGGCCTTCGAGGGGAACCGTGCATAGTCGACGACCGTCACCGGGATACCGGCGTCTTTCGCCCGCTCTATCGCGTACGCCCCGGGGTTGTCAGTGACGAGGCCGACGCAGATACCCGGGATCGTTTTGGCCGCAACGGCGTCGATCACCGCCTGAAAATTCGATCCTCTCCCCGAAGCGAGCACTGCAATCCGTTTCTTTTGAACTGGTGTTTCTGGTTTCATGTTATCGTTTTCCCTGATACCTTACCGAGAACCTTCCGGCACAACCGGGGGCGCGGTGATCAGTTTCACCTTGACGATCCGCCGGCCCCGCATCTGCATCACCACCAGCGTTGTGTTGCTCTCCTCGATCTTGACCACCTCACCGCGGCGGGGGATGTGCCCCAGCCGGTCAATGACGAGGCCGCCGATGCTCTCGTAAGCATCCGTCAGTGGGAGTGCCAGGTCCAGATCCTCGTTGAGGTGCTCAACCCATGCCCGCGCGTCGACCAGGTAGACGCCGTCCTCGACCTGCTGCACCTCGGGCTCCTCCTCGTCGAACTCGTCCATGATCTCGCCGACCAGTTCTTCGAGCATGTCTTCGACCGTCACGATCCCGGCAAACGACCCATACTCGTCGAGGACGACCGCCATGTGCTGTTTCTTCACCTGGAGTTCCTTCAAGAGTTCGTCGATCTTCTTGCTCTCGGGGACGAAGTAGGGATCGTACATCAGGTTCCTGATCGTCGCGCTTGTCTGCTGGCGGAATACCGCCGAGAAGACGTCCTTGACATTTAAAAGCCCGATGACGTTGTCGATGTGCTCGTGGTAGACCGGGATCCGGGAGAAGCCTGTCTCGTTGAAGAGGGAGAGGGCATTCTCGAGCGTGGATATGTCCTCGATCATGACGACGTCCACCCGGGGCGTCATCACCTCGCGGACCGTCGTGTCTCCAAAGCGCAGTACGGAGTAGAGCATATCCCGCTCCTCCTCCTCGATGGTGCCCTCCTCCTCGCCGACGTCGATCCATTCCTTGATCTCTTCCTCGGTGACGACCGGTTCGGTCACGCCGGGCCTGAAGGCGAACTGCCGCTTGATGCGGTCCGCGACCCAGAGCACCGGGTAGAGCACCCTCGAGAGGTAGAGGATCGGCCGGGCGACGCGGAGCGCGAGTGCCTCGGTGTGCCGGGAGGCATACATCTTCGGTCCGATCTCGCCGAAGAGCAGCATCAGGATGACCGTGACGCCGGTCGCTATCCCGATACCGACATCGCCGTAGATGGCGATGGCGATCGCGGTCGCGAGCGACGCCGCGGCCACGTTGACGATGTTGTTCCCGATCAGGATGGTGATCAGGAGACCGTCGGTCGATCGTTTCAGTGTATCAAGCGCTTTCGCTCCATTTCGACCCTGATTTAAGAGGGCGCGGACTTTCGCCCGGGTTATCGATATGAGGGCGACTTCCGAACTTGAGAAGAAGCCCGAAAGGAGCAGACAAACAATGAATAAAATGATCTCTATAGTTAGAAGGTCTACGACTACCATTTACTCCACGCCGCATCACGCGGCAGCATCCGGTATTGATTGATTGCCGGCATTTTATGAATTATGTCGTGGGCAGATGTTATAAAACCAGCGCTTCAGGAGAATATCTCTTGTAATGCCTCCGATTCCTGCATCAGGAGTACAACCTTCTCTTCGGATGAGAGGGGTCCCGGAAAAACCATGTCCTCGAGTTCCAGGGTGAGGTATCCCCCGTAGCCCCGGTCGGCAAGTTCCGTAAGCACCCGGGTCGCGGGCGGGTCGTCATGGATGGGGTGGTGGGGGCGCCCGTTCCCGCCAAGGGCGCTGACGTGGACGTTGACCATCCGTTCGATGCAGAGGTCGATGAACCGGATCACCTCGTCGCAGGAGGCCATCATGGCGTGCCCCATATCCAGCGTGAACCAGAGCCAGGGTTCACGCTCGAGCACCTCGGCCGCATCCTCTGCCGTGGAGAGCAGGGAGTTGACCCGCGGCTCCAGGTTCTCGATCGCCACCTTCACCTGCGCCCCCTCCGCCGCCTCCCGGAGCCTGGCGATGTAATCATCAAACCGCAGGTAGTCGTAGGCGCTCGGCGGCCGTTTCGCCGTCCTTCTCCCGGGGTGGACGGTGACCACGCCAGCGCCCATCCGGTCTGCCGTCCGAACCGCTTCGACGGTGTACTCGACCGATATCTCGGCGACCCGCGGGTTGATGGAGCAGGGGTTTAAGTCCAGCGACGGGGCGTGAATGGTGATCGGCGAGAGTTCCGGGTGGCCGGCGATACACCCGGCGAGTTCGTCTTCCGGGCGATCGCGAAGCCAGAAGTGCGGCGTCTCGACCCAGAACTCAAGCGAATCAAGGCCGGACTCGGCCACGTAGTCGAAGATATGATCGCAGGGATACTCGTGGAAGAACATCGTCGAGACAGCGAAACGACCCATAACACTACTTGATATAAACCATCGGTCTAATAGATTGTGATGATGCTCGGCGGTCATTCCACCGGTCCGGAGCGGTTCGGCACCCCGATTCTCGCAGTCTCAGAGGTCTCGGGGCTCATCTGCGGCCTCCTTGACGACGCCCGCCTGCACCAGATCTGGGTGCGGGGGGAGGTGACCAACTACAGGGATCACACCTCCGGCCACCGTTACTTCTCGCTAACTGAAGGAAACGGAAGGAGTTCGGCACTGATCAACTGCGCCATGTGGCGTAGTTACGCATCAGAACTCGCGTTCGAGCCGAAAAACGGGATGGACGTCCTCGCCTGGGGGTCCGTGGAGGTCTACGAACCGCAGGGCAGGTACCAGTTCATCGTCCGGGAGATGCACCCCGCGGGCCTCGGTGAGCGCCACCTCATGGTCGAGCGCTGGAAACAGGAACTCGACGCGGAGGGGCTCTTCGATCCCGGACGGAGACGGGCCTTGCCCACGTTCCCGCAGCGGATCGGTGTGGTCACCTCCCGGACCGGCGCGGCGCTCGCAGATATCCTCTCGGTCATCTCCCGGCGGTATCCGGCCGAGGTGGTCCTCTCCCCGACGGCCGTCCAGGGCGGGGGGGCGCATATCGAAATCGCGGAGGCGATCCGGCGGATCGACGGGCTCGTGGACGTGATCGTCGTCGGGCGTGGGGGAGGGAGTTTCGAGGACCTCTTCCCCTTCAACCACCCGGACGTCGTGCGGGCCGTTGCGGCGTGCAGAACACCGGTGATCAGCGCCGTCGGGCACGAGGTGGACACCGCCCTCTGCGACTTTGCCGCAGACCTCCGGGCGCCGACGCCTTCCGCAGCGGCGGAGCGGGCGGTGCCGGAACGCCGGGAGGTGCTCCGGGAACTTGCCGGGTGTGGGGAGAGGATGGAAGCGCTCCTCCTCCACCGCCTCGCCGCCTCACAAAACGAGGTCGAGGACCTGCGGGGGCGCATGCACCCCAGACGGCTCGCGCGCCGCATCAACGAACGGATGCAGCGCCTCGCGGAGCATGAGGAACTGCTCAGGCGGGCGGCGGTTACCCGGGTGCAGCGGGAACGCTCCGCCCTCGCGGAGATCCGCGCAAGCCTTGCGGGGCACAACCCGCTCGCCGTTCTCGACCGGGGCTACTGCATCGTCGAGTCGGGGGGGAAGATCGCGAGAAGTGTCGGCGACCTTGAACCGGGCGAGCGCGTGGCGCTGAAAATGAAGGACGGCCGGGCGAGCGCCGTCGTGGAGGAGATAACGTATGACAGAGACATTTGAAACGATGCTGGAAGAACTGCGGGGGATTGTCCGGAAACTCGAAGACGGCGACACGAGCCTTGAGGAGAGCATTGCCATCTACGAACGGGGCGCGCTTCTCGTCAAACAGTGCGAAGACCTCCTCGGCACGGCTGAGATGAAACTTACGGAACTCGGCCGGGACCGGTAGAGCCCGGTCTGCCACCGGACAGCCTATTCTCTCCTTCTCTTCCCGGATACATCCCAGAACACCCAGAGGAGTTCGGGTGCACCGCTGCCGGGGTCGTACGAGGTCGAAACCGCCACGGCAGCCGGAATGGGGGTTCCATCGAATCGGGTGAGTGAAAACTCCTGCACCGGGACTTCTTCACCCCGGGAGAGCGCTGCAACCGCCGACCGGAACGCCGGGATGCTTTCCTGGTTAAGGTACGCATCGAGAGGTGTACCCTGCATGAGGCCGGGAGCACGACCGAACAGGGTGCCCGCCGCCCGGTTCGCCTCCAGGATGACACCGTCCTTCCCGGTGCAGAGGCAGCCGGCAGGGAGGCGGGCAAACCGATCCCGGTACCGCCGGCAGCCGATGTCGACACTCCGGATGCCGGCGATCAGCTCATCGACCAGATCGTAGATCTCGGCAAGGCGGGATTTCTGCAGGAGCAGGTCCTCTGCGCGAACGGCTCCATCTCCTGCCCTGATCGGATGGAGGAGGCGATCGAGCTCCTCCAGGTCTTCAAGAAGGTCTTCGAGCGCCGGGGTCAGTAGTTGCATACCTGACCAGTTTCCCGCGCTGTGAACGCATAAACCTATCTCTGGCGGCATCGCGGGTGGGCATACAGGTTTCCCGTGCAACATTGGAGCACCGGCAACCGCACGGGTTTCGCGAGTCGCACCTGGCGGTGCTCAAACTCCGGTCCTACGGACAGTCGTTCTCAGGAATCTCTACCTCGAGTTCAACGACCAGGTCCTCTCCCCGCTGGAGCGCCTCGATGAACGCCCGGGGGAGGGTCGCCGCCACCCGGTTGGAGCGGATGCCCACGGTTCGGTCCGAGATGAAGTCGCTCCGCCGCCAGACGAGGTCGGCAGGGTGGTCCAGGGTGAACGCCGCGCTGCCCCCTGAGCGGACCTCGATGGTCTCGCCCCCTGCGGTAAGCCGGGTCGTGAGCACTGCCCGGTCATCGCGGAGCAGCTCTTTTAAGCCAGGATCGAGGTCTGCGGCGCCCTTATCGGCGGCGACGCCGATGATGCAGTCGCCGGCTGCGGTCAGCGTCTCGTCTTTTGTCACCTCAAACGTCGTCGGATGGGCCCCCCGGACCAGCGGGTGGCCGCGTGCCCGCACGATATCCCTCGCCTTCATGCTTATTAGGAGAGGGATGCTATTGCTAATGAATGATTAGCATCGTTTGCCCCGTCTGTAAAGAGGAGTGCGAACACCAGATTCTTCGGGAAGCCGCCGAACTGGTGGTGCAGTGCAGTGAGTGCGGCCAGGTCCACCGAATACCGAAGCCGCCTGAGCCGGAGATCCTCACCATCAAAGCCATCGTGAGCAGGGAGACGGAGTCCCGGGTCTGCAGCGTCGAGATGCTCGCCGACGAGGTTGTAAGCCTCGGGGACCAGATCGCCGCGGAGTGCGAAGACGAGGTCTTCGGGGTCGAGGTCACCGGCATCGAGGCCGGAGCAAAGCGGGTCCGCCGGGCGGCGGCCGGCGAAGTGACGACCCTCTGGACCCGCGGAATCGAGCAGGTCGTGGTGAAGGCGTCGATTCACACCGGGCGCACGACCCTCCCGCTCTACCAGACCATGGAAGGAGAGGAGGAGTTTATCGTCGGGGAAGCCTACACCTTCGCAGGCCGGCGGATCCGGATATCGCACATCAAACTCCGCGACGGCCCGGTTCTGCGAAAAGAAGGATGGAAGACGGTAGCCCGCAGGGTGAAGCGGATCTACGGGTATCTCGAAGGCCGCTACCAGAGGCGGTGATCCCTCACCGGGGCAGGGGTTTCTGCAGGTGGCGCCGGATCGCGGCCTCGAGGTCTTCACGGTGGACAAGCCCTTCCATCCGCTCCCTGACCTCGTCGCCCTCGAGGACAAGGGTCGTCGGCGTCACCCGGAGGTTGTACGTTTTGATGTAGTGTGGGTTCTTCACGGCATCGATCTCTTCTATCTCGATCCCGAGAACCTTTTCCACCTCGCGAAGAATCGGGGTCTGCTCCTCGCACCCCATGCAGCCTTCCTGGTAGAAACTTATCACTGTTACCGCCATATATGGCAGAAAGCAGGGAGACTATAAAAAACTGTGGGGGTGCCGTCACCCCGTTATGCCGCTGAGCGTGACCCGGGCGCTGCCGTAGCGGTGCGTGATGACCAGCGAGTCATCAGTCTTGTCGACGACCTCCCCGAAGCGCAGTGCCGCGGTCTCGTTGGTCTCGTTGCCGAGAGGAATGTCCGGCGACGCTGCCAACCCGAGCGGGACAAGGTCGCCCACTTTCGTATTCGTGAAGTTGAGGCCGATGCCGTTTGCGTCCTCCACGCTCAGATTCATCTCAAGGTCGTTTACGCCGTAGGAGAAATCGATAGTTTTCGTCTCGCCGGCCTGCATCCCGACGAGCCCCACGGAGATGGCGTTGGTCTCGAAGCCCAGCAGGCCGAAGCCCGAGAAGCCCGTGATCTCAGGATACACGATCGGCATGACGGCGATGTTCTCATCCGAGACCTGCCCGCCGGCGGCCATCTCCAGGCCGTGGGTCAGGAGGACGACGTTGCCCTTCTCGTACTCGCTTGCGAGGAGGTTCTGGTCGGTCGTGATGAGGGGCCGCCCGTCCTCGCTGAGAATGGTATAGCCGATCACTGCCGTATTTCCTACCTGGGCGGTCGGCTTCTTCTCAAACATCGGGGCGAGATACGTCCCCACCATGGCGACCGCCACGAGCAGGGCGATTCCCACATAGGCCCATTTCATCCATGGCGCGGTATCGCTCTTGGGTGTCTTCTGCTGTGACTTTTTCATTACGAGTACAATCGCCGTTTGGTGAAATAAAATGATATTGTTCTGGAGGGGAGAAGGTGCATCAAAGAATAGATATATATTACAGCAACACTACCTTAAGGTTAGCCCTAAGCGACCTGCTCGCCTCAGGGCAATACACGTAGATAGGAGCGATTACAATGGCAAGAATCGAACGAGGACCATACCGGACGATATGGCAGGACTTCGACGACCTCATGGCCGAGATGGAGAGCAGGTTCCAGTCCATGCTCGGAGGAATCGGCGCACGGGGAGAAGAGGTCAGGGGCCGCGTCGTCCCGGCAGTTCGTGACTTCCGCATAGATGTCCGGGACCACGAAGACGAAGTAATCGTTGTTGCCGATCTTCCCGGCGTCGAGAAAGAGAACGTCGCCGTCCGGCTCAGCGATCCCCAGCACCTGGAGATCACCAGCAGGCGGACGGGCGAGACCGAGGAGGAGACCAGGGACTTCTTTATGCGGGAGCGTGTCTACGGCCAGATGAGCCGCACGGTGCTGCTTCCTGCCGAGGTGACCGAAGAGAACGCCGCAGCCTCATTCAAGAACGGTGTTCTCGAGGTCCGGCTGAAGAAAGCGCCGACCGAGACCGGGACTACAATCCCCATCGAATAACCCTATTTTTCATGCCGATAGCTATTTCAACCGAATAATTCATGTCGAGCCAGCGTGACACTATCATGATGGATAAAAAGAAGGTCAAGGATTACATGACCTACGACGTCGTCACCGTCGACGCACATGGAACGATCCGGGACGTCATCGAAGCAATAAAAAATACGCATCACGACGGCTTCCCGGTCGTGGAGAACTCAAAAGAGGTGGTGGGTTACATCTCGGCGCGGGACCTTCTCTTTGTCCATCCGTCGACACCGATAGAGCAGGTGATGTCCCGCCACCTCATCGTCGCCGACCCCGATATGAGCGTGAACGATGCAGCCCGCGTCATCTTCCGCTCCGGCATCCAGAAACTCCCGGTCGTCAACGAAAAGAACGAACTCATCGGGATCATGTCGAACGCCGACGTCATCAGGTCCCAGATCGAGCACGTCTCGCCGGAGAAAGTCTTCAAGTTCATCGAGACTCTGAAAAAACTCTACGGGGTCGAACCGACCCTGAAACGGGGCTCGGTCCCGATCAACGACCTCCTGCCCACCCAGTCGAAGATCTATGAGGACGAACTTGAGGGAAGGATGTACGAGATCAAGAAGGGGCTCGCCGAACCCCTGATCGTGGTCCGGCGGCCGGGCCGCTGGATCCTGGTCGACGGCCACCACCGGGCGATCGCGGCAAAACGGCTCGGGATCACGAACCTCGACGCCTACATCATCGAGGTCCGGGAGAACATCGAGCTCGGTATGGAGCGGACGGCACGGACACTGAACCTCAGCACGCTCGACGACATCAAGGTGCTCGATTACGCCCGCCATCCCCTCGTCGCACTGACGCACCGGCTCGTGCGGCACGGTTAGTGCTCCAGAACGTCCAGATAATCCCACACACCCCGGGTTGCCGCTTCGTGCGGGCGGTATCGGCGATCCGTCTCACGCGAAGGACGCGAAAGGAAGACGCAAGGGCAGCAATCACACAGTCTTCGCGTGCAACCATGCCGGCATCCACTTGCCCCTCACGTGCCAGGACCCCTGACGCTCTCCACGGCTAAAGCCGGGGGCTTTCTTGCACCCCTTGAACCCCGGATCTGTGAAATAAGGTGGAATAACCCGCTACGACCCTTCGGTCCGGGTATCGTAGTCCTCGTTTAAGACGTGCTCTTTGACCACCGTCCCCTCCGGAACGATCACCTCCGGCCAGAGCCGGGTCCCGGAATGGACGACCACATTGTTTTTCAGCACCACGTGCGGCCCGATGACCGTGTCGTGCTCGACGTTGCACCCGCTGCCGATGAGCGTATCGTTGTCGATGATGCTCCCGCTGACGGTGGTGTCACTCCCGATCACCACCCGGTTGTAGATGGACGAGGAGAAGATCTTCGCGCTGTTCTTGATGATGCACCCCTCTCCGATGCTCGTATACGGCCCGATGACAACGCTCTCCTCGATGATCGTCCCGGCGCCGATCGATACCGGCCCGATCACCCGGGAGTTCGCCGCAACCGAGACGCAGCTTCCTATCTGCGCTGGCCCCATGATACGGGCGCCCTTGATGTAGAGGTCGCCGGAGATGTTGGTGAACCCGATATCCTGCAGTTTCCACCGTTCCGCTTCCCGTAGCGACCTCGGGCTCCCCACATCGGACCAGTTGCCGCGGGCAAGCCAGGCCTTCAGGGGATAGCCCTCCTCCATCAGTTCGGGGAAGAGGTTCCGGGCGAAATCGAACTTCTCGCCGGTCGGGATATGGTCGAATACATCGGGGTCGCAGACGTACATACCGGTGCTCGCGAGATTTGAAAAGATCTCTCCGGGACTCGGTTTCTCCTTGAACCGTTTGATCTGGTAGTTCGCGTCGATCTCGGCGATCCCGTACTCGGTGGGATCGTCGATGCTTATGAGCCCGATGGTGGTGATCGAGTCGTTTGCAAGATGTTCGCGGTAGAACTCAAGCAGATTTAAGCCCACTACATGATCGCCGCCGACGACAAGGAACGGCTGTTCCTCAAGGTATTTCTGGGCGTTCTTGACGCTGCCCGCCGTCCCGAGTTTCGTCTTTTCATGGACATAGGTGACGTTGACCCCGAAAAGCGACCCGTCCCCGAGGGCCGCTTCGATGGCCTCGCTCATGTAGCCGAGCGTGATCACCACGTCGTTGAACCCGAGGTTCGCCAGGTGTGAGACCAGGTGCTGGATCGAGGGTTTGTTGACGATCGGAATACAGGGTTTAGGACGCCCGAATGTGAGGGGGCGGAGCCGTGTGCCCTCCCCTCCGCACATTATACACACCTTCATGCCACTCCATTGTATGCATATCGATTTAACCCTATTGGGGTGATGCAGCGCCCCGTTCCCGAACCTTTATTCATCGTTGCACGAAGACTCTACAGAGACGATGACAGCGTTTGAATGTACGCTCTGCGGGAAGTGCTGCATGAACGCAGGCGGCCAACTCATCGAGATCGAAAAAAGGCTCACCAGCCGGGATTATCTCTGCCGGCAGAAGGTCGTCGGCGGGACATTTCGCGCCCGGGTCGAGGAGCGATTCCTCGATGCCTTCAGGGACACCGCCGAAAACGATGCGCACCCTTCCTGGTGTCCATTTCTGCGAGGCCTCCCGGGAGAAGAGGGGAAGTATATCTGCACCATCCACGACAGTCGCCCGCTGATCTGCCGGTCCTACGTCTGCTGTGCCATGCGGATCTTCGCCCCCGACGGCCGGGAGGCCGGGAAGGTGAAGGGGAGGAGGAGCCTCGATACTGAAGACGCAGTTCTCCGCCGATGCTGGGAGGAGTCAGTGGTACCGCTCGGAACCGACGACGACCTCGTCTGGCGGAGCGAGGTCACCGGGATTCTCGGCCGTGCAGGCTACCGGGTCGAAGCTTATGAATGAGCCCCGCCGCCTCCCGGTTGTCCGGGGCCGGGTGCAGTGTACGCAAAACGAGTCCGTTCCCATCGACCTGTGCAGGCTCTGCGTCCACTCCGCTCTTGTCGTGGTCAAAGGAAGAGAACTCCCGTCACCGGCACGGGCCTACTGCAGCCGGTGCCGCGATGCGCCCAGCGTCGATATGGCAAAGGTCGAAGCCGTCGTCTGTGATGACTGCTCCGGCGAGGGATTCCGGAGCATCGCAAATATCATCAGTTAGCGGATCACTTCCGCCAGAACTCCCAGGGGTGTTTCGTCTGGAACGGAACGCCCTTCGCCTCTTTATTCCAGTCGGTCTCGATCGTGTGGTGGACCAGCCGGACTTCGTTGCGGAGCTCGGTAAGAACCTCTTTGACGTCCTTGAGTTCTTGCTGGAGGTGGTTCAACTCTTCAAACGAGCGCTGCTGCCGCACCGTCACCGTCCCTCCGTCCTTACAGGCAAGGCCGGCCTCGATCAGTTCGAGAATCGCCTCGTTCCGGTCGAACGCGTGCTCCCTGGCAAACTGGTCGATCTGCTCCATCAGGTCGGGATCGAGTGCAAACGAACATCTCATTACCATAAGCCGTCCACTCCCAATATTGTACCTGTCTGCTGATTATAATGTCTGCCGCACCGAGTATGGTGCAGCCCTCCGCGAGAGAGAGCTTGTGCTCCCCGTGCAGTCATCTTCGGTAAAAAAAGGTGTCCGGGTCCTCTATAGAGGACAACGCGGTCAACTGATATTTTCCATGTTGTATCCTTTCTGGGCGAGCAGGTCTTTCACCCGCTCGCGATGGTTGCCCTGCAGCTCGATCGAGGAGTCCTTGACCGTGCCGCCACAGGCCAGTTTCGCTTTCAGGAATTTCGAGAGGTCTTCGAGGTCGATGTCGTACGGGTCGAGGCCCTCGATGACTGTGACTTCCTTTCCATACCGACGCCTATTGATTTTTACGCTGATTCTCTGCTGTTCCTTGGCAACTTCTTCACAGATACACAGTTCCTTTGGCAGTCCGCAAGTCGGACATATCCCACCGTTCATTGCATGTACCTTTCAGCTCTCGTTATATATTATTTGGCATGCTATTCGTCAATACGACAGACATCGCACCCCAGGGAGAGTATCTGGTCCGGCCTGCTCCGGTAGCGGTAGACGGTGGTGCCCTTGCACCCGAGGTCGTGGGCGAGGGAGAAGATACAGGCGATCTCATCGACGGTTGCACGCTCCGGCAGGTTCACGGTCTTTGAGACGGCGTTGTCCACGTGCTTCTGGAACGCGGCCTGCATCCGCACGTGGTGCTCCGGTGCGATCTCGATAGCCGTCTTGAAGAGAACCCGGGTGTGATCATCCAGCGGGAGGCCCTCGACCGTCCCGTGCCGCCGGACGTGCTCCGCCACGTCCTTCCCGCCGGCGGTCTTCGGCAGGAACTCACTGATGAGATCGCTCACGATGCTGACCGGCTGCCCATCGATCGTCCGGTCGTAGGCAAACGAGAAGACCGGCTCGATGCCGCTCGTCGTCCCGGCAATGAGATGGATCGAGCCCGTGGGGGCGATGGTGGTGACGGTGGCGTTACGCATATCCCCCGAGAAGACCGACCCTTCGATCGCCGGAAACGACCCCGACTCCCTCCCGAGCTCCTCTGAGCGCTCCCGGGCCGTCTCCTGAATACGCTCCATCAGGCTCCCGGCGAACCTGAGCGCTTCCCCTGATTCGTAGGGAATTCCGAGGCGTATGAGCGCTTCGCTAAACCCCATGACCCCGAGGCCGATCTTTCGGGTTGCAAGGGTCTTCTCCCGGATCTCCAGGAGCGGGAAGCGGTTGACATCGACAACCGCATCAAGGAAGTCGACGCCGCACCGGACCGTTGCGGCGAGCAGGTCTTCGTCGAGGTCGTGCTGTCTGATGCACCGGGCGAGGTTGACGCTTCCGAGGTTGCAGCTCTCGTAGGGGTAGAGCGGCTGCTCGCCGCAGGGGTTGGTCGCCTCGATGGGGCCGAGGTGCGGGGTGGTGTTCCTCCGGTTGATCTCGTCGAGGAAGAGTACGCCCGGCTCACCCGAGATGCGGGCGGATGCGGCGATGAGACGCCAGAGCGCCCGGGCGTCGATGCTCCGCGAGACCATACCGTCGCGGGGGTTGATGAGGTCGTACTCCTCCCCCCTCTCCAGGCACCGAAAGAACCGGGCGTCGATGCCGACGGAGATGTTGAAGTTCGGAAAACCTCCTGCCTGCTTGCAGGCGACGAACTCCTCGATGTCGGGGTGGGAGGCCGCGAGCACCGCCATGTTCGCCCCCCGCCGCCGGCCGCCCTGCCTGACCGCCCCGGTCGCCGCATCGAAGACCCGCATGAACGAGACCGGTCCGGTTGCGGCGCCCACGACCCCGTTGACGGCGTCGCCGCGTGGCCGAAGGCGGGAGAACGAGAACCCGGTCCCTCCCCCGGACTGGTGGATGAGCGCCATGTGGCCGAGGCTTCGAAAGATCCCCTCAAGGGAATCCTCGACGGGGAGGACGAAGCAGGCCGAGAGCTGCCCGGCGGGGGTGCCCGCGTTCATCAGGGTAGGGGAGTTGGGGAGGAAGAGGAGGTCCGAGAGGAGCGAGAAGAACTCGCGTGACTTCGCCGGGCCGCCCACGGCGTCGGCGACCCGGGAGAAGAGGCCGTCCGGCGCTTCACCGGGGAGGAGGTACCGGCGTTCCAGGAGGAGACGGGCGGCAGGGGAGAACTCCATACAACACCATGAAACCCCGCCCTTAATAATCCGTCGTGCCCAACTCTCCTGCCAGCAATGTCTCTTATTGTGCTCGGAACTGCATCCCACGTGGGCAAGAGCGTGACCGTCTCGGCGCTCTGCCGTGCGCTCTACCGGCGCGGAATCCCGGTTGCGCCGTTCAAATCCCAGAACATGAGCCTCAACTCCTATGTCACGGCCGACGGGAGCGAGATCGGGATCGCCCAGGCAGTCCAGGCCTTCGCGGCCGGGGTCGAACCGGAGGCCGATATGAACCCGGTCCTCCTTAAACCCAAGGGGGATTCGGTCTCGCAGGTGGTGCTGCTCGGGCGCCCATATAAGGATGTGCAGATCCGGGACTACTACAGAGAGACCGATACGCTTCTTGATGAGGCCGTCTCCGCGTTCGAACGGCTGCAAAGACGCTTCGGGAACGTGGTGGTCGAAGGTGCCGGGGGAGCCGCGGAGGTGAACCTCTACGACCGCGACATCGCGAACATACGGCTCGCCCGCTCGCTCCGTCTCCCCATCGTCCTGGTCGCCGATATCGAGCGGGGCGGGGTCTTCGCCCAGGTCTACGGGACGCTCGCCCTCCTCCCGGAGGACATCCGGCCCCTCGTCGCCGGCGTCATCGTCAACAAGTTCCGGGGAGATCCGGAACTCTTCGCCTCGGGCGTCGCAAAACTCGAGGAACTCACGGGCGTCCCGGTGCTCGGGGTGGTGCCTTTCGCCGACATCCCTCTCCCAAGCGAGGACTCGCTCTCGATCGGCGACAAGAGAGACCGGAATACCGGAACGCCGGTCAGGATCGCCGTCCTCCGGCTCCCCCGGATATCGAACTTCACCGATTTCGAACTCCTCGAGCAGCACGCCGCGGTGGACTACGTCCTGCCCGGCGCATCGCTTTCCGGCTACGACTGCATCATCCTGCCCGGAACGAAGAACACCGTGGAAGACCTCGCCGTGCTGAACCGCCACGGAGTGGGGGAGGAACTCCGGCTCGCCCGGGAGCGCAGGATCCCGATCATCGGGATCTGCGGCGGCTACCAGATGCTCGGGAGCCGGATCGTTGATGCCGGCATCGAGTCGGAGAACCCGGCGGATCACCCGGGGTTCGGGCTCCTCGACGTCGTCACGGCGTTTTCCGGCTACCGTAAGACGACGGTGCAGGTCCGGCGCCGGGCGACCGGCCCCGGCCCCATCCTCCCGGCGATGGGGGAGGTGGACGGCTACGAGATCCATATGGGCGAGACGGAGCGTGGAGGGCTGCCCGAGGCGTTCGCCGGGGAGGGGGCCGCAACCCCCGACGGCCTGGTCTTCGGGACCTACATGCACGGCCTCTTCCAGAACCCCGGTGCGGCAAACGCCCTCCTCGCCTACCTCTCGGAGCGGCGTGGCGTAGCCTTCGAACCGGTGGCGGCAGAGAGCGGTGCCCTCGGGGCCGCGGCATCCTACGACGATCTGGCGCGGCACTTCGAGGAGCACGTGGATATGGAGGCTATTCTGGGATGGTTTATGGATGCGACGGGCCGAAGGGCCGGAGCTTGAGAAGACCACAGGTCTTCGACTTGCGACGGGGCCCGCCCCCCGCATGACCGTGAAGATCCCCGATAGGGGTTGCTGCGCCGGCGCGAGGGGTAATAGCCAGATCCGGAATGCTTGCAAAGACCAGAATCCTGCTCCAGGCAGTGGCGGTTGTCATGCCCGGGTGCTGCACCAGGAACCTGCCGGCCCCTAACCACAGAGAGACAAAATAAGGATCTTATAACAGGCCGATCTTTGCCTTGATCTGCTGAATATCCTGTTCCATTGCAGAGAGTCTTTTATCGAGGTGAGAACACAGATCAGTGCGCAGATCGCGGATCTCACCCGTAATGGATATCTCCATCCGATCCATCTTCTGGAGCATCTGATCACTCTTCTCAAGCATCCGGTCCTGTTTCTCAAGCATGCTGCTTTGCTTTTTGTCGATGCTGAGGATTGCGGGGATGCCTTTTGTGAGCTGCTCGACCTGGATGACATGCAGATAATCGATCACCGGGAGGACGTAGCCCTCATACGGTTCAAACGCAATATCGGAGACATCTGCATCCGGAGGGCGCCCCTCACGGATGATGGAGCTGAATGCATCCACCTGCCCGGGCTCGCCCTCGTACTGCACCACCACCTGTTCGACGCCATTCTGCATCTGGTTTCTTGCATTGAACCTCTGAAATCCCAGTTCAAGGGACCTCTGGAGCAGGAAGAACCGGTAATCCACGCTGTGCACTCCTTTACCGGTGATGACTGCCTGCATCTTCATGCCAGAACATCTTTCCAGGAAGGCTAAATAATCTCTGGAACGGGTGCGATCAACCCCGCCCTTCCCCCGCTGCAGCAGGAGGCCCGCTCCGGTTTACCCGTGCCCGGGGAAACTCCCGGGCAGTGCGAGAACAGATCAATACGTTGAGAGTGCCGGCAACTGAGAATCGTTGCAATAGTGGTCAGGCCGGACGGATACAACAAAGGAATGCTGGCGGTGGACTCCGGCAGCAAGGGAAGATTGACGGATTAATGGAGAGCAGGGCGGCCGATGTCAGCAGGATCGACCGGAATAACAGTATTGTACTATCGGGCCAAACTATGGGAGATGAACAAGAGAGGCAGACACGCTCGACGCAACCGTTCTCGATTACATAAACGTAAGAGTTGTCGATTATGATCCGATCTGGCCGGATCTCTTTCGCACGGAAGCCCGCCAGATGGAGGATATCCTGAAAGAGAACCTGATCGAGGTCTTTCACATCGGCAGCACGTCCGTGCCGGGACTGAAGGCAAAACCCATCATCGATATCATGCCGGTTGTACTGAGTATCGAGCAGATCGATGAGAGATCCGGGCAGTTTGAGGCTATCGGCTATGAATCCATGGGTGAACTTGGCATACCTGGAAGAAGGTATCTTCGCAAAGGCGGGGAGAACCGCACTCACCAGATACATGCCTTCCAGTACGATAGCGTGCAGAATATCACAAGGCATTTAGCCTTCCGGGATTACCTGAGGTGCCATCCCGATGTCTGTTCTGCATACGCCGCTCTCAAGTCAGAACTTGCCATGCGGTATCCCGGAGATATAGGGGGATACTGCGACGGCAAAGATACTTTTGTAAAACGCGTGGAACGCGACGCGTTGCAATGGTACTGGAAAAAATACGATGCAATCAGTCGGTGTTAGGCTCTGGGGCCTAACACCCGACTTCGCTTCGGACCAGGTTGGCCCGAAGATCCACTATTCTTCAATGGCCGTTAGATAAAGAACCGAAACGCAATCCAGGCGATCAGTACCATGATAGCGGCATACTTCAGCCCTGCAAGCGCCCGGCCTTCGCCCATGACGCCTGCCGCAAGCCCCGAGAAGAATCCCTGGATCAGTGCGGCGTGGCAGAAGAGCCGGTTGTAGAGGAAGAGATCCACGGTGCCTATGAACGCCTGGCTCGAACCCGACGCCGCGACCGCCTCGCCCGCCTCCGCCATGGTGGTCAGGAAGGTGCTCGAGAGCACCCCAATGACGAAGAGGAAGACGAAGAACGACATAACGACGATGATCATGTAGATCATCATCCCGTTCTTGCGCTCCGTCTTTAAGTTGAAGAACTCGTAGGCGTCGTGCGCCGCCGCCCGCAGCACCTCGCTCACGTCGCCGCCGGCGGAACTCGCGTGGGCGATGAGATCGACACTCCGCTCGGCGAGCGGGGTATTCACGGTCTTCCCGAACCGGCGGATAGCCTCCACGAACGGGACGCCCCAGGACATCTCGGTATCGAGTTTGCGGATATGCGGCGTGAGCGACCCGTACTCGCCTTCCGAGACGATGTGGATGGCATGCGGGAGCGTCATGCCCGAATCGTTCATTCCGGCCACATCACGGAAGAAGTTCGGGAGGGATCCCTCAATGCTCGACACACGCAGCGATTCTTTGAGGTCGAGGGCCGCGAGCGGTACGATGGCGATGAGGAGTGCGAAGACAAAGACATCGTCGATCATCGTCGTCGTGAAGAGGACACTGACGCCGTAGGAGAGCACCATGCTCGCCAGCGCGCCGATGAAGAGAAAGAGCGCCACCGGAACGGAGACGAAGAGGACGGTGGCGGGCTCATCCATCATCACCTGAAGCGGGTGTTTCAGGAACCGGTAAAACCCTTCCTGGTACTTCCGCCAGTTCTCAATCTTCCCGAAGATCTCCTGTTCCCGCTCCGTGAACGGGTCGGGTTCCGGAGTGATCGTTTCCGCGCCGCCGCCCCGGGTGCGGTTTCTGTTCAAAAAGTCGTCGAAGATTTCCTTGAAGCCCATATCACACCTCCGGAGTCATGGAACTGATCAGGATGACGAACATCATGCTCCCGAACGGTACAAGCAGGTAGATGATGATGTAGAGGAAAAACGGGTTCGAATCGCCGGAGATGAGTGTCATGATCGACTGCAGGATGATCAGAAAGAGCATACCGGCAACCATCGCGGTAACATAAGACTCCGCGATCAGCCCGAGCGTCTCTAAAAACGACTTCTGCTGCTGGTTATTCTCGAGCGTATACTGGTGAGCCTTGGTGCGGAAGTACTCCGTAAGGTTGCTCCCGCTGGAGATGCTCGCAACGGCCCCCTGCAGGAACTCACGCATCCGCTCGCTCGGCGTCGCCTGCGAGACCGCCCGCAGGGCCTCAAGAAGATCCTTTCCGAAGAAGTCGGTCTCCCGGGTAACATAACGTGCCTCGACAGCACTCTCGCCGTAGATTTTGCTCTGGCCGAGCAGCCGGAAGACCTCGTCCGGGGTGATCCCGGCTGAAGACATAGCAGTGACGTAGTTGATGGCGTACGGGAGGGTGGCGTCGATGTTCCTGCGGCGCTCCCCGGCCCGTATGCCGGGATACAGGAGGAAGATCAGGTAGGTAATCCCCCCGAATATCAGGAGAGCGACGACCGTGATAGTGATGGTGCCAAGCAGCATCTTGTAGTCGTTTAACGCGTAAAAGACCTCCGGAACCGCTCCACGGTAGACGATCATGTCGGGAATCCGCAGGAGGTAGGTCAGAAGCCCGATAAGCACCGCGGCGACCAGCCCCATGACGACCGAGGAGAAGTACGCGGTCGCAAGATAGGCCTCGAACGGCGTATTCATCCGGGCCCCCATCAGATCGTTTCTGAGGCTGATATAGTCGCCCCGCTTCTCCTTCAAGCCGTGACCGATCAGGTTGAAGCAGAACCGCTCATAACCGTTCATGCGGAACCGCCCTCCCCATAGAGGTCGGCCCGCACCCGCTGGATGACGGTCTCCGGATCACGGAAGTAGGAGACCAGGATCTTGCTCACGTCCTTGAAGTGGCGGATCTTCTTGATACGCATCCATTCCAGCACTTCCTGCCGCCGCTTCAGCTCTTCACGCATCCGCTCCTCGCTCCATCCCCGGTCTTCCATGATCTGTTCAAGGATGTAGGATTTGCCGGAATACCGGATCTCGTCAGTCGCCGGATGCCACCGGAAGACCTCGTTCGTGATCAACTCGTTCGTCCGGGGATCGATATCCAGGATCTCGATGAGCTGCTTGTTGCGCCGGATCCGCTGGCCGCCCACCCGGGCCTGCACCTGGATGGACATCAGGGAGAGCGCGGAAAGCATGTTCCTCGGCACGTTGATCGGCGGGTTTTCCAGACGGTGAACGGCGCTTGCCACCGAGTCGGCGTGCATCGTCGCGTAGGTGACGTGACCGGTGCTCATCGCCTGAAAGAGCGTCAGGGCCTCGCGGCCACGAACCTCGCCGACCAGGATATACTCCGGGCGCTGCCGGAGGGCGGCACGCAGGAGCTCGTACATATCGATCTCGCCCCGCCCGTCCTGCGAGAACGAGTCGCGGGTGATGCTCGGGATCCAGTTCGGGTGGGGGAGTTTCAGCTCCCGGGTATCCTCGAGGGTGACGATCTTTGCAAGCGGCGGAATAAACAGTGATAAAGCGTTCAGCGTCGTGGTCTTCCCGGACGCCGTCCCTCCGGCAAATATGCAGGACTTGGCGTTCTCGACCGCGAGCCAGATGAAGGCGATGCCGAGCGGCGAGAAGGTGTGCCACTCGATCAGGTCTGTGGGCGTGATCGGCTCCTCCCGGAACTTACGGATGGTGAACGTCGAGCCGTGAGCGGTCACCTCCGCCCCGAGCGTCATCTGGATACGTGACCCGTCGCTCATCGTGGCGTCCAGCATAGGCTCGGCGATCGAGATGTACTTCCCGGCCCGCTGCGCAAGTTTCGTGACGAATGAGTCGAGTTCAGCGGCATCGTGGTAGACGAGGCTCGTCTTCATCGACTCGTATGTCGTGTGGTAAACGAATATGGCACTGTCCACGCCGTCGCAGGAGATATCCTCGATGTACTTATCGTGCATCACCGGGTCGATCAGTCCGTCGCCGAGGAACTCCTTCTCCACGTGATAGAGAATCTTTTCCCGCCCGAGCGGCGGAAGGTGAATCCCGTAATCGGCGATGACCGTGTTCGCAGAATCGCGAAGCGCCTTGCGTGCTTCGTCGCGGGTGAGGTCACGGGTGGTGATATTGAGCGTCTCAAAGAGGCGTTCCTTGATCTCACCGAAGAGTTCCTGCTCCGCGGGCGTGAGTACGGGCTCAAGGACGTGATAAGTATACTCGTGCGTCGTGCTGTCGTAGGTCACCCGGACGTAGGCGTACGGCTCGTTTACCGGGTAGAGCTCGATCTCTTCAAGTCCCGGCGACGGCCGCATCGCGAGATCGACGAGCGGACCATGCTGCACAGGGTTGTACTCCTCGATCACCGTCCCGGCCCCGGGGAGCTGGAACCTCTTGAGGAACCCAAACCGCGGTTGTAAAACCTCTTCGGCAGGAGCCGCCACCTCTGCAACTGCGGCAAGCGAAGTCGAGGAGAAGGCCTGGGAGAAGAGGTCATCGAACTCCGATACGACCCGGGCATTATCGACAAAATCAAAATTGTGCTCGACACGGTTTATGCTCAGTTCATCGATCGTGAACGTCGCACTCTTCGGGAGGATCAGGTCCGCCAGGTTCCCGAGTTCCTCCACCGTCACTACGCCGTCATCGTCGAGCTCGGGCTCAGGCTCGGGCTCGGCGATCTCCTTCGGGCCGGAGGGGCCGGGTGCATCGGTCTCCCGCCACCCTCTCATCCGGTCGAGGATACCGGCAGGAGTGCTGCGCCCGGAGAGCGAGGCCGGCGCTTCCGGCTCTGCCCCGACACCCCCCGTCGCAGACAGGGGAGGAACAGCCTTTGAGCCGGCATTCGCCTCGTGCTGCCCGATCCGGTTGAGGAGTGCCCTGACCGGATTTTCGCTGCCCGCTGCGCGTTGTGCAGCGGTGTCTCCCGATATCGGCACCACTCCGCTGAACAACCCGACCCCCTCGCTCTCCTGCGCTTCTACGGGAGACTGCTCCGGTTGCCCGTCCACTTCATCGAAAACGGGCCCGGCGGCATCCAGATCCGCTTCTCCCTGCATCTCCCCTTCAACAGACTGGAACGGCAAAGCGGGTTCATCACTCTCCATCGTGGTTTCCCCATTACCAGTCTCCAATTTTCCTGATTGTGTGAGAAGATTCCTGACCGTTGTTATCAATTCATGTTCTTCATCTTCACCTGTTCTCATCCTCTGTGCCCCCAATATCAATGCACGCTTCTACCTGAGGTTCATGGAACTCGATGATGCACCGCGTCCGCTCTCCGAGCCGATCCGAGACCACACACATATAGCGTCCATTGAGGAGCCGGAAACAGACTCTTCCCGCAGAATCCGTCACATCGCCAGTCATAACGACTTTTCCCTTCCGGATCGCAACGTGGGCCCCGGCAAGGGGCTTCTCGCCATCGCGTACAGTCAGGCAGAGCACCCCTATCCGCTGTCGGGTAGGAGTGCCGATGGTCGGGATATCGAGGCGGCCGTTCTTCTTCAGGTGGCTTTTGTCGAAGACCCTGCACCGTGACACCAGTGCATCAGCAATCGACGGCATCACCGGGAAGAGTTCGAATTCTTCCTTCCCGGTCAGGCGCAGAACGGCGGAGTCTCCGAAGAGTGTCCCCTTCTCATCGACAAACATGGCGCCATTCGCCTCACCCCCGGAGATAACCAGGAAAAACGTATGCCCCTTCTCTTTAAAGACCGCAACTCCGGTCGGGGACTGAGTAGTGCTGTAGTGCAGCAACTCATTAAGGGTAAAGCGCCCCTTGCACGTCGACTGTTGTAGGATCTCGTCCATAAGGCCGTTTATGTCCATGCACATCTTCAGGTAATATTCAGTAATTTTTATGCTGGAAAGGGGATTTTACCCCTATCACAATATATCACATCTGTATTCTATTATTAATACCTTGTGATAACCCGATACCAATTTGGGCAAATATTCTTGTGAAAGTGGCGCATCCGGAAAGCGAGAGAAGACCATTTGCGGACGGCAATCTCCGAAGGGGTTCCGGCTGCAGTGAGAGCCGCTGGCGGAGAACAGCCAGGATTAAACCATTTTCACAGGAGCGCAAACCATAGTACACCTTATCTATCCGGGGAACAGATCAAAACGGCAGGATCTCCCGCACAGAGCGATCGCCAGAAATAAGAGATAAAAGGTGGATAAAGTACCTGCCCATGATTCTTCCGCCCGTGGCAGCTGTCCCACTTATGATTGCAGCGGTTGCAATAGGGGCCACGCTCATGTACGCGTCGGTTCTGGACGCAAGAGAGCGGCGGGTCCCCCACAAAACCTGGCGCCCTGCACTCGCGATCGCACTCCCGGCGGCCGTCTGGGTATATGGGCTGACCATCCTCGCAGGCTGGCAGGCGGCAGCAGGGTACCTCGGCCTGGTCGCGGTCTTCTGCGGATTCTTCTACTTCTTCCAGGCGGCGAACCTGTTTGGGGGGGCAGATGCGTATGCCCTCATCATCATCACCGCATGCATCCCGTTCTTCCCGATAGAACCGTATTTCGGTACCCCACCCCTCGGGTTCTTCCCGTTCACCGTGCTCACGAACGCCGTGCTCATCAATATCGCAGCACCCGTTGCAATACTGGCGAAAAACCTTCTCGCGGGAAATCGGGCCCCGTTACCCTGCCTCTTCCTCGGGTTTCCGGTCGACGGGAAAGCAATCCAGAACGAATTCGGTTTTGTCATGGAAGATATCGATGAGGAGGAGGGCCGGCTGGTCAGGCGGTTCGTCGGATTCACCGAGTCGCTCGGGCGCATCGTGCGGGGCGAGCGGCGGTTATACACAAAAGATCTCAGGCTGCATCCCGAAGATTACCGGAGGGAACTTGCCCTCTACCGGAAGGCCGGCAAGGTCTGGATATCCTACGGCATTCCGTTCATCATACCGATCACGGCGGGGTTCCTGATCGCACTATTCATGGGAGATATCCTCTTTGTAATCATGAAGACAATCGCAGGAATGTGAACCAATATGGAGATACAGTTCAAGGACGGATTAGTGCCTGTCATCGTGCAGGAGAAAAGGACTCGTGATGTCCTGATGCTCGCCTACGCGAACGCAGAGGCGCTGGAACTCACCCGGACCACCGGATATGCACACTATTACAGCAGAAGCAGACAGAAACTCTGGAAGAAAGGGGAGGAGAGCGGGCACGTCCAGCGGGTCTGCCGCATCCTCGTCGACTGCGACGAGGACGCCGTCCTCTACGAGGTGGAGCAGACCGGTGCGGCCTGCCATACCGGCCATGCATCATGCTTCTACCGGACGGTCGAGGGGGAAGAGATCGCCGGAATGGTCTTTGATCCAGAGAAGGTATACGCTAATAAGGGTGAATGACTTCATTACTATGGTGATTTTTTATGAAAATTGTACCCGATACAAGCGTCGTGATAGATGGACGCATAACATCGCTGATAAAAACCGGAGAATATAAGGGCGCAACAATAATCATACCGGAAGCCGTCGTCGCCGAACTGGAAGCACAGGCGAATCAGGGACGGGAGATAGGGTTTTCTGGTCTGACAGAACTTCAAGAACTCTTCCGAATGTCGGAAGAAGGTGTTATCGAACTCCAGTTTGCCGGAGAGCGTCCGAGTCTCGACCAGGTGAAACTCTCCAGCGGAGGCGAGATCGACGCCCTGATCCGGAACGTCGCGATCGACCACGAGGCCCGGTTCATCACGAGCGATCTCGTGCAGGCGGAGGTGGCGAAGGCCAAAGGACTCGACGTCACGTACCTGCGCCCGCAGATTGGCAATTTTTCGCCGCTCTCGATCGATCAGTACCTCGATGAGGAGACGATCGCGATCACACTTAAAGAGCGGGCGTTGCCGGTGGCAAAGATCGGCAAACTCCGGGAGACCCGCCTGGTCACCCTCCGGGATACGCCGATGAGCGAGTACGAACTCAAGGCCATGGCGCAGGAACTCCTGGAGCGGGCGAAACGCGACCCGGACGGGTTCATCGAACTCGAGAAGCGGGGGATCACGGTCGTCCAGATCGGGTCGCTCCGGATCTCGATCGCCCGGCGGCCGTTCTCGGACGGGATGGAGATCACGGTCGTCCGGCCGCTCGTCGACCTTTCGCTCGACGACTACGACATGGCGCCGGAGATCAAGCAGCGGATCCTCGGGAACCGCCGGGGCGTCCTGATTGCAGGACCGCCGGGGGCGGGGAAGACCACCCTCGCCCAGAGCCTTGCGACGTTCCTCGCCGACAACAACTTCGTCGTGAAGACGATGGAGGCGCCGCGGGATCTGCAGGTTCCCGACCACATCACCCAGTACACGGCGCTCGAGGGCAGCATGACGAACACCGCCGAAGCCCTCCTGCTCGTCCGGCCCGACTACGTGGTCTTCGACGAGATCCGGAAGAGCGAGGACTTCACTGTCTATGCCGATATGCGCCTCGCCGGGATGGGTATGGTCGGCGTGGTGCACGCCATGGAGGTGCATGACTGTCTCCGGCGGTTCTGCGACCGGGTCGACTACAGTATCCTCCCGCAGATCATCAACACCGTCATCTACGTCGTTCAGGGCGCGATTACGAAGATCTACGACCTTGAACTGGCGATCAAGGCACCGGAGGGCATGCCCGGCGACACCCACATCCGCCCGGTGATCGTCGTCCGCGACCACGCCCGGCGGGAGCCCGAGATCGAGATCTTCCGCTACGAGGGAGAGACCCTGGTGATGCCGCTCGGCCGGAAGAGGAACGCCGGAGAGCCTGCCGCTGCCCATGAGGAACCGCCTTTAGTCGCGGCACCGGCAGCGGAGCCCGAGGAGAACGTTTCCTGGAAGGTTGCCGAGAAGGAGGTTCAGCGCGAGATCGGGCGATACACGACCGGCCCGGTCGAGGTCCGCATCATCAGCGACAACAAGGCCGTCGTCTACATCGAGGACAAGGACGTCCCGGCGGCGATCGGGAAGGGCGGCAAGAATGTCTCGGCGATTGTGAACAAACTCGGTATCGGGATCGACATCCGGCCGAGGAGCGAACTTGAGGCGCAAAAACCCGTCGAAGAGGAGATGCAACTCGCCGGCGGTATCAAGATCCGCCTCGACCGCAAGCAACTGACGATCGTCTCTCCTGAGAACAAGGGCAAGATCGTGGACGTCTTCGCCGGGAAGGAGTATCTCTTCACGGCCACGGTGAACGAGGAGGGCGACATCCTCCTCGCCAAGAACAGCACGATCGCCCAGGAGATGATCAAGCGCTACAACGAGGGCGAAACGATCCGGCTGCGGCCGGTATGATGCAGGGCATATATGAGGAACCAGAACCTGGAGGCTTAGAGTGAGCGGATTAGACATGCAGGGCAACGAACGGGAGTGCATTACCCGGTGGGAGCACGCGTTCGAGGCCGATCCGGCAGAGAAGGAGAAGTATTACCTGACCGTGGCGTACCCGTATCCAAGCGGGGCGATGCACGTCGGGCACGGGCGGACCTACATCGTCCCGGACGTCCTCGCCCGTTATCAGCGGATGAGGGGAAAACAGGTTCTCTTCCCGATGGCGTTCCACGTCACCGGCACCCCGGTCATCGGGATATCGAAGAGGATCGCGAACGGCGATGAGAAGACGATCGGGCTCTACCGCGACCTTTACCGGGTGCCGCAGGACATCCTGGACCGGTTCATCGACCCGATGGAGATCGTCCGGCACTTCTCGGAGGAGTACCGGCGCGTGATGCAGAAGTCAGGACTCTCGATCGACTGGCGGCGCCGGTTCATCACCGTCGACCCCCAGTATAGCAAGTTCATCGAGTGGCAGTATAAGCACCTGCACGAGGAGGAGCACGTTGTCAAAGGAGCCCACCCGGTCAAGTACTGCCCGCAGTGCGAGAACCCGGTCGGCGACCATGACCTGCTCGAGGGCGAGAAGGCCGAGATCATCAAATTCACGCTGGTGGTCTTCTCCTGGGACGGCGCCAGGATACCCTGCGCAACCCTCCGGCCCGAGACGGTCTACGGCGTGACGAACCTCTGGGTGAACCCCGACGTTACTTATGTGCGGGTGACGCTTGATAACGAGGAGTGGCTCCTGAGCAGGGAGGCCGCAGATAAACTCGCCCTGCAGGACCACGACATCCGCGTGGGGGAGGAGGTCCCGGGAACGGTGCTCATCGACCAGACGGTCTCCCACCCGCTCTCCGGCGAGGTCCCTGTTCTCCCGGCGACGTTCGTGGACCCGGACATGGGGACCGGGATCGTCATGAGCGTTCCGGCCCACGCACCATTCGATTACATCGCGCTCCGCGACCTGCAGCAGCAGGGGAAGTACACGTCCATCCGGCCGATCCCGCTCATCTCCGTTGAGGGCTACGGCGAGATCCCGGCAAAGGACGCGGTCGAGCGTGCAGGCATCCGCGACCAGAACGACCCGGGAATGGAGGCGCTCACCCAGGAGGTCTACAGCGCCGAGTTCTCCCGCGGGAAGGTCTTTGAGAAGTACGGCGGCAGGCCGGTGCGGGAGGCCCGGGACGACGTTGCGGCGCTGATGATGGAGCGGTACGGCTCCATCCCGATGTACGAGTTCGACAACCGCCAGGTTGTCTGCCGGTGCGGAGGAAGGGTCTTTGTGAAGATCCTCCACGACCAGTGGTTCCTGGAGTACAGCGACCCGTGCTGGAAAGAGCAGGTGAAGGTCCTGCTCGAGCGGATGGCGCTCGTCCCGCCCGAGGTCCGGACGGAGTTCGACCGGACGGTCGACTGGCTGAAGGACTGGGCCTGCACCCGGCGGGTGGGGCTCGGCACGAAACTGCCCTGGGACCCGACCTGGATCATCGAGCCGCTCTCCGATTCGACGATCTACATGGCCTACTACACGATCGCCCACCACCTAAAGGCCATCCCGCCGGAGGACCTGACGCCGGAGGTCTTTGATTACGTCTTCTTCGGGGAAGGGAACCCGGAGACCGTCGACCGCGAGACGCTTGATGCGATCCGGAGCGAGTTCCTCTACTGGTATCCCTACGATTACCGGTTCTCGGCAAAGGACCTCATCTCAAACCACCTCACGTTCCAGCTCTTCCACCACCGGGCGATCTTCCCGCAGGAACTGCAGCCGCAAGGCATGGTGGTCTTCGGGATGGGGCTCCTGAACGGGGCGAAGATGTCCTCGAGCAAGGGTAATGTCTTCCTGCTCGAGGATGCCCTGGAGGAGTTCGGCGCCGATACGGTTCGGATGTTCCTCGTCGGGAGTGCCGAGCCCTGGCAGGACTTCGACTGGAGGAATGAGTTAGTCTCGTCGACGAAAAGACAGATCGAGCGGTTCTGGAACACAGTCGAGGAGGCGAAAGAGGCCGAAGGAACCTCCCCCATCGATGCCTGGCTCGCGAGCAGGCTCCAGCGCCGTATCGAGAGCGCAACGGCAGCACTCGACTCGTTCCAGACCCGGCAGGCACTGCAGGAGGCATTCTTCGGCGTCGAGGCCGACCTGAAGTGGTACCGCCGCCGCCTGCCCGAGGGCACGGCCGGCGGGGCTGTGATGCAGGACCTCTGCCGGACCTGGGTGCGGCTGCTTGCCCCGATCATCCCCTTCACCTGCGAGGCGCTCTGGCGCGAGGTCGGCGGGGAGGGTATGGTCTCCTTCGCCCCCTGGCCGGAGGTTGATGAGACCCGGGTCAATCCGGAGGTCGAGCTCGCTGAGGAGCTTCTCGCCAGGACGGTCGAGGACATCGAGTCGATCGTGAAACTCATCCCGATGGAGCCTAAATCCGTCAGCCTCTTCGTCTCACCGGCCTGGAAGCACGAGGCCTTCCGGATCATCGCGGCATCGGCCGACAAGACGAAGGTGGTGCGGGAGATCATGCAGAACGAGGAGATGCGCAAGCGCGGCCGCGAGGCGACGGACGCGGCGAAGCAGATCACAAAACTCGTCCTGAAGTTGCCGCCCGACCTCGTGAAGCAACTCGCGGCGTCGTCCCCCGACGAACAGGCGGTCCTCGAGGGCGCACGGGCGTTCCTGGAGCACGAGTTCGGTGTGCCGGTGACGGTCCGGAGCGCTGAGGCAAGCACCCACCCGAAGGCGTCGGCGGCCCTGCCGTTCAAGCCGGCGATTGTGATTGAGTAGGATACTCTTCCTTTTTTAGGCTCTGTTGAA
>Ga0265294_10000985_pt1 | contig 38641 bp, 29 predicted proteins | sample MunlanPumphouse3_FD_192504 | JGI IMG/M metagenome (GOLD analysis project Ga0265294, IMG submission 192504) | Groundwater microbial communities from a municipal landfill in Southern Ontario, Canada - Pumphouse #3 | ecosystem: Environmental > Aquatic > Deep subsurface > Groundwater | place... | reverse complement strand
CGATTTTTTTTGGAAAAACGAAGGTTGTGGATTGGAAATTCGTTTTCATAATGGGAAGTATTACTTTGGTTTTTGCTTTCTTAGGTGGATTATTTTCTGATCAGTTTGATGCCACCTTATTAAAAATCTTATTTGCCCTGTTCATTTTTCTTGCGTCAGTTTTAATGCTCATCCCTGTAAAAATGAAACCGAAAACAAGGAATCGGTATCGCATGGAAATTGCGTCGAAGAATATAACTTATTCTGTTAATTTATTGGTGTTTATTCCTGTAGTGGTTGTTACTGGTTTTGTGGCCGGAATGGTGGGAATCTCAGGGGGCTCTTTTTTAGTTCCCCTTATGGTGCTGGCTGTTGGCATTCCTATGCAGATTGCCGTTGGAACTTCTACCGTATTAGTATTAATTACTGCCAGTGCTGGTTTTTTGGGGCATTTAAGTTCCGGACATTTCGATGCGAAAATGTCGGTTATTTTGGCGGCTGCAGCGGTAGTTGGGAGCCTGATCGGGACTCGTTTAACCCTTAAAACTAAACCCCGCGTGCTGAAAATTATTTTTGCCGCCACATCGATGATCGCTGCACTAATTATGATGTATAAAGTATTCTATTAAACGCAGCCTATTCAAAGGTTTTCATTCAAACGGATTATTTTACGAGGCCTACCGATTTACTGAATATGAATTTACCGCTCAGGCATTTGGTGTTGAAGGCAAATTTCGGCTCATTTCCGGGAGATAGAAAAATAAAATGCGCCTTGTGGGCGCATTTATTTGTTGTCCGACCAGGGTTCGAACCTGGACTCTTCTGATCCAGAGTCAGACGTGTTGCCAATTACACCATCGGACAATGTTTTGCGGTGCAAAAATAATATTTTATTCCTATTCCCCAATGCCTGATGCAAAAAAATGTTGCTATTTGTCTGATGCATCCTCCTGTATCGGACATAGCTAAGGTCAAGACTGATTTATCGACTTTAATAGCTAAAATTGTATTCCTCTTTTCGGTCTTGTATGGGTGAATCTATAAATTTTCCTTGTGGTTTGTGGAATGGTTTTAGAAAAAGAAAAGATGTTTCTGTAATCGAAACACCTTTTCAATGCGTTTAACAAAGGGTTTTACTGCCCTATGGGTAAAATACTAAGCAGTTCTATCGTTTCCGGATAGGTGAAGGTAAACTGGTATAGTCCTTCTTCTCCTATCATTATTATTAGTTCGCCAAGGGGAATGACATCGTATGCGTGTATCTCGTCGAAGTGTGCCAGCTGGTGTTCGTCCAGATGCATCGGGTCGTCTATGGAAAAGATTTTTAGTCCGGCTTCTCCATCGCACACAAAAAGGGTTTTTTCAAAAATTCCCAGTCCATAGGGTTCGGTCAGGGGATAGGAGGCTAAAAGTTTTGGTGCGCTGGGCTCGCTGATCGTTATGATTTGCAATTCGTTTACCTCGTTTCCGCATGCATTTCCACCCCTTAGCGTGAGGTACGCGAGTGTATCTTTAACAATAACGGGGTCACATCCGGTTACATGTTGGAATTCTCCAATATATACTGGTGCATAACGGTTGGCCAGACTGAATATTGACATGCCTGTTTGTTTTCCGAAGAAAGCTTTTTCATCAAAAATAAAAAGGGTCTCAATGCCCCAGCCCGGGTAAAAATGGGTTCTGAATACCGGGTTTTCAACGTCGGTGATATTAAATATGCCGAGTTTATTTTCATTCACTGTATACAGGGTGTTTTCCAGAATTCCAAACCTTGTTATAGCACCTCCGAATCCGGTTCCACTGGAGGTTATTCCATTGCCACTGGCTGCCACTGATGGATGAATAAAGTCTCCTTCAATGCCTGTTCCACAAGTGTACACCGGGTAAGGATACTGATTAAATTCTTCTGTTACCATCCGCTTTTCCCATCCGGTTACCACACCGGAATCGGGATGAATAGGAGCTACCGGATAGTCGAGGTCCCAGGGGGGTAGCGTATAGGAAAGTACCTCTTTAATGCGACTCTTTACCGTAACTGCTTCAGGATGAGTTATATCTAATGCAATCATATCTATATAAGAATCTACATATAAAACATGATCTTTGACCGCCATATCCGTAGCCCCTGGAATAGCAAGAAAGCTGATATTTTCCGGATATTCCGGATTGGTGTTATCGACGATGTGAATACCTTGAAGTTCCTGTATGATGAACAGGTAATCGTCTTTGATATATATTTTTCCGGCTCTTGAAAGGGACTGGGACGGAGTTTGGACTATGGCGGTTCGAAGGGTCTCGTATGACATATACACCGGGCAGTTGGCCATATATTCATAGGTTAGTTTGTCTTCGCAGCTACTAAAAAAGACTGCCAAAAGAATAAGCAGAAAGAGAAAATGTTTTTTCATACGAAATAATTAATTATCCATTCGAAATAGGTAATAGCATAAGACTGATAGTTAGGATTTTATATTTTAACATTGTGAATTATCAGGCTTGTATCCTTTTGGTTTAGTTAAAGATAAAACCAAGTTTTATTGCCAGACGATGGTATTCAATCTGAAGGTTATTGTTGGAGTGATTTGTTGTATATTTCATGCACTGGAATCGATACCCGACACTGAATATGAACCCCAGGTTTTCGTTAAACATGTTTATAAACCCGATGGAGGGGTTTAAAAGGATTCCTCCCCGGGGTTGATATGGACCATAGGGATAATTAGGGTTGGGAATGATCGATGAAAGTTCAAAATCATAAAGATAGTTGGGAAAAATAGTTGTTTCTTTCGACAGAGCAATGTTGTATCCGGCCTGAAAACCAATAAATGGGGAAAATTTTGTCGTCCTGAGATCGTACCGTAAATCCAGCAAGACAGGCATATAGGTTTCTTCAATAAATTCAATACCGATTCCTGCGCCAACTTTGAACAACGGACGAATCTGAATTCCGTTAATGTTTAGGATCGTGAAAGGAGCCGGTCGGGTATTCGAAATGGGGCCGGCAAGAAATCCCATCTCTGTAATATTGTGATAGGGATATTTTTGGTTCTTTGGTTTTTCCTGCGCCTGGGTGAAGGTGCTGGTGAGTAGCAGAACAATGAGGAATAGGGTGGGTTGTTTCATCTTTCAACTTTTTGCGTTTGTGCGGTATTTGACGAAATGATGCATAAGCAATGTAAAGGTTGCGTCAAAAAAAAAAAACATCAAAAATTGATGTGTCCTATGCTTTCGTTACCGGAAATATTTATTCTTCCTGTAGTTTAATTGTTAAATTATTTGTATTTGATGGATCCAATTTTTCAATAAAACTTTTCCGGTAGGCAATCAGACTTGCCACAACATCGTATGTGCCGGGCTGCAGCCCCTTGATTTCAAAGTTTCCTTCGAAATCAGTATAGGCTTTTATTTCCGTGCCACTAACCACCACTTCGACTCCGGTGAGGGCTTCACCGGTGACCATATCCATAACTTTTCCCGAAATTGTGGAGGTGGCAGGTTTCGAGGGTACGGTGGGGGTATTTTCTCCTTCTCCGAATACCAGCGATAAAGTGAAAAGCATTAAAGCGGCGAGGGTGAGTGTTTTTTTCATGGTGTATGTTTTTACCCTGCAAAGATACATCGACGATTCTATGGCAATGTTAAATCACGCTTATGCTTTTATTAATGAAAAGTTAAGGGAATGTTAACTAAGGGGTTGAAATTGATACCTCGTGCGTTGAATTTGAATGGAGCCTTCCGGGTAGTCTCTTTATTTGCACTCTGCAATGGCTTCATTGATATTGTCGATATAATCACCGATTTTTTCGCTCAATGAAATCAGGTCGCTGTAATAGGTACCCGTATTAAATGAATACTGTTCTTTTTTTAATGCTTTTGAATTGGCTTTTTTGAGTTTGTCACGCATTTTATTGATCTGGATTTCAATGTTTCGGGCTGCGACAAAATCGATTTTATGGTAGTCACCCGAAAGGTTTTTATTCATATTGTCGATTGCCACATCGACCAGGCTGAACATTTCATTCAGGGTATCTCGGAGCTCCTGCGTGAACCAGACCTTTTTTTCGTTTTTTGAGTCAATTACCTTCGACATCTGGAAACAGGTATCGGCTACACTTTCAAGTTCATCCACAATTTTAAGCATGGCAGAAACACGTTTTGACCCTTCAATACTTAAATCATTTTCTGTGATTCGGGTGATATAGTTTCCAATTTCAATTTCCATACGGTCAGTAATATCTTCATATACTTCCATTTTATGCAGATATTTTGTATATTCTTTGGTTTGTTTCTCGACCAGTAATTTGGGAACCAGGGTGAACATTTTTTTGACCCGTTCGGCCATAAAGACAATTTCTTTTTTTGCTTGAAGTGTCGATAATTCGGAAGTTGACATGTACCCACTGGCAATGTAACGGAGTCTGAATTCTTCATCCGATCCCCGGTCGCGTACCATTAATGTGGCAATTTTGGCCAATAAATTTGTAAACCATACGAGAAGGAACGTATTGATAATATTAAAGGCGGTGTGGAATATGGACAGGGCTATAGTAATCATACCCTGGACTTCCGGGTTGCTAATATCACCAAAAACGGAGATTCCGGTACTTTTTTCAATAAAAAAGTCGATGGCATTCAGGAAGGGATGGAAAATGATCAGAATCCAGATTACCCCAAAAACATTAAAGAGAAAATGTGCTCTGGCCGCTCGTTTTGCAGAGGCATTCGCGACAATGGCTGCAATGTTGGCGGTTATAGTTGTACCAATGTTTTCGCCAAGAACCATTGATGCGGCCAACTCAAACGGTATAACGCCGTTATAGCACAATACCAGGGTAAGAGCCATGGTTGCGCTCGACGATTGAATAATGACCGTAAGCAGGGTGCCGATCATTACGAAAATAAAGATTGATAAATAGCCCAGGTTGGAAAAGTCAGCGAGAAAAGTGAAAAATTCGGGGTTTGACTGTACATCGGGGACACTATCTTTAAGGAATTGTAAGCCAAGGAACAGGATGGCAAATCCCAACACAAATTCTCCCCATGCTTTTCGTTTTCCTCTCTTCGAAAACATCAGCGGCAGGAAAATTCCGATCAGAGGAAGGCATAAGGCACTGATAGATACTTTGAATCCAAGTAATGAGATCAGCCATGCAGTAACTGTAGTTCCGATATTGGCACCCATAATAACTCCAATGGAGCCGGTGAGTGTCAATAATCCGGCATTTACAAAACTGACAATCATCACTGTGGTGGCTGAGGATGACTGGAGAACGGACGTAATGGTAAAACCGGTTAGTACGCCTTTAAACCGGGTAGAAGTCATGGAATTCAGGATATTCCTCATTTTTGATCCGGCAACACGCTGAAGTGATTCGCTCATCTGCTTCATGCCGAATAAAAACAATGCTAAGGATCCTAATAAAGTAAGTACTTGTCCAATCGCGTGAAAAACTGCCATTTATCTTGTTTTCGTTTTGGAGTTTTTTAAAAGCTGATGCCTGAAATTGTGTGCAATGTTATGAAGTTTTTACCAGCTCCTGTCTCTGGATTTCAGATTTAACAATTTATTAAAATACGTCTGTTTCTGTGCTTTCCTGTATAGATGTTTCTCCTTCTTCAATTTCTCCAACTGGTAGTGCAAAGGTGATTGTAGTGCCGGCTCCCGGCGTTGATTCAAGTCGGATGGTTCCCCCCAGAGTTTCTGTTAGTTCACGGCAAATCGTGAGCCCCAAACCCGTGCCTCCATATTTTCGGGTGTACGATTCGTCGGCTTGTCTGAATTGCTCAAAAATGATTTCCTGTTTATTGTGTTCAATTCCGATGCCGGTATCCTGAACGAAGAATTCATAATAGTTTTCTTTCATCCGTCGGTACCCCAATTTAATTTTTCCTTTTATCGTAAATTTTACTGCGTTGGCGAGAAGATTATGAAAAATCTGATTAAAGCGTACAATGTCGGTATTGATCATTGCCTCTTTGTTCGCCAGAGGCATTTCGGATACCACTTCAATTTCTTCTTTATCTTTGGTTTTTAAATCGTGTATTGTGCTTTCCACCAAGGCTTTAAAGGCATCGTTTATACAAAAGGTTAGTTTTTCAATGGTGAGTTGTTTGCTCTCGATTTTTGCCAGATCAATAATATCGTTGATTAGAGCCAGTAAAATTTCCGAGTTGGCATTGATGATATTGACGTAATCATTGCGTTCTTCATTGCTAAGATCTGGCTCGTTTAGCAGTCGTGAGAACCCAACGATAGCATTCATGGGGGTCCGTATTTCGTGCGACATATTGGCCAGAAAGGCCGATTTGAGACGGTCGGACTCCCGTGCTTTATCCCGTTCAATCATCAACAGGTTTTGCGTTTTTTGTTTTTCTTCTAATTCAACGGCAAGCTGTTTTGTTTTAATTGCGACCTGGCGTTTTAAGCTAAAAGTGTAGATATAAAAAATCAGGAGCAGCAGTATCAGTACAACAGACCCTATAACAATGTGTTTAAAGTGGTTTTCTGCAAATGTTGTTCTGTCGTATTTCTTTAAATATTTATTATATATTTTATCATATTTTCCTGTACTTTTTATAATAGAAAGCCCTTGGTTGAGTATAGCAACAAGAATCGAATCTTTTTTATGCATCACAAAACTATACTCTCTGGGAAGAAATTCTTCATGTAGAACGTTGATATTGCTCAGGGCATATTTTTCGATATAGTATTCTCCAAGAACCCGCGAGATAATGGCGCAATCGTAGCCGCCTTGTGCCAGTAGCCGCAAGGCCTGCTCATAATTATTTACTATGGTGATGTCGGCATTGGCATTATAGGATTTGATAAAATTGATTAAGATCAGAGCATTTTGTGTGATTACTTTTGGTTTAGGTTTTTTTTGAAGGTCGTTCAGATTTTTTAGTGCAGATCCTTCCGGAACAAAGATAGTGTGGGAATTTCTGACGTATGGATCGCCAAAACGATATAATAATGCACGTTCTTCGGTGTAATATGCTCCGGTAATTCCATCATAGCTGGCCTTATTAAATCCCGTTAATGCATCCGCCCAATCCAAAAGTTCTATAGTTAGTCGAATGCCCATTACTTCAGCAATTGCCTGAAGAATTTCCACATCAAAACCTTCCGGCTTTCCTTCTTCATTCAAGTATTCATAAGGAGGGTATGCATTATCACCTGTAAAGCGAAGGCTCAAGGTGTCGGGGTGTTTTATTACCTGCGATTGCGTTGCAGCGGGTAGAAGAACTCCTGTCAAAAGGAGGAATAGTGGCAAAAGGATGTGCGTTAAAAGCTTATTTTGCATACCGCAGAATTAGGTCTCTCTGATCGATAAAATTAGCAAAAAAACTGATTTATGAAACGTCATGCCTAGAAATTGAAACTTTTATTTGATTGGATCATTTGGGTGTCGTGAAAATACGATTTGATAAATGCAATGGAAGAGAACGGGTTATCGGTAAACATAAAATGACCGGCATGGGGTATTGTTTTTATAATCGCTTTATTATTAAGTGATTGGCGAAGTTCGTTTTTTTTCTTTTCGGAAAAGTACGGGTTGCATTCCCCAAAAAGAAGTAACACTGTATTCCTAAAACGCTGATGACCCACCGTGAAATCAAGAAAGAAGCCTTTGTCGGGATGATAAATGGATTCCATAAGTGTATGGGCAGCGAGTGCACCCGGACGTTTTACCGGAAATCCATGAAAAGTTGTTGTATTACAGGTAAATTGTGCAAAATAGTTATCCGGCCTTTTTAGCGTTTGGAGCATTTCCCGATCTATTTTATCCCACGGGGTGGTACCTGATGCTTTCTGTGTCAGAAGATTTGTACAAAGGAGGCCTGCTGCAGGTATAGTATCTGTAATCGGTGGTTTCAGGTACTGTGGCTCGGCTAAGACCGCATAGGCCACTTTGTCAGGATGTTGCCCCAGATAGGCAGTCACAAGCATTGCTCCGAAACCATGCCCTACAAGATTAACTCGGCGATTATTACTGAAGTGGTCAACCAGGGCATCAAGATCGTCCAGGCTTGAAGCAAGTGAAATTTTATTTTTGGGATACCGGGGCGACAATCCACACCCCGATTGATCGTAAAGTACTACAAAATATTCATCGCTCAGATTGGCCAATGGCAGCATCGACTCATAGTCCCAGCCCGGGCCACCATGTACAGCAATTACCGTTGGATTTATGGGGTTGCCAAAAGTTTCGGTATGAAACTGTTTTCCGTTAACAGTAACTGATGGTAATTCCGGGTTATCACTGAGGGTGGCTGGAAGTGGTGTTTTTTCCCTGCAGGAAAAGAACAGAAGGGTACATCCAATTATTCCCATTAACGTAATAGTCCAGCGGATGCTTTGTTTTTTCATACTGTAATATGTTAGATTTCAATGGATTCATGTTGCTTACTGATTCTTTCTTCCCGTTTCAACGGCGAATCAACAGGCCGGTTCCATATCCGCAAAGATAAAGCCATCAGGGGAGAAGCACAACCTGGCCTTTCCTTATTATTTGCCTTTGTCTGAGGTTTATTGATAGTCGTAAATATATCCTTCAATGCGGATACGATGTACACTTTGACTATACCCTCCGAAAAATCCGATACCGTTGGAAACATTGGAAAACACCGGAACAGGTTCAGCGAAGAAATTATCACTGTTTTGTTCGTGCATTGTTCGTGATTTTATATAGGTGAAATAATCTTCTGAAAGGTTTTCGAGATAAAAATTTAATATATAATAACTCTCTTCATAGGCATCATAGAACATCCACGCATCCAATCCCATGGTAATCGAGTAGGTCTTACCGTTAAAAAAAGTATCGTCAAAAATATTATAGGTATTGTATACATCCGTACCAAAGATGTCGCTTTCCTGTTCCCCTCCGGTTATCACGGGGTCGTCAGACCATAGCCACACGTATTCGCGGGAATAGAAAAAAGTATTGGGATCCTCTTCGTTGTATCTGTAAATGTCAGCGACACAACTTATCCGGTAATAATTTTTTTCGTTGCCGGGATCGTTGATTTTAATTTTTATCTCCATTTCTGTGTATCCGTAAGGATCGCTGTTGAAGAGGGTGTCGACAGAAACGATGGGAACTGCACGGGGTAATGTGGCCGTAGCCTCTGCGTTGTCGTAGCCTGAAGCCTTTACCTTCAGCGTATAGTTTTTTTCCACTTCCGGGTAAACCCCGTCAAGGGTAAAGATGCCGTCATTTTGCGGGGTGAACGTTCCCAGCAATGTTTCCCCGGAGTATAGTTTTACGTTGGCATCGGGGAGGGTTTCGATAGGCGCATCATCTAAAAAAAAACGGCTTTCCGAAACCGATACCTTAAACACTGAGTCCGTGGAAAAAATGCTGTTAATTACTAATTTTGGGGCTGACATTTCGCCCTTAAACTCCACGGTTTTGGTACAGGAAATAACGCCCGTGAGGAGAAAAATGAAAAGTGTTTTGTATAAGGTTTTCATTTTGTGTTATTTTTTGATTTAATAAGAATCGTTGATTTTTTTACCATTGAAAATTAGTATTTTACCTGGGGGTGTTGTGACGCTACTGTTTCGGTTCATGCAATAGGTATTAAAAGCTGAAACTATAGGAAACAGAAGGGATTACCGGAAAAAGACTGATGATTTTAAGCACTTTGTGCCCTTGTGTGTTGGGTGCAATACTGTATTCATAATCTTCAAACATGTAAAATGGATTTCTGCGGTTGTAGGCATTATACAGACTTACATTCCAGATTGCATTTCCGCGTTTCTTCTCTTTTCGGTAATTAAATCCCACATCCATACGATGATAAGCTGGCATACGGTAGTTGTTTTTACCTTCGTAATGGGTGAGTTGATTTTGATACCACATCCAGGTGTTAGGAATAGTTGCGCTATAGTAGTTTTGTGTACCTAGTGTTACCGCGTTTCCTGTTCCATAAACCCATACCAATCCCAAATCATAATGGTCGTTGAATTTATGGGTGATGGCTATCCCGATATCATGTCGGCGGTCGTATTTTGCCGGAAATCGTTCGCCAAAATTCAGTTCCTCAAATTCTCTCCACGACCAGGAAAGGGTATATCCAATCCATCCGGTTGTTTTTCCCACATCTTTTTTTACCAGAAACTCGCCCCCATAGGCAATACCATTCCCGACGGTTATTTTATCCTGCCAGTCGGTTTGAAGACTTAAAAAGGAGGCGCCTTCTTTGTATTCAATTACATTCTCCATGGTCTTATAAAAACCTTCCACACTTACTTCCAATTCATGGGTAAGCTGGTACACTACTGCCGCTGCAAGTTGTTTCGAATGCATAGGTTTAATTTTGTCCGTAACTGGCAGCCATAAATCGGTAGGCAGACTGATTCTTGAGGTTGTAAGTAGAAGAATATACTGCGTCATGGTGGTGTAGGCCGTTTTGATGCTCATTTTGTCGTTTATTTTGTACCACAACGACAGCCTTGGTTCCAATGATGTATAGAAACTTTTTTCTACTTTAAATCCGGAAAAGTGTAAGCCCAGATTAGCCTTGAAGCGCTTTCCGAGAGTGAAATTGTCTTCTGCATAGGCTCTGATTTCATTGGCGTAAATATCTCTGGCACCAAAAGTGGTGTCAATGGTAATATCGCTAGTGATCTTATAGGCATTTACCCCGGGGACAAACGTATGGTACACATAATCGGTTCCGAATTTTACGGAATGGGCCGGTGACGGAAACCAGTCGAAATCAAATTTTGCCGTCCAGTCGTAAATTCCTGAATCATAATCAAATATCCATTCTTCCTTGGTGTCTTCGGTACGGTTAAAATATTTTTCGTCGAAGCCCACATTAAAATTATAGCGCGAATAAGTAGCGGTTACATTGCTAAAAAGCTTAGGGTTAATGGTGTAATTCCATCGCAAGGCGGTGGTAATATTTCCCCAACCCATCCCGATGTTGAATTTGCTTTCCATGTGGTTCCCATCCCAGTAATAGTCGTCCGACGATCTGACATAGAGTTTATCTTCGCCGGAATAAGCACTCAGGTAGAGGCGGCTGCGCTGGTTGAACGTGTGGTTAATTTTCACATTTAAGTCATAAAAATAATAACCGGCAGAAATATCCTCTTCATTAATTGTGTTTGCGAGCGAAATAAAAGGTTTGGCAAGCAAATCGTAATAGGTGCGGCGTCCGGAAATAATGAAACTGGTTTTGTTTTTAATGATCGGGCCTTCCAGGGTAATTTTTGAACTGATCAGCCCAACCGTGATGTCGCCGTGAAGGGATTTCATATTACCGTCTTTCATGGAGATGTCGAGGACTGAGGATAGTCGACCGCCAAAACGTGCTGGGAAGCCGCCCTTATATAAGGAAACATTTTTCAGGGCATCGGGATTAAAGACGGAAAAGAAACCAAAGAGGTGATTTACATTATACACGGGTACGCCATCGAGTAATACAAGGTTTTCGTCAGGGCCACCGCCCCTTACATATAATCCGGAGCTGCCTTCCGAGCCCGACTGCACCCCGGGGAGCAGCTGAATCGCTTTAATAACATCTGCTTCACCGAGCAGCATGGGCAGTTTTTGAATTTGTCGCATGGGAACGTGTACCATACCGGGTTGTGTCCGCTCCAGGTTTGATCCTCCTTTTTCGCCAACAATCTCCACTCCTTCTATTTCTAGGTTCGACTGCAGCGCAACGGTGATGTGCTGGTTGGAAGTGAGGTTTATTCGTTCTCTTTTGGTTTCATACCCAATAAAACTAAACGCAATTTCATATATTCCCTCCGGCAGGGTCAGGCTATAAAAACCGTAAGTGTTGGTTGAAGTTCCGGTGTAGGTTTTCGTGTCATACACATTGGCTGCAATTAAGCGTTCCGAGGTTGCAGCGTCTTCAATGTATCCGCTGATTGTGTACTTTTGCGCGGCTAATATACCTGGAACCAGCCATAATGCCAAAAGGATCAGTGTGGTTAGTTGTTTTTGCATAATGTTGATTATTTTGATGCTCAGACAGCCCCTTTGGTTTTAAGTTGCCTGCAATGCTTCTTATAACGTTATTATTTGCGGTTTGGTATAGTGTTTCATTGTTTTTGAACCAACAAACATTATCTTTGCCATTCAAAAATAACTTCTCAATACTTAATATTATAAGGCTATGATTACCAATAATTTTGTACAGCGTCATATCGGTCCCCGGCCGGATGAATTGAATCAAATGCTTCAGCAGATCGGTGTCTCGTCCATTGAGGAACTAATGAATAAGACTATTCCGCCACAAATTCGGTTTAAGGAGTCGCTCGACCTTCCGGAGGGGATGAATGAGTTTGAATTTTCTCAGCACATCCGATCCATTGGCCGAAAAAATAAACTTTTCCGCACCTACATCGGAATGGGATATTATAATACTATTACTCCCGCTGTGGTACAGCGCAATATTCTTGAAAATCCGGGCTGGTATACCTCTTATACCCCGTATCAGGCCGAGATCAGTCAGGGAAGACTAGAAGCTCTGCTTAATTTCCAGACCATGGTTTCGAATTTGACAGGTATGCCGCTTTCGAATAGCTCTCTGCTTGATGAAGGAACTGCTGCTGCCGAGGCCATGATTATGGCCTATAATGCGCGCTCACGGGCTAAAGTAAAATCCGCAGCATCAAAATTTTTCCTTTCTGAAGCTGTGTTTCCACAAACCCGCGCCGTCATGGAGGTCAGGGCTGAACCCTTGGGTATTGAAATTGTCATGGGGTCGTTGGACGATTTTCAACCTACTGATGAATATTTTGGTGCATTGGTTCAGTATCCCGATGAAAAGGGTGCCGTTTTGGATTATGCTGAAGGGGTCGAAAAGTTCCATAGGGCAGAGGCTTTGTTTTGTGTAATCGCCGATTTAATGAGCCTGGCGTTGCTCACTCCTCCGGGCGAATGGGGCGCTGATATTGTTGTGGGAAATACCCAACGTTTTGGTGTACCCATGGGTTTTGGTGGCCCTCATGCTGCTTTCCTGGCAGCCAGAGATGAGTTTAAACGCCATATTCCGGGCCGGATTATTGGAATTTCTATTGACAAAAATGGAAATCAGGCGCTTCGAATGGCGCTACAAACCCGTGAACAGCACATCAAACGTGAACGTGCAACCTCGAATATTTGTACCGCACAGGCTCTCCTGGCTACAATGGCTGGCTTCTATGCCGCTTATCACGGACAACAGGGAATCAAACAAATTGCCCGTCATATCAATATCCTTACCGGTGTGCTCAATAATGAACTCAACCGTTATGGATATATCCAAAAAAATGAATATTTCTTCGATACCTTATATATCGTTTTACCTTCGGGTATTACCGAGGAAAAAATTCATAGTCTGGCTTTACAAAAGAAGATGAATTTTCGTTTTTTTGGAACCGGTCATGTGGGTATCAGTCTTGATGAAACAACTTCACTCGACGATGTGAACGACATCCTGGAGGTTTTTGCCGTAGCCGCCAATAAGGAGTTTTCTTCTTTTATCTGTGATCCTGAAGGCTGTAAAAAAATTACCACCCTGCCAGATTCTCTTGCGAGAAAATCTGAATTTCTGACCCATCCCGTTTTTAATACGTATCATTCAGAAACGGATATGATGCGTTATATGAAGAAGCTGGAGAACAGGGATCTGGCCTTGAACCGAACCATGATACCGCTGGGCTCCTGCACGATGAAGCTTAATGCTGCTTCCTGGATGTTTCACATGAGTACGCCGGAGTTCAGTGCTATCCATCCGTTTGTTCCTGCCGATCAGGCCGAAGGGTATCATATTTTGCTCGACCAGTTTGAAGACCAGCTTTGTAAGATTACCGGTTTTGCCGGAATTTCTTTTCAGCCGAATTCAGGAGCTGCCGGCGAGTATACCGGATTGCTGACTATTCGCGAATATCACAAAAGCAGAGGGGAAGCACATCGTGACATCTGTCTCATTCCTTCCTCCGCACATGGAACCAATCCGGCCTCTTCCCATATGGCAGGTATGACTGTTGTGGTGGTAAAATGTGATGACAACGGAAATATTGATGTGGACGATCTACGTGCAAAAGCTTTGGAACACAAAGATAACCTGGCGGCTATCATGGTGACGTACCCCTCCACCCATGGTGTTTTTGAAGAAGAAATATTGGAAATAATCAGCATTATTCATGAAAATGGCGGGTTGGTTTATATGGATGGGGCCAATATGAATGCACAGGTAGGCTATACCAGCCCGGGGCATATCGGCGCTGATGTTTGCCATCTAAACCTGCATAAAACATTTGGAATTCCCCACGGTGGCGGTGGCCCTGGTGTTGGTCCCATTGGTGTTGCCAAACATTTACTGCCGTTCCTTCCTTCTAATCCCGTTTCCCCCACTGGCGGAGAGCATGCGATTGCAGCCGTATCCTCTGCCCCGTTTGGAAGTGCTCTGGTAATCCCAATCTCTTACGGGTACGTTACTATGCTGGGGCGTGACGGACTGGAAATGGCTACGGCTTATTCTATCCTTAATGCCAACTACTTGCGCGTAAAGCTCGAAAATTATTATCATGTGCTTTATACAGGAAAACATGGTATGTGCGCGCACGAAATGATTCTCGATTGTAATCTATTCCATTCCACAGCCGGAATTGAAGTGATTGATATTGCCAAACGTTTGATGGATTACGGTTTTCATGCACCAACCGTTGCATTTCCTGTCCATGGTACCCTGATGGTTGAACCTACCGAAAGCGAGCCGGTAAGTGAGATGGATCGCTTTGTGGAGGCCATGATTCAAATCAGAGAAGAGATAAAACAGGTGGAAGAAGGAATTTGTGATCCGGCGAACAATGTGATAAAAAATGCTCCGCACACCTGTGCAATGGTTACCGCAGAGCAATGGGATTTTCCCTATTCGCGCACAAAAGCTGCATTTCCGGTTATTGGATTAAGGGACGATAAATACTGGCCTCCGGTTACCAAAATTGACGATGGATATGGCGATAGAAATTTGGTTTGTGTATGCCAGTTGCCGGTCGATGATGACCATTAAGTTTTTTTGATCAATGAAGTTACTGTACATAGCCTTTGTCTTCAAAATTTAAGACCGGTAAAACCAGGATAAAAATAAAAAGACTGTCTCATACATGATTTGAGACAGTCTTTTTTTATTAGGCCGGATGGGGTTATCGTTTAATTCGCATTCCATAGAAGGAATTGTAAACGAAGATCAGGGCGACGAGTAAAAATGCTCCGCCAATCCATACCGACATGTGTTCTTTTCCGTTTTGAATCAGGCCAATGGATATCTCTGCAGCTAAAAGGCCAAACAGTGTAGAGAATTTTATAATCGGATTTAAGGCAACGGAAGAGGTGTCTTTGTAAGGATCGCCAACCGTATCGCCTACTACTGTTGCTTCATGAAGTGGTGTGTTTTTTTCTCTGAGATCCACCTCAACCACTTTCTTTGCGTTGTCCCACGCTCCACCAGCATTAGCCATATACATGGCCTGAAAGAGGCCGAAAACCGCAATGGAAATAAGATAGGAAACGAAGAAATTTGGATTAATGAAGGCAAAAGCCAGTGTGATGGAAAAGATTACGCCAAAAATATTCCACATGCCTTGCTGGGCATATTGTGTACATATTTTGACTACTGCTTTGCTGTCTTCAATATCCGCTTCATCTTTATCCAGCTTAATATTTTTCTTGATAAATTCTACAGCACGGTATGCCCCAGTAGTAACAGCCTGAATAGAAGCTCCTGTAAACCAATATATTACGGCTCCGCCTGCAATAAATCCAAGCAAAACTGGCGCTGAAGTTAGCTCAATATCCAGTAGGTTGGCATGTTTTAAAATAAGAATAATACTGAAAATCATGGTCGTAGCTCCTATAACGGCTGTACCAATCAATACGGGTTTAGCCGTAGCCTTGAAGGTGTTTCCTGCTGAGTCGTTCTCTTCCAGATAGCGTTTTCCGCTTTCAAAGTCGGGTCTGAATCCAAAGTCCCGTTCAATTTCGTCGTGAATATATTCAATACTTTCGATGCGTGATAATTCAAATACCGACTGGGCATTGTCTGTTACCGGTCCATAGCTATCGACGGCGATGGTTACCGGTCCCATCCCCAGAAATCCAAAGGCAACAAGACCGAAGGCAAAAATGCTGGGATGGCTCATCATTTCTCCCAGTCCCATATTACTGACCAGATAGGCGACGGTCATCAGTCCAACCATAACCAGTCCTTTCCAGAAAGTACTGAAATTTCCGGCAACGATCCCTGAAAGAATGTTCAGGGAAGCACCTCCTTCACGACTGGCAATTACAATTTCCTGCACATGCCTTGATTTCGATGAAGTGAATGCTTTGGTTAGTTCAGGGATCAGGGCTGCTGCCAGCGTGCCACAACTGATAATTGTGGCCAGTTTCCACCATATACCTGTTCCGGATTCGGTCATGATGCTCCCGATGAGCAGATAGCTGACCAGAAAAGTTACAACGATCGACACCAGTGAGGTAATCCATACCAGGGAAGTTAATGGGGCTTCAAAATTAAAATGTTCCTGGTTTTTATACTTCCGTGTGGAGAAATAGTCGTTAATCCAGTACGAGAATAATGAGGTAAAGACCATCATAATCCGCATAGAGAAAATCCAGGCAATGATGGTTCCCTGAAATGGAATTTCGTTGAAAGCCAAAACAATAAAAGAGATCAGTGCCACACCGGTAACGCCATAGGTTTCAAAGCCGTCGGCAGTCGGTCCGACGCTGTCACCTGCATTATCCCCGGTACAGTCGGCGATAACGCCCGGGTTTCTGGGGTCATCTTCCCCGATATTGAATACGATTTTCATCAGGTCGGAACCGATATCTGCAATTTTGGTGAAAATTCCACCTGCAATTCGTAAAGCACTGGCCCCCAGTGATTCACCTATAGCAAAGCCAATGAAGCATGCACCGGCGGCATCGCCAGGGACGAAAAGGAGAATAAAAATCATCATAATCAGCTCAACGGTGATTAGCAGTATTCCCACGCTCATGCCAGCCTGAAGGGGTATTTTTACTACGTGCCAGGGTTTTTGCCGCAAGGCTGCAAAGGAGGTACGGGCATTGGCCAGCGTATTAATGCGAATTCCAAACCATGCTACTCCGTAAGAGCCTAAAATTCCTAATACGGTCCATAATAAAATTACCAGTACCCTTCCTGCACTCAATTCACTTAAATATCCGAAATAGTACATAATCGCCAGTGCAAGAATGCCAAAAAGGATGATCAGAAATTTTCCCTGCTGGAGAAGATAGGTTTTGCACGTTTCATAAATGATCTGGGCAACTTTGAGCATTGATTGATGCGCCGGAAGACTTTTGATATGTCGGAATTGCCATAGCCCGAAAAGCATTCCTAAAAATATAATTATGCTACCATAGAATAGAAGTTCCCATCCGGTCATCCCCATCCGGTCAAAATAACTTTCATGTAAATTGGGGATCAATAAATCTGCTTCACTGGCAAAGGTTGCCCCTGGCAACAAGCCGACGGCCAGCATCAAAAGTTTTCTCTTCATTCCTGTTTTGTTGGTTTATAAAACATGCCACAAAAGTAAGCAGATTATCGATATATTCATGCAATCGATTGCATAAAAAACAGAACATATTGAGATTTTTGTATGTATTTCTTTATTTAGTGTTGATAACTATTTCTCTCATCGGGATAAAAAATACGGACGAGGACATAGCTACAGCGAATAAATTTTTACTTTAGCCTTCTGAACAAATCACCTTCCTCAGGGTTTAGTCAAACAGATGGCAGAGAAAGAAAAAATAAAGCTAAGGATTGTGGGGATGTCATACAGCCATTCCCAACATGGTGCTTATGCCCTTATTTTGGGAGAGGAAAATGGTACGCGGCGTTTGCCGATTATTATTGGCGGTTTTGAAGCTCAGGCGATTGCGCTTGAATTGGAACATATGAAACCGCAGCGGCCGCTTACTCACGATCTCTTCAGGAATTTCGCTGCTGCATTTGCGATTCGTATTGATGAAGTGATTATCGATAAATTTGTGGAAGGAGTTTTTCATGCTAAGCTCTATTGTCACGATACACACGGTAATCACCACATTATTGATTCCCGTACCTCCGACGCTATTGCTATTGCCCTTCGTCTTGATTGTCCTTTCTATACACATGAAGCAATTCTTGATGCGGCAGGCATTGAAATGGATGCTGAGTTTGATGTTGATTCTGAGGATTTTATTGATCAGGAACCTGAAAAAAGAAATTCCTTAAATGATAAGTCGTTACATGAGCTCCGCAATATGCTTAAAGCCGCTATTGAAAATGAAAATTATGAGTTGGCCTCAAGGATCCGTGACGAAATCAATAAACAAAAATAGCTTTCCTTATGAAACGAATATGTTGCTTTATGGTAATTCGGGGCATGATTATAAATTTTAGCGACATAGAGTTACTTACACCCACTGATTTCAAAAATAATTCGGTATGAAAATAAAAAAGGTATTAGGGATTCTTGTCCTTTTTAGTGTTATTATTGTCGGTACAGGTATAATCGTAGGCGCTGAAGGAAATCAACTGAAAACCGACAATTTTATTGAAGATACATTGTTGGGTAATCCGTTGATTACCGAATCTTCTGCTGTTGCAGACGTTGAAGAAATACTGACTGAGCCGGAACCTGAAGTACCCGAAACTTCTGGCCAAACACTCGCTCAGGTGCTGACTTCACTGGAACACAGCGGAGGAGTAAAATTTATTAATGTGCTGAGAGGGTTGCTGGGTCTGGCCGTTATTCTCTTTATTTGCTTCCTCTTTAGTGTTAACCGAAAGGCAATCAATTGGAGTGTGGTGGCTCGTGGTTTGATTTTCCAGGTTCTGCTGGCTTTGGGGGTGCTGTATGTCCCTTTTATTCAATCCTTCTTTGAAATTATTGGAAAGTTATTTGTGTATGTTCTGCAATCGGCCGAAGCCGGAGCAGAATTTTTGCTGGGTGGCCTCATCAACAATGAATCGTTGGGTTATATTTTTGCATTTAAAATATTGCCGACTGTTATTTTCTTTTCTGCCATTTCAAGTCTGCTTTTCTATTGGGGGATTATTCAGGTGGTTGTTCGTGGATTAGCCTGGGTTATGCTTCGGATTATGAAACTTTCAGGACCAGAAAGCTTGTCGTTAGCCGGTAATATTTTTTTGGGCCAAACCGAATCTCCTTTATTAATTAAAGCCTATTTGGAAAAGTTAAATAAGTCGGAACTCTTTCTGGTTATGGTGGGGGGAATGGCTACCATGGCCGGGGGGGTGCTGGCGGCCTATATTGGGTTTTTGGGTGGTACCGACCCTGTCGCACAGATGATTTTTGCCAAACACCTTCTCGCTGCATCGGTGATGGCAGCACCCGGAGCTGTTGTAGCTGCTAAAATTATTGTACCGCAGACCGAACGGATCGATAAAGTTGCCAGTATCAATACAGAGAAAATCGGGGCCAACCCGTTGGATGCATTTTCCAATGGAACTACCGACGGGATGAAACTTGCCGTGAATATTGCAGCTATGCTGTTGACTTATATCGCGGCCATTGCTTTTATCAATATTGTGCTGGGAAAAATTGGTCATTGGACCGATTTAAATCAATGGATCGCATTACATACTACCTATTCCCGGTTTTCATTACAGTTTATTTTGGGGTATGCCCTTTCCCCTTTAATGTGGCTGATGGGTGTACCTGCTGCAGATATGGCCTACCTTGGCCAGCTCCTCGGAGAAAAAACAATCCTTAATGAATTTGTTGGGTATGGAAGTTTGGCTGCAATGATTAAAAATGGGTTATTACAACCCAAATCCATTATTATGGCTACTTACCTGTTGTGTGGCTTTGCGAACTTTAGCTCCGTGGGTATCCAGATTGGTGGAATTGGCGCGCTTGCGCCAAACCAGCGGATTCATCTTTCCAGCCTGGGGATGCGTGCACTGCTTGCGGGTGCTATTTCTGCACTGATTTCTGCTACATTAATCGGAATGTTAATGGGTTAAGTAACTGCGTTTCATGGTTTTTCCATGGATACACTCGAAATGTCGGAAATATGAAACAATACCTTGAATTGCTCGACCATGTGTTGTTACATGGTGTAGATAAAAATGACCGCACCGGTACAGGAACACGTAGTGTTTTTGGCTATCAGATGCGCTTTGATTTGCAGCAGGGTTTTCCTGTTCTTACCACAAAAAAATTGCATCTGCGCTCGATTATTTATGAGTTATTGTGGTTTTTAAAAGGGGATACCAATCTGGGCTATTTACACGATAACAAAGTGACGATATGGGATGAATGGGCCGATTCGGAGGGCAACCTGGGGCCGGTCTATGGATATCAGTGGCGCAGCTGGCCCACCTATTCCGGCGGAAGTATCGATCAGATAAGCACTCTTCTTCATTCTCTGAAAACAAATCCTGATTCCCGCCGGCATTTGGTGTGCGCATGGAATGTGGCCCAGCTTGATGAAATGGCCCTTCCGCCTTGCCATGTCCTGTTTCAGTTTTACGTGGCCGGAGGCAAACTCTCCTGTCAACTCTATCAACGCTCCTGTGATATTTTTCTCGGTGTACCCTTTAATATTGCTTCCTATGCACTGCTGACGCTGATGATTGCCCGGGTTACCGGGTATCAGCCCGGTACGTTTATCCATACGCTCGGTGATGCCCATATTTATAATAACCATATCGACCAGTGCAAACTTCAGCTTACCCGTGCGCCTTTTCCTTTACCGGTTATGCACTTAAATCCAACTGTTGAATCCCTTTTTGATTTTACCTATAACGATTTTGAATTGATTAATTATCAGGCACATCCCCATATAAAGGGCGATATTGCCGTTTGAAAAAAATATTGGATCAAATGACTATAAAACCAATTTCAATTATTGTTGCGGTGGGTGAGAACCGTGCCATTGGGTTCCGGAATCGGTTACTGTGGATGTTACCCGATGATATGAAGTTTTTTAAGACCAAAACGACAGGTCATACGGTGATTATGGGGCGTAATACTTTTTTGTCCTTGCCCAAAGGAGCGTTGCCCGATCGCCGGAATATCGTAATTACCGATCGTACGGAGGATGATTTTTCCGGCTGTGTCGTTGTTAGTACCATTGAGGAGGCTATAAAGGAGGCTAGCAGTGAAAGCGAAAATTTTATCATTGGGGGAGCCTCGATATACCGGCAGTTTTTTCCGGTTGCACAAAAATTATATTATACGCATGTGATGGATTCTCCGGAGGCGGATACATTTTTCCCGCAAGTAAACGACACGGAATGGCGTTTGGTCTCCTCGGTATTTCATCCGCAAGATTTAAAACATCCGGTTTCTTTCACCTTTCGTGAATACCATCGAATCACCGTTTAGGTTTTCTGTTTTTGTTTTTTTGCAGCCGGGAATAGCACATTGTTAAGGATTAGCCGGTAACCTGCGGAGTTGGGATGGAGGTTCAGATCGGTAGGCGGGTCGCCGACGCGATGTTGATAATCTTCCGGATCATGGCCTGACAGATAGGTCCAGGTTCCCTTTCCATAATCTCCGTGGATATAACGTGCCTCATTGGCCAGTTTGGTCTCGCCCATAATTAATACCTCTGGCTTAATGTTGTCTTTATTGAAAGAAGTGGTTTGTCCCATGAATCCTTTGATGATCATTTCATGGTTTTGGCATAGCATAGTGGGAACAGGATCCCATTTTGCGCTGAATTCGAACAATGTAAATAAATCGACGGGTTTGGGTACACTTCTCTTTTCGGTCATATCAATGCTTGAAATTTCGTATTCGTATGGATTTGTAGAGAGTGTGAAATTGGTAAAGGCCAGGCAATTATCATAATTCAGTTTTTCCTGTGCGCCTGGTTCTATGGGATCGCCATCAAACATCACATCACAGATATCCACTCCTTCGGCGGCAAGAGCAACGTCGAAACTATCCGGAGCCGAACACATGGCAAAGAGATATCCGCCACCGAGGACAAAGTCACGCATTTTTTTTACAACGGCAAGTTTGCACTGGCTTACTTTGTTAAATCCCAGCCTTCGGGCCGTCTCCTCCGCTTCCCGTTGGTTTTCCTGATACCAGGCGACGTCCTTATAGGCTCTCCAGAATTTTCCGTATTGACCCGTAAAATCTTCATGGTGAAGGTGAAGCCAGTCGTAGAGTGGGAGTACGCCGTCAATCACTTCTTCATCATAGATTACATCATAGGGGATTTCTGCATACGTAAGTGCCAGCGTAACCGCATCGTCCCATGGCTGTTTGTTTTTTGGAGAATACACCGCGATTTTAGGGGCTTTATGCAAAAGAATGGCATCCATATTTACGCCTGGATCTGCAATTTCTGACAAAATTGCAGTGCTTCGGGCATCTGCAATTACATTATAACTTACATTGCGGATCATGCATTCTTTTTCAATGGCTTCATGGTGTTTCATCATAAAACTTCCACCACGATAATTGAGTAACCAGTAAACTTCTACCTGTTGCTCAATAGTCCAATAGATTAAGCCGTAAGCTTTTAGGTGGTTCAATTGGGCCTCATCCATAGGAATTAGCATATAGGCTGCATTTGATATTGTTACAAAAAGAAGAAGCATCAGTGTTATAAGAATTTTTTTCATAAGAATTAAAATGGCAGATTATCGGTATTGGCCGATGAATAATCCGTATCATTATTCATTTTTGATTGTACCGTCATTGTTTTTTTCTTTTCCTCGAAAGAAGGATTGGCGCTTACATCATTTAAATAGCCTATACCCGGGTCAGGGTCGCTGAAGGTTGCAAGAGTGGGGATAAATTTCAATCTTAGGTCTTTAATCTGGCCATTTCGGTGTTTAGCAATTCGTAAGTCGGCTTCTTGTATTTCATTATTTTTATGATTATCTTCAATGTTATAGTATTGCTCACGGTATACAAAAAGTACAATGTCGGCATCCTGTTCAATGGCTCCCGATTCACGAAGGTCGGAGAGGACTGGTTTTTTCGTTCCACCTCTTTTCTCCACATCACGGCTTAGCTGTGATAAGGCCATAATCGGGATATTTAACTCTTTGGCCAGTGCTTTTAGTGAGCGCGATATGGTACTGATTTCCTGTTCCCTGTTTCCTTTGTCCATACCTGCAGTCATGAGTTGCAGATAATCGATTACAGCAAATTGAATGTCGTATTGTTCTTTTAGTCGCCGACATTTGGCCCGTAATTCAAAAATTGACAGGGCTGGCGTGTCGTCAAGGTACAAAGGTGCTTCGGCCAGCGCTCCGATGTTGGTTGTTAATGCCTGCCATTCTGATTCCGTAAGTTCTCCTTTTCGGAGTTTTTCGGCCGGTATTCCTGATTCACTGGCAATCAATCGGGTAGCCAATTGAATGGCAGCCATTTCAAGGCTGAATACCGCTACGGGTCGTTTGTGGTTTACTGCCATATTACGGGCGATGGTAAGGGCCAGGGCTGTTTTTCCCATACCGGGTCGTGCCGCCAGAATAATCAGATCGGATCGCTGGAGTCCACCGGTTACTCCATCTAGTTCAGTAAAACCAGTGGGTACACCCCGAAGTTCATCGGTGTGGGTCCGGGCCTTCTGTATTTCTTCAACAGCTTCACGTACAATGCTATCCATGGTTACATAGCTTCTCCTGAAGTTGTTTTCGCTCAATTCAAACAGCCCTCCCTGTGCTTTATCCAGCAAATCAAAAACGTCAATGGATTCATCGTATGCCATTTTGATGATATCGGACGAACTTTTGATCAGTTCGCGCTCAATGTGTTTTTGAACCAGAATGCGGGCATGGTATTCAATGTTGGCAGCCGACGCTACTTTATTAGTCAGTTGCGCAATATAATAGGCTCCACCTACGGCTTCCAGGTTTTTTGAATTTTTCAACTCATTGGTAACCGTCATGATATCAATGGGTTCCGATTTCCTGAAAAGTGTATGGATGGCCTCACAGATTTTTTGATGCGACTCTTTGTAAAAGATCGCGGGTTTGATAATGTCGATCACTTCTGTTAGCGCTTCCCGTTCCAGTAACATCGAGCCCAGAACGATTTCTTCCAGGTCGACTGCCTGAGGCGGCACACGTCCATGGTCAAACATTTCTTTTGAAAATATAGCCCCGGAAGGCTTTATTGCCGGTCGGGGATTTCTTGATTCAGCTGTAAATTCCATATCCCAAAAATACAATTCTCTCTTCGATATCCCTACTTTTAATCTTCTATTTGCAGATTTTTTTTGCACCCTGTTCGTTCTCTTTTTTTTACTTTTGACGCCGGATGATTTTGGAACACATGGCCCGATGCGGTTGCTTCAAATGGACTCAAGTCGAGGATCCTTTTTATTCATATTTTTGTGCTGGTATCCATCCGTACTCGTATTTTTTTTAAAAAAGCTGAAAAACAAATTATTATGAAACAGATTAAGAATTTGCTTTTGTTTGCAATTTTCGTTCTTCTGGCTGGTTGTGCCGGATCTTCTTCCAATGATTCAGTGGTTATTCAGGGTAAGTTTACTTTTCCCGCTGCAATGGAATGGGTTAGGTTACAACATTTAAACCAGGAAAAAACGCAGATTGCAGAAATCATTCCTGACCCAGACGGGACGTTTCGCATCGAATTTAATACCCCATCTACTGATTTTTACCAGCTTGTCTTCTCCAATGGTGATTTTCTTAATTTGATTTTGCAACCCGGTGAAGAAGCCGTGATTACTATGGATGGATTCCCTTTGCGTTCGAATATGCAGGTACAAGGGAGTGTTTACACCACCCATTTTATTGCCGTGGGTGATATGCTACGTATCGTTGAACTTCGTCAGGATTCGTTGCGTAAAGCCTACGATGCACTCCAGACCCCGGAAGCAAAAGCATTACGAAACGATGAATTTCGTATGTTTTCTGAACGGATGGTGGAAGAAAAACGGTCGATTATTCGCGATTTTGCTACTAAGAATCCGGGCTCTCCTGCTTGTCTTTTTTATTTGAATCAACTCGATTTAGCCGATGATTTGCCGTTATTTGAAAAAGTAAATGCTGCCTTATTGGAGAAATTTCCGGAAAATATTTATGTTATAGAGTTGAATTATACGGTGACTGCCGAGGCTAAACTGAAACCCGGGATGCCGGCTCCTGATTTTGCCCTACCGGATCCGGATGGAAAGTTGATTCATGTATCGGATTTTCGGGGATCGTATCTGTTACTCGATTTTTGGGCTTCCTGGTGTGAACCCTGCCGCCGCGAAAATCCAAATGTTATGGCAATGTATAATGAATACCGGGATTATGGATTTCAGATTTTAGGGGTGTCGCTGGATAACGATCGTCAGAAATGGATCGAAGCCATCCGTGCGGATGGGATGACCTGGCCGCAGGTCAGTGACTTGCAAAAGTGGAATTCTTTTGGAGCGCAAACTTACGCAGTGCGAGCCATTCCTCATACAGTGCTTATTGATCCCGAAGGGAATATTGTGGCCGTTAAACTTCGGGGTAATGAACTGCGATATAAGCTGAAGGAATTATTGCGTTAGCTTTTTATACTTCTTCAAGCCTCCCCAGCGCATTGAGATGCCACAGGCTGTAAGCGTTGAGTTTTTCTTTGATCTGTTTCCTGTCTTCTTCCGGTAACGATTCTTCCCTAAGTCGCAACCATAATTGACCAGCCTCCAGGGTATCCATTTGCTTTTCATTCCTATTGCTTTTCCCGTAAAGTAATTGTGCCATCTCCCGGATACTGGTCTTATTTCCTGATTCTGGAAGGTACAGTTGCTTCGCCTGTTGGAGGGCACTTATCGTTAGGTGAGGTGTGTTATGGCAGGGAAGGGTGCTAAAGGTGAGGCATTGCATTGCCTTTTCCTCCAGTGTTTTTAGGAAAATTTTCCCCTCCTCGGGGTGGCTGAAAAGATGAAATCTGCCCTGGTTGTTCTTACGAATGGCCGCCAGGGTGATAATTTCTTCATAAGGCTTCATTCCTTCAAATAGGGGTATAGCCGGCTTTAGGGTATCGACAAATAAAAGGGGTAGTGTGTCGCTGATCCTTTTGCGAAGTGTGTCGCTGATCGATAAACCTCCGGCCATATATTGGTCGATTTCCCATTGCTGATCATCCGACAGTCCGTCGCATTTCATAAGCTGTTGTGGCGTTTCATAGCCCTGGTGATAGCGCTGGAATTTCTCTTCCGGCGTGAAAAAATTAAGATTGAAAATAGAGGGGATGGGTACTTTTTTCCAGCATAATCCTTGAAAATCACAGGGGTAGGGATGGGTGCACTGTCTCCCGATTTTGACTTTTGGGGAATGGGGTGCTTCCAGTACGTGAAGAAAGTGGTCAATCCGGGGTTGAATCGTCTCCTGCAAAGGGAGTATCTGATCCAAAAGGCTGGTTATTATAAAATATTGTTGCGGATCTAAGGGTGCTTTGTGCACGTATTCCGGATTCACGGTTACCAGAAAGAAATCATCCGGGATCACTCCGCTTTGCGTCATTACCCAGTATTGAAATGCCGCATCCTGGATATAGGTCTCGGTAATGGCTATTGAACTTTTTACTTCAAAGGCCATGATTTTGTCATCTTTCTTTTGTAAAATATCGAGTATTATCAAAGATTGCTGGTGTTGAAAAGAGGCTTCATAGATTATCTTTGTACCCGCAGCAATGGCTTCGGCAGTTTTTATTACCGCCTGTTTGTATTGTGACGGGGATTTTGGCGCCAGATTCAATCCTCCGGGGAAAAGCTGATGCGCAAGGATTCCAATGGCATGGCCCCTTTCAAACTTAGCACGCTGTTCCGCCTTGAGCCGGTCGCGCAGAAAGGGTCGGTTTTTATGTAAATAGAGCGATTTTATACATTGAATCCCGCGGATATAGAGTGATTTTGATATTTTGTGGGTTTGGAGCATACGATATTGTTAGTATTTTTATATTTTAGTACCGGTTTAAAAATGGGTTATGATAAAGAAACGCAGAAAAAACAAAACAGTTTACAAGGAGATTTCTTTTAAGCTCTCTTCCCGTCAGAAAAAGTCGCTTATGAATTATTGCCGGGCACGACATACTACGCCTATAAAACTTATCAAAAAATCAATTCGTAATTACATTGAATTGTATGCCGACGCAGCACCGGAACCCATCCCTATGCCCAATCAGTTGGATCTTTTTGACGATCCATCGTAAGGTAAACGGTGCAGAATGCTTCGCCCGAGCGTTATCTCATCGGTATATTCCAGATCGTCACCAATGGCTACACCGCGCGCAATTGCTGTGATTTTTACCGATGTATGCTGAAGTTTCCGGTAAATGAAATACGAGGTTGTGTCCCCCTCTACGGTTGTGGGTAACGCTAATATGATCTCCTTAATCTCCTCTTTCTCCACGCGATTAATCAACGAATCAATGGTTAAGTCATCCGGGCTTACGCCATCCATGGGAGAGATGATTCCGCCTAAAATATGGTAGCGCCCGTTAAATTGCCCGGTATTTTCAATCGCCATAAAATCTCTTACATCTTCCACAACGCAAACGACGCTGCTGTTGCGCGAATTATTGTTACATAAACTGCAGATATTCTGATCGGAAATGTTATGACAAATTGTACAGAATTGGGTCTCTTTCTTCATGCGTAATATCGACTCACTCAAAAATTCTGCCTCTGTATCATCGCATTTCAGAATATACAAAGCCAGTCGTAATGCACTTTTTTTGCCAATTCCCGGAAGCCTGCTCAAGGCTTCAACTACGTTCTCAACTCGCTTTGAGGGTATTTGAATCACTTCTTTCCTTTTTGTTTACCGAAGGTTATTGTATTTTTGAAGACAAATTTACTTAATCTAATTGATTCTTGTCCTATGAGAAAGAATTCATTTGTCACACTGCTCTTATTTTTTTTCCCCGCTTTACTTGTGGCGCAGGCTGATAAAAATTTTACGGATGGGGAAGGGTTGAAGCAAGGCCTCTGGGAAAAGTACGATGACAACGGTAAATTGCTCTACTCGGGTCGCTTTCTGAATGATGCGCCTGTGGGGATATTTACCTATTATTTCCCTGATGGCAATATAAAAGCCCTTATGACCCATTCTGCTGACAGCGCTGGAATGGCGGAGGTGATCAATTTCCATCCCAATGGAAAAAAAATGGCGGAAGGGAAATATTACCACAAGAAAAGGCATGCAAGATGGGTGTTTTATGATGAAGAGGAATTGTTGCTCAGTGAGGAACAGTATAATCATGGCCAAAAAACCGGCCTTTGGGTAGTGTATTATCCCGATGGAACTATCAATGAACAGATAAGGTATCAGCAGAATAAGAAACAGGGGGAATGGAAGCAATATTTTACCGATGGTGCGCTGAAAGTGCAGGGAAGGTTTGATAACGGACTGCTCGAAGGCCGTGTGGATTATTTCCATCCCAATGGGAAAATTATGGTTACCGGCGAATATGTAAAAAATCTGAAAGAAGGAACCTGGAGGTTCTTCGATGAAGAAGGAAAACTGGTTAAAGAACAGGAATATACAGCCGGTCGATTGCTTACCGATCCACTTAAAAATTAACCGGCTTGAACAAGGGGTTTATGTTTTTTTTACTTTTAACAGATTATTGAAATATTTATTCCAATTAATTTTTTTCGGATGAAAAAAAAAATAGCGTTACCTGATTTGTTCCTTGCCGATCACATGGCGCAGGGATTTTGCCTGCACCAAATGATATATAAAAATAAAATTCCGGTTAATTATCGAATTTTACGCGTTAATCGTCAGTTTGAAAAATTACTCGGCATTCGGGCGGCTGACGCTGAAGGGTTCCTCGCAACGGAGGTATATAAAACCGAAAAACCGCTCTACCTCGATCAGTACCACCAAATTTTTAAATCGGGAGAGCCTGTTGATTTTCGGATTTTTTTTAAGCCCATCTCCGGTTATCTTTCTATTCATGCTTATTCTGTATCCCCGCATCAGTTTGTTACTCTTTTTACTTTAGATAACAACAAAACTGATAATCTGCTTCAGGATGCTTCTTCCGATAAATACCTTCGGCTTATCGCCAGCCATGCCTCCGATGTGATTATTGTTGTGGATCATAACCTTCAGGTTTTGTATGTTAGTCCATCCATTGAAAAAATGTCCGGATTTTCAATTCAGGAATTATCCGGATATTTTCTTTCCGACCATATTCATCCCGATGACCGGGAGGCTTTTGAAAGGGATTATCTCAGGGATATTGAGAATAAAATTACGGGTTCTGCCTATCAGATACGCATGATTAACCGTAATCAGCAAATTCAATGGGTTGAATTGGCTATTAATCGTTTTTTTGATTCTCAGGGGGTGTATCAGTATTCCATCATTATTTCCCGGGAAATTACTGAACTCGTGAAGATTCAGGCTACCCTCCGGAATAGCGAAAATCGATACCGCATTTTGGCTGACCTGACTTTTGAAGGTATTGTGTTACATCGTAAGGGCGTGATTCTGGATGTAAATCAATCATTTATTGCACTTACCGGCTATTCCCGTGAAGAATTGATTGGAATGAATCTCCTTGAGGCCATAAGACGTGATGAGGATATGCAAAAAGTGCTATCCAATGTGCGTAAAAACTATGCAAAACCCTATCATGTAAAAGCATTTCGAAAAAATGGAGAATCTTTTTGGGCTGAAATAGAAGGACGTGATGTGGAATCGCCGGAAGGTAATTTCCGGATTGTGGCCATTCGTGATGTTTCGGCACAACTGGAGATGCAGCAAAAACTTGAAGAGAATGAAGCCAAATACCGTGCAGCCTTCCTTGCCAGTCCCGACTCACTTACGCTTTGCGATGCTGAGGGAAGATATGTGGACGTTAGTCAGGGTTTTGTGCGGATGACGGGTTTTACACTGGAAGAAACCATAGGGAAAACCCCTTTGGAATTGGGTATCTGGGATACAATGCAGGAACGCGATCGCTTCTATGGTGCTTTATCAGCTGATGGTTATGTCGAAAATATGGAGTTGCGGTTTCGAATGCGCAATGGTGTAGTGGTTACTACTCTTTTATCTGCCAGTATACTTATGCTCTCCGGGAAAAAACATATTCTGGCTTTAACCCGTGATATCACTCAACGAAAACAGCATGAAAAGGAACTTGAATCTACACGGGCGGAATTGAAACGTCAGTTGAATTTTATGGATGCCCTCATCACTGCAATACCCAATCCCATATTTTATAAAGATAAAGCGGGAAGGTATCTGGGCTGTAATAAAGCATTTACTGAATTTACCGGCTTTCGTGAAGATACTATCCGAGGGAAATCCGTATATGAAATATGGGAACCCAATAAGGCAGCTGTATTCGAACATATTGATAATGCGGTGCTTAGTCAACCTGACCACAGGAAATATGAATTCTATCTGGAAAATAAATATGGGGAACAACGCCTTGTGTCTTTTGATAAATCCGTTTTTTTGAACGAGCAGAATACGCCTGCGGGAATTGTTGGTTCTTTTTTCGATATTACCGACCGCAAGAAAACCGAACAGGAATTGGAAGCTGCCATTATGAAGGCAGAAGAAAGTGACCGGCTGAAATCACTGTTTCTTGCAAATATGAGCCATGAAATACGGACTCCTATGAATGCAATTCTCGGATTTTCAAACCTTTTGACTAAACCGGAGTATTCTACCGGCCGCCAAAAGGACTTTGTCCGCTTAATTAATAACTCCGGAGAGCAACTGTTGCGGATTATTAATGATATTATCGATTTTGCCAAGCTGGAATCGAATCAAATAACGTTACATACAACTGAAATTCAGATTGCCCCGCTTCTTACCGATACGATACATTCGATCCGGCAGAATCTTCCTCCCGGATATAAACCGGAATTGCTTTTAGAAATGGGTGAGGATATCAAAGAGTTGACCCTTCTTACCGACGGAGTGCGCCTGCAACAAATTATCGGAAATCTTTTGGGTAATGCCGTGAAATTTACCCGTGAAGGATTTGTTCGTCTTTCGGCGCAGAGCGAAAAAAAAGCCTTTGGAAAAAATTTGCGGCTCGTTGTGACGGACACAGGAATTGGAATTGACCCGGAGGATCAACAACGGATATTTAATCGTTTTTCGCAGGTGGAGAATGAATTTATGCAGCGTGGTACTGGATTGGGATTAAGTATTACCCAAGGATTGGTTCAATTGCTGGGTGGTTCAATCAGTGTAAGTTCGGAGTTGGGTAAGGGGTCTGTTTTTACTGTGCTCCTGCCGGTCAGGGAAAAGGATACAGTGAAAACAGAAACTCCGGAAATCGCCTGCTCATACGAAGAAATGTTGAGGCTTTTGAAGGGTAAGAAAGTATATATTGCTGAAGATGATGAGCCTGGATTTTTATTTGTGGAAGAGGTTTTAAAACCGGCGGGTATACGATTGAAACATGCCAGAAATGGGCTTGATTTACTCCGAATGTTTCAGCAGGCATTGCCTGATCTGGTAATCCTGGATATTAATATGCCGGTAATGAACGGGTATGAGGCTATCCGACAGATCCGCCAGATTTCGGCTGAATTGCCCGTACTTGCCCTTACCGCTTATGCCATGAGTGATGAGCGTAACCGTATATTAAAAGCAGGATGTAACAGTTATCTTTCGAAACCTATACATCCTGCTGATTTGATTAATGAAATCTGTCGGCTGATTTAAGCCATTCGTTTATTCAATGATGAGTTTTTTAACAGCAAGAAACCCTTTTGATCCTTTAATTTGTAAGGCATAGATCCCGGATTTTAAGTGCGATGGCAGTTCAAGAATCGTTTGGTTCTTCCCTTGAATAAGGGTTACAATCGTTTGTACGACTACTTGGCCATTCAGGTCGCAGAGTCGTATCTCTGCCGTTTGGGCTACCTCGTTTAGCAGGGTAATTTGTGTAACCTTCTGCGCAGGGTTCGGGGCAATCGCGATCGATGATATGTTGTTTTTGCACGAGTTACTTATGCCTACAGTCGACTGGCTTGCCAAGCCTTTTATACAGAAATTTCCAGTGTTGGTAAATCCTGAAGGGTCGTTATAATTAAAAAAGTCTTCCCATTCTTCTGTTGAAGGATTTAGAAAATAGCTTTGCTCAGGTGCTGCAGTTGACTCCACAATGGTACGCTGACTCGATCCCAGTAAAACGGGAATATCGGATGTCCGGTCGTAGGGCATGCCTCCATCATTAAGTTCGAGTACAATCGAAAACTCATCTTTCCCTGTCAGGTCGAGGGGTGACGGCAGGCTTAGGGTATGAAAACCGATGTTATCCAGGATCCCTGAAAAACTGAATAATTCGTTCTCCGGCCCATTGGTAGTTATTGTTTCATAGATTGTTACCGAATACCCAACATCTGCTGCATTGCAGAAAAAACTAACGGCTTCCAGGATGTAATCGTCATCCAGTGCGAAGCGGTTCGCTGCATGGGTCACATCATCCATCTGATCACGCCATCCGTGGTAGTCGTGATAAAACACTTTTTCGTATTGCATGGGTTCCACTTCTTTAAATACAATGGCCCCCATTTCCGGGTGACGGCAGGCGTGTTTGTCGTAATAAGAAATCCAGAAGTAACCGTTCAGTCCCCAGTTGCTGCCCCATGAATTTTTGCAAATCCAGGCTCCGGGCAGAGGTGCTTGTGTTTGTTTATTGTCGTCCCAACCTACAATAGCCACTGAGTGATTCGGGTCGGTGCTGTTTGACGGGGGTTGATAATGGGTATAGTTACTGTTGATAAAGGCGTTGGAATAGCACATACAAGTGGCTATCACCCCATGATTCATGATTTCCGTTTTGATTTCATCGATATGGAGTAGCCCTTCCCCTAGGGTGAACCATTCAACGGTTCGAGGGTAGTAAAAGTGGTAATTGTCGCTGTAGCGCAGCGGAGGATTATCAAACGATTGTCCGTCGATATCTCTGACTGCCCCTTCCCCGCGGGAGAGATAGGCTGTTGCAACCCGGTAATCTCCACCCATGTGTACCTCCAGCCCGGCCCCGGTGGGTGGAGTGATGTCGTCGTTGTTGTGTTGATTAAAGCCATTCCACCAATCAAGGTGATATTCGGCCAGATTGGGCTCGCCTGTTTCCCCGGCTCCAGTCCATATTCCGGTCATGAGTAGATTGCCTTCAATTGCAGCCATGGTTCCATGCGTCCAGCAAGTTCCTTCCAACTGACTTTTTACGGAGGTAACAAAATTTTCACCGTTATAGTCCCGCAAGTCGAAGGAGGAGGGGAGTTGTGAATAAGTGATAAAGGGTACAAGGAAAAGTACCAATAGAAGTGTAGAAAGTTTCATGTTTGCTCTGTTTTTTACAAAACTACGAAAATAGTCAGAATAAAAAACAGAGAAAATGGCTGGCATAGAAAAAAGCCTCAATCCTGAAATAAGTGGACAGAGGCTTTTAGTGTCTTGATAGACAGGGCTATTATTTTCTACGTTCTTGAATACGTGCTTTTTTGCCTTTCAGTCCGCGCAGATAGAAAATACGTGCACGACGTACTTTTCCGTATTTATTAACGATAATACTATCAATAAACGGACTGGCGACAGGAAATATTCTTTCCACCCCTGTATTTCCGGATATCTTCCGTACAGTAAAAGTTTCTGTATTTCCGCTGCCGCGGCGCTGCAGTACTACGCCCTGGAATTTCTGTATACGTTCTTTGCCGCCTTCAACAATCCTGTAATTCACGGTTATGGTATCACCGGCATTGAATTCCGGAAACTCCTTCATTTCAGTCAAATTCTCTACGTACTGTAAATTTTCGTTCTTGCTCATCTCTTTCAGGATTTTCGTTTCTTCCTCCAAAAAAGGAGTGCAAATATACGTTATTATTTTTGTTCTAAACAAGGGGCTTGTAAAAAAAATTCCGTAGCCCTGCTGAAAGTTATTGTATCTCTTATTGTTAATAACTTTTCATGCCCATTTTTGTTCGTATGCCGCCGGTTAAATATTCGATCGATGTTGTTCCCTAAGAAGATCGTTTATCTCCTTAACGGGATTGAAGGTGATCAATGGTACTTCTACAAATAGTGTGATCCAGTCGGCCATGGCGCCATTCCATAACCCTGGAAGCTCCAGTGCCCGCAGCGGTTTTCCGTCTTTCGACTTCGCTGAAATGAAACCGGTTTCTTCGTCGATAAACTGTGTTAAATGAAATGGATTCCCTTTAAAATCAACAGTGCTGCATACTAAATCAACCGGATTAAAATGTGTAGCGGATTCAAAAATAGCTTTTTGGTTTGTGTCCTTTATGTTTATCTGTGCGCTTTCCACAATTTGTAATGCAATGCGGTTGCTGCTGTCTTTAACCCAAAAGGGACCGCCTCCGGGTTCTCCTTCATTTTTTACCATTCCGCATACCCGTATTGGTCGGTTGAAAAGTGTATAGAGATAGTCGATCTTCTCTATTCGTTCCAGTTGGTTAAAATCTTCATTGTCAGTAATATATAACTCATTATTTGCGAATTGATGCATCTCTTCGAGTGCTTCATCCGATACGGCTGCCTTATCGAGTTGATCCAGGTATTTAAATACGCGGTTGCGGCTTTGTAGCAATAATGCTCCGCAAACTTTTTTATAACGATAGGTTTCCTCTTTCAGTCGGTCGGGAACGACATTGTCGATGTTTTTGATAAAGATCAGCGTGCCATTCAATTCCTGGAGATTGTCGATCAATGCACCATGGCCTGCAGGTCGGAAAACAAGTTCCCCGTTTTTATCACGAAAGGGGGTGTTGTCGGGGTTTACGGCAAGGGTATCGGTAGAAGGTTTTTGTATTGAAAAGGAGATTTCAGGCGAAATACCTGTCATGCGGAAATATTTTTTCCCCAGTTTTTTCCCCAGCTTACCAAACAATTCCAAATGCTCCGGCGAAACCGTAAAATGAACCTTAACTCCGTGTTTTGTTCTGCAATATTGAAAGGCCTCCACAATATGCTCCTCAAATGCTGTTCGTTTTTCTTCCGCATAGGTGTGGAAAAGAAGTAATCCTTTTGGTAAATTTCCATACCCTAAGCCCGGTGTTCCCAAAATGTAGCGCCCAATTGTTACGTAATCCTTCGCCGCAATCAGTTCACTGAGCTCCAGTCCGTTTTCTTCAAGTACATCCACTAAGGCTTCATAAAAGCTGAATTGGTCTAAATGATCAAATAAGTAGTACATGGATTGGCAGCTTTGGTCCGATAAAAAGGCTTCAAAGTCTTCCGGCTTTCCCGAAAAGGTTTCGATAAATTCAAAGAGTTTCTTAAACATCCGGGTTGCCGCTCCGGAAGCAGGAACAAATTTAACTATCTTTTCATTGACCGCTAGGGTCGCATAGCTTTCAATCAGCTTTTCCAGCATTTCCGCAGTGAATTGCATAATACCATTTCCCGGAGTTGCCGGTGCCTGTAAGTTACAAAACGGGAATCCGGTTTTAAATTGTTGTAACTGTTTTTCAACGGTTTCAGGTTTCAGCCCGTAAGCTTTTATGTCTTCTATATCCTTTTTCGTTAGTTGTTTCATAGTGTCTCTTTATTTTCTTCGCCGGCTTGTTTTGCTTCCAGGCGTTCTAATAGCATTTGTATGTCGTGGGTCAACACTCGTTTGGCAAGTATTGTTTTTTCTTCATCCAACAAATACATCACGGGTGTGGAATATATGTCGTAAAGATCGTGGAAATCGCCAGAGGCACTGTAGTATCCGTTAACGTTTATCCAGTTCAGCGCGTTGTTTCGGATATATTTTTTCATGGCCGTGAAGGAAGTATCGGCATATACGCCAAAAACTTCCAGGTTGTATTGTTCTTTATATTTTGAATAAAATGCTTTCAGAAGTGGAATTTCTTTTTTGCAATGCCCACAATCGGAATCCCAGAAATAGACAATCGTGTATCGTGCCTTTGTGTTATATAACGATTTGATTTGCATTGCGGTATCCCATAAAAGAAGTTCAGGTGCTTTTTTTCCTATTAACAAAGGCTCAAGTATGGCTGCGCGTTCAATGATGTTTTTCACCACGGTGGGGTTGCTCCAGGTGTCTGTTCCGCTTTTGTAATAGGTTTTAGCCATGTGAACAAACACTGCATCATACCCCATAATAGTTGAGCGTTCATATTTGAGGGTTAAATACCATATCAAATATTTGTAGGTTTCTTCTGCAGGCTTTGCTTTTTCAATCACCACATCAATTGCTGCAGCTATGGAATCCGGATGTGGGTATACCAAATGATCAAACCAGTGTTCGATTTTTTTATGAAACTCCGGGGTTCTGAGCAGCCGCTCGTCTGCCAGATCAAAGTTGTCCCAGTAATGTTGACGGTAGGCATTCCATTTTCCTATTGAATCAGGCTTTCCGTCAGGAAGAGGAGGGATTTCCGGGATTTCAGGGGGCTGTGTGGCCTTTATTATTGCGGCAAAAAGAGTTCTTTCGTTTTCATTGAGTAGTGTTTTGCGGTGGGCTTCAACCTGTTGATTAATAATTTTTATTTGTTCTTTTGCCCGGGCCACTGAGTCACTGCCTGCTGCACCTGATTCAAGGATTTTTCGGAATGGGGTTAAAATTTCCTGCTGTTTCTGCAGGTATGCAATATAGGCATAAAATTTCTGGTTCTCCGGCGAATTTTTTACCTTCATGGCCCCGGCAATATCCTCTTTTTTTGTGAAGAGGGCGAAGCGACTATTTTTGTTAACCAGAAATTCCATATATTTATTACTTGCCTGACCTGCAACTATATACATTCCTGGTTTAAGTACACTGGTATCGCTATAAAACACCATAGCACCCTTGTATACTTTTGCGGTGTCTTTTACATAAATTTTATCTCCCATATAGAAGGCCAGATAGCATACCGTATCGTTGATGCCTTCCAGATGGATCGTTATTTTATATTCTGGCTTCTGCGCGCTGGCAAGTTGTGGAAAGAGGTGAAGCCAAAGGATAACGATGGAAAGAATAACTGTTTTGCTCATTTTTAGCATTTGGCTGTTATTGTTTTTTTACTGTGGAGTTTTCAAGCTGAAGGAAAAAGGTTGACCCTTCTTCTTTTTTACTCTCAAACCAGAGTTTTCCATTAATCAGTTTACAATATTCCTGCACGATTGTAATGCCCAGGCCCGGCCCTTTTTCATCGGCAGTGCCATACGTATAATAGTAATCGGTGGTATCCAGAATGCGGGAAAAATTTTCCTTTTCAATACCACTTCCGTCATCTTCGATGGAAAATTGTACGCCCTCTTCAGTCTCGTCCACTGTCAGTATGATTTTCGACCTGGGATAAGAATATTTTATTGCATTGACCATAAGATGTTGCAGCATAATTGTGATGAGGGATATATCGGAGTTCAATAGTATCTCTGGTTTTTTCCGGTTGATTTCTATGGAGATATTTTTTGCAAGGGCTCGTTCTTTAATTCTCTCGATTACGATATCTATGGCATCCTGGACAGAAAATGGCTCCAGGTTAATTTGAACTTTTTTTCTTTGAATTCGCGACCATTGACTCAGAGTATCAAGCAACTCTAAGGATTGTTTTGCTGAATCTTTTAGGGCAGATAAAATTTCGTGTTGTGTTTCTGGATTATAAATTTCCGGGTTTTCAATCAGGGTTTGAAGAATGGATCCGGTATTCCCTACCGGGCCACGAAGGTCGTGGGTGACAATGGCGAAGAATTGATCCATGGATTTTTCCTTTTTTTTGAATTCGTCAATCACCTGTGTGGCTTCGCGCTGCTTATCTTCCAGGCGGCTTTGCTTTTTTTTTAGGCGTATAACAGTCCTTTTCAGCGCCGAAGCATAAACCACTACGGGGATAAGCAGTGTAATCAGAATAATACAAAGGACAAGGCAGGTAGTCATCGCTTCATTCAATTTAAATTATTGCACCCAACTAAGGCTGGTCATTCGTTTGAATGATCTTCATATTAACGTACAGTGGAAAAAAATGTTTCGCATTTTTTCTTGTAATTCTTTTCAAAAAAACCGGTAAAAGTTTGGTTTTACCGGTTTTTCAGGAAGCAAAGGTTTAAAGGGATTCTTTAATCGTTTCGGCCAGACGTTTTACCCCTTCCGTATTGGTCTCCTTATCTACAAAAGAGAAATTGATGCGCAGTGTGTTTTTGCCCGACCCATCGCAGTGAAATACATCGCCCTGAACAAAGGCTACCTTTTTTTCGATGGCCTTAAAGAATATTTTTCCTGCATCGAGGTGTTCCGGGAGATAAAGAAAGAGGAAAAGACCACCTTCCGGATTAGTCCATCTTACTCCTTTCGGCATATAAGTTTCAAAGTTTTTGATCATATGGTTCTTCTTCTGTTTATATTCTTCAATAATTCCTGTAAGATTTTTTTCAAACAGGCCCGTTTCGAGGTATTTAGCGGCAATTTTTTGCAAGTAGGAAGAGGTGCATAAATCGGCTGTTTGTTTGGCCTGAACAAATTTTTCAAGGATGGCCTGATCTGCAACAATCCAGCCTATGCGAAATCCGGGGCAGAAGATTTTTGAAAAGGTTCCCAGTGTGATTACCTGTCCTGTTTTATCCAGTGCGTGCATCATGGCTGGCGCCTGACCTTCGAACCTGACTTCCCGGTACGGACTGTCTTCAACAATTAATACCTCGTATTTGTGGGCCAGGTCAATAATTTCTTTTCTTCTGAATTCGGGCATTGTGATTCCTGCCGGATTCT
>Ga0265294_10000983_pt1 | contig 38648 bp, 25 predicted proteins | sample MunlanPumphouse3_FD_192504 | JGI IMG/M metagenome (GOLD analysis project Ga0265294, IMG submission 192504) | Groundwater microbial communities from a municipal landfill in Southern Ontario, Canada - Pumphouse #3 | ecosystem: Environmental > Aquatic > Deep subsurface > Groundwater | place... | reverse complement strand
ATTGAGATACCACTGCCAATCCATTTCGCGCCAAAGCTTGTCTATTTTTCCGGCTAATTCCTTTTCAGACTCGTTGCCATCTCTAAAATATTGACGAGCAATCAACAGTCCTTGAATGAGAAAAGAGCTCTCAACCAAGTCTCCACCATTGTCTTTTTCGCTGAAAGGTTTCACCTTACCGGTCTTTCCATATAACCAGTGAGGCCATACGCCATGAAAACGATCTGAACTTTCAAGATAATCCGCAATTTTATGCAATCGTTCAACTCCTTGGTTGCGTGGAATGAATCCTTTCTCAATTCCAACAATCAATCCGGCTATCCCAAATCCACTTCCTCCGGTTGTTACAACATCCGCATCGTTTTGTGGATAAATACCATCCATATGGATTCTTTCCGGTGCCAACCCTGAGGTTTTTTCTGCACCTTCCCACATATAATTAATATGGGTTTTTTGGATAAAATCCAAAAACTCATCGTCAGATTTGAAAGATAAAGGACGATTTGCTTCTTCTATCTCGGTATTCGTTTCACTGTTTTTATCGGAACACGTTGCTGATGAAAAGATGATTAATATAAGTAGTGCGTAATATATAAATTTATTATTCATGTTTTAGTTTTGTTGCTTTAGGAGCTTTTGAGCGTATAACCACGATATGAAATCGAGTTGATTGAATGCCGGATCCCAACTTCCATGATTCACACCGGGAAATTCAAAATATTCGACACTTTTTCCAGTTTCCTTCAGTGCTTTGTACGCTTCGCGTGAAAATTGAACGGGCACTACCGAATCGGCATCGCCATGATACAATCTAAATTGTGTATTTGAATCGATGTCACGCAATCGTTGCGTATTTACTCCACCACAAATTGCAATTGCGGCAGCAAACTTATCTGGATTGCGACATACAATATCATAAACACCCATGCCACCCATCGATAAGCCAATTACATATATTCTGTTAATATCGATCGGATATTCTGCCACTACTTGCGACAAAAGTTTCTCCACCATTCCTAAGGGTTCACTTATTTCATCATTCAAAGGGAAATAGTCCATATCGAATTTATCGGGACGTGTTGATGGAGCCCAATATTTATCTTCGGGACATTGAGGAAATAGAACAAACGATGGATAAGCCTCTCGATTTACCGGATTGGTAAATTGCATGCTTCCATGTTGTAGTTGCAATTTATTGTCAGATCCTCTTTCTCCGGCGCCATGTAGAAATAGAACCAAGGGGTAGGTTTTGTTTTCTGCAATTGTTTCAGGAGAAAGCTGTCTGTATAAAAGAGTATCGCCGTTCAGATCAATGAACTCTTTCTTTAGATAATCATCATGTTGAGCCAATGTCCCCATTGTTATTGTCATAAGAACAGCAAGTGTTATAATTTTATATGGCATAATAAAGTGAGTAAAATAGAAGTCCAAAGTTAACTGATAGTTCTTTGGACTTCTATAATTTATTATTATTTACCTTCAAATTTGGCCTTTACTTCCGCAACGGTCATTGCTTTGTTGTATATTCTCAACTCGTCAATTAAACTATTGTCTGATTTGTGTCCCCACTCATTGAATCGAGGTGAACCAGAACCAATGGACATGATGTCACAACCTTTCCATGAAACTGTAACATCTGAAGATGCAACTACCTCTCCGTCAATGTATAGTATAGCCTTTTCTTGAGTCAGTACTAAGGTGATAAACTTCCATGTAGCATTGGTAGGATCGATATCCGCCTTGTCACCTCCATCAAGCCAACTATCAGCTTCACCGTTCCCAATATTTGCTTTTATTCGTTGCATATCACCTGCACTCTCGCGAAAAATTCTTATACCCGCTGTTCTATTGTTTTGTTGGTCAGCCGGGGCGCCCTCTGTTTTGGGCGCAATTACTAAAAGACCTGCACGTTCTACATCACCATTGACTTTGTACCAAAATGAGAAAGTCATTGTGGAAGTAAGTGGCGAAGCCAAATTAGCTGTTCCAAATGTTAGGTAACTATCTTTTGCTCCGGCATAAGCAAGTCCTTTTTTCCCTTCGGCAAATCCGGGACTTCCAACTACGGTGGCTTCACCGAGACTTTGAAATTCTTCGTAATTGTCCTCAAAATCCATATAAAATATTTGTCCGTCTGCTCCAAGAGGAGGAGGAACTGGTTGTTCGGGGTAATCGAACGGAGGATTTTGTCCTAAATCCTGAAAACAGGATTGGAGTGCCACCACCATTATGGCGATGATGGCTACTTGCATAATGATAAATATCTGTTTTTTATTTTTCATAATAATCAATTTTTTAATAATTAGGATTTTGTATCAAGACACCGTTCGATTTGTCCACTTCTGTTTGTGGTAATGGTAACAATGCATGTTTGTCTTGATAACCTGTTTTACCGGCCGCATGAAGTACATCTCTGGCAATTCCCCAACGAACTAAATCGTAAAACCTATCAAACTCCATTCCTAATTCCACACGTCTTTCGTGACGGATGGCATTGCGCAATTCATTTTGATCAGTCGTAGTTACTTTTGGCAACAGGGCATTGTTTGAGCCACGAGCTCTGGCTCTCACCATTTCAAGATAATCTATTGCCTCTTGTGTTTTGCCTGTTTCGTTTGCTGCCTCGGCTGCCATTAATACAACGTCTGCATACCTGATCAAACGAATATTGAACCAATGTCCACTTTTAGCATATTTTGCTCGTAGAGTAGAGCTGGTATATGCTTTTTTATTGTAGTATTTATTTACAACATCAGCATTTGCAATTGGCTTTTCAGTTTGGCTGGCTGGTATTGAATCAGTGCTTTCCCCTGTTTTTACGAAGTAAAGTAATGTTTCATCCTTTCTTGGGTCACCTTCCTCAAATGCCTCGGCTAAAAGTTCAGTAGGAGTGTGCCAACCCCAACCTAAGTTCCATTCGCCGGCACCACGCACGCCTTGCACTTCTGCAAACTGACTGCCAATTTCGTTTGAATTTGGCATGGCGTCTGTTGCCGTACACTGCAATTCAAAAATTGAACCGCTGTTGTTTTCTCCTTCTTCTCTAAATATTTTGTTATAAGGAGTATTAAGGTTGTATAGACCAGATTGAATAACGGCTGTTGCTGCTCCATACAGATTGCCCCAATCGTTACGCATCATATATGTTTTTGCATGAAGCGATTTTGCGGCACCCCACGTTAATCGACCAATGTAAACGGGAGCCCATATTTGTGGTAAATTCTCTGCGGCAATCTCTAAGTCGCTATCAATTAAAGCATATATTTCTGCTGCAGGAGATTTGGCAATATTGGCTTCTTCAGCACTTTCCACTTTAAAATCTATTTTAGGAATATCTCCAAATGCTCTTACTAAATTGAAGAAAGAGAAAGCTCTGAAAAAATGGGCTTCTGAGAGATTAGTTAAATCACCCTCAGTTAACTCTTCTTCTTTTTCTGCAATATCTGTAATAATTTTATTCGCTAAAATAATTATTCCATAATTATTTGTCCAATAATTAGTAAGAGTTGTATTGGAGGCAATGTATTCAAAGTCGTCAAACATTTTTCCGTATGCGGAACCATCTGACGCAGTGCTTCCCTTTTCGGCATCTTCTGAGCGGAAATTGTGTATAGCTAATGCAGTATTTCCCGATGTAACATGAAATCCACGTGCTTGTGCATAGAGTGTAAAGACATCGGATTGAAATGATCCTCCAGCACCTTCATCACCTTCTACCCATTCTCCTAACGGCTCTTGATCGAGCAGATCAGTACAACTGATTCCGAAAGAGAAAAGGACTATAAAGGCAGTTATTGTAATATATTTTATCCACTTATTTTTCATAATAAATATCTTGTTAAAAAGTTAAATTAAGACCAAAAGTATAAATCATAGGCATTGGGTATGTTCCTTTGTCGACACCAAATGATAAGGCATCGCCACCAATTTCCGGTGTGTAACCTGTGTTTCGACTCCATGTTTTCAAGTTTTGAACGTTGGCATATAAGCGCAACGATTTTAGATAAACTTTTTGCAACATATCGGTAGTGAAAGTATAGCCTAATTGCATATTACGGATTCTAAAAAAACTGCCATCTTCTATAAAGTAATCAGAGTTGACCAAATTTATTGCGTGAGATGGGTCAAGAATTGGTTCCCAATTTGAGGTGCCTTCGCCATTCCACCGGTCCATCCGATTGGTTAAGTAGTTGAGTTGTGCATACGTGGGATCATCCCATGTTCTGTATATCTCATTGCCATATACACCCATCATGTCAACTCCAAAGTCGAAGTTTTTGAATGTCAAGTTTACGTTGAATCCATAAGTGAAATCCGGTGTTGGATTTCCAATAATTGTTCTGTCTTCTTGATCTATTACTCCGTCGCCATTGATATCAGCAAATTTTAAATCGCCGGGAGAGGGTGTTCCTACGTTGTTTGGATAATATGTTTTTACGTCTTCGCCATTTTGATATACTCCTACTACCTTATATCCGTAAAAGTGTCCAACAGGATATCCTTCCAATGAGCGTGAAATGCCGTCTGGTCCTGAAAATATGGCATCTTCAGGCCCACGACCTAATGAAATAACTTCATTGTCTATGGTAGTAAGATTTCCAGAGATTGAATAACCAAAACCTGTTTCACCAATCTTATCGTTCCATGTAGCAGAAATTTCAACCCCTCGGTTTTGAATCTCTCCTAAATTCTCCAAAGAATTTTTCGCACCTGAAAAACCTGAAAGTAGAACTATAATGTCATTTGTTATTTTGTTATAGTAAATAGGCTCTATGCGTAAACGACGATTGAACAAATCCATTTCAAAACCGGCTTCCCAAGCATAGGTTTTTTCCCACGATAAATCTTGTGGTAAATAATTGATAGAGTATCCACTAATAATATTATCACCAAAAACTGCGCTTCCTGAGCTCTCCAGACGTGGATAGGTAGGATAGTTAAAACCTCCGGTGTTTTGACTTCCCAACACTCCCCATGAACCTTTTATTTTAAGATAATCTATAATGTCTTGATCTTTCATAAATGCTTCTTCCGATGCAACCCAACCACCTCCGAACGAATAGAAATTGTCCCATGTATTTCCTACAGATCTAAATACAGATGCTCCATCTCGACGATAAGAAGCATTGAAGAGGTATTTGTTTTGATAGTTATATAATGCTCTTAACAGGTATGACATGGTAAAGCGCCTGTATTGTGAAGATCCATTTGTTGAGGCTTTAGAATCAATAGAACTTATCCACCATTTATCATTATTATTTAATGGAATAGAAAATATAATATCTTCCATATTTTGACTCCTACCCGCTTCCAATTTAGAATATTCAGTATAATTAGTTGTTAAACCTCCCATCAGGGTTAATGAATGTCCTTCAAACTTATTATCATATGTAAATATGTAATCACTTTGTGCAACTGTCTTTGTTGATTTTGATTGAGACAGAGATTCAGATTCATTTAAATTCTCTTTTCCGGCAATATCAGGATTATACACATATATTATAGGGCTGAACTTACGGGCTTCTTCCACAGCGTAATCCAAAGAAAATGTAGATTTAAATGAAAGACTTTTCAGAATATCTACTTCACCATATACATTTCCGGCTGCTCTATTATTTGTGGGAATATTTGTATTTGCACGGGTTTCCACATCAATCATTGGGTTCCAAACCTGCGATCGTTGGAAGTCGGGCATGGTTTGTAACAAATCTCCATCGGGTCCATATACAGGAGCAATAGGCGCTGCTCTAATCGCACCGGTAACTCCTTTAGCATCTGTAGGCAAAGTTCTGGAACCATTTACCTGAAATCCAAATCGCAAGAAGTCGGTTACATTATAATCGCTGCTTGCATTAAGAGTAACTTTAGAGAACTTTTCATTCTTAATATTTCCTTCTTCCGATGTGTAACCAACACCCAGATAAAAACGATTTTTCTCACTTGCCCCAGTTATGCTTACATTGTTATTGGTAATTAATCCGGTTTGGAATATTTCGTCTTGCCAATCTGTATTAGCACTATAATTTGTATAATCAAACGGCGACACTCCCTGATTAATCCTTTGTTCATCGTATAATTCTCTGAATTGAGAAGCATTGGTCATAGGCATTTTATCAACAACTTCTTTAAAACCGATTGAGGTGTTGAAATTTACGATTGTTTGTCCCATTTTTGCCCTCTTGGTGTTAATAATGATCACACCGTTGGCACCTCTCACTCCAAAAATAGCAAGTGAAGAAGGATCTTTCAATATCTCCATTGACTCAATATCTGCAGGATTAAGGTAATTAATATTGTCAGAAAATAATCCATCAACAACGTAAAGTGGAGCATACCCATTAATAGAGTTTGTACCTCTAATTCTAATTTCTGGATCTTGTCCTGCTCGTCCGGTGTTTACTACTTGCACCCCTGACACTTTTCCTTGAAGTGAAGCAAGTGGGTTTGTAGAAGGACGGTCCGCAATATCAGAAGCTTTTATACTGGCAATGGAACCGGTTAAGTCTCTTTTACGCGCGGTACCATATCCTATAACCACCACTTCCTCCAAAGCTTGAATATCTTCTGCAAGAACTACATTTATAGTGGTACGTCCATTCACGTTTTCTTCTACGGACGTCATACCAATATAACTAAATTCGAGTGTGGCATTGGATGGTACGTTACTTAATGAGTAGTTTCCATCAATATCTGTAACAGTACCGATGGTTGTACCTTTCACTAATACAGTCGCCCCGATTGCGGGATCGCCTGTGGTTTGTTCTGTAACTACACCTTTTACAGTTATCTCTTGTTGTGAGAAACCATAAAAACTCATAGTAAACAGAGAAATCATTAAAATAATTTTGAATTTCATAAGTTTAATTTTTTTGTTTAAATAAGGCAAAGTTTATGCTTGTTGACAATTATAACACTTATTATCATGTCTCGTTCATTTTATACCTCTGTTAAAGTACGTTATGTTATATAACATGTTAATGATGAATACTCTTTTTGTACTTTGTGGAGTGCTAACAAATTGATAAACAGCTAAGAGTAATTTGTTAAATGAAAGTGAGTTGTTTCAATATAAAATAAAAAACAGTATTAGGTTGAAACCTTTTATTCTGTCTCTTGGAGGACATGTAGCTCTCGCTCCATGTAAAAGAAATGTATGAAGGAGGAGTTTCAATCGCCCCTCCACCCCTCGTTTCAAACGAGGGTGAGAGACTTGCGCCAGCCTGGGCAAAAAACCGAAAACCAAAATCACAAAAAACAACCCCCCATTTCTCAAACGAAATTTATCATAAACGACACCAAATCTTCATTCTCTTGAATATCGATTTTTTTGCGCAGTCTATACCTGGCAGCCTCCACTCCTCGAATAGATAAGTTTTGTATTTTGGCTATCTCTTTTGATGTATAATTGAGACGTAATAATGCACACATTCTTAAATCGACGGGAGTTAAATCCGGGTAAGCTGTCTTTAGATTTCGAAAAAAGTTTTTATGAATCAAATCAAAGTTTTCTTGAAAAACTGCCCATTCATCTTCTTCAGATAAGTTTTGACTAATTTTATCGATTAATATTTCACCTTGTCTTTTTTGTATTTTTCCGGATAACGTATTTTTCTGAATATCTTTTTTGAGTTCATTCAAAAAATCCTCATGATTAATAATCAACATCGTGGCATTCGCCAACTCCTTGCTTTTGTGCGACAGATCGGCCTGCAACCGTTCACTCTTAAGAGTGGCAATTTCTTTTTGTTGTTTGTTTAATTGTGCAATGCGCTCTTTTTCTTGTGCATGAAAAAACTTGTTGTTTCGTCTAATTGCAAACTTTATATAGCTCAAAGTGAGCAAACCAGCTATTAGCAGAGCTAAAAAGATATAGATAATATAAGCCCAAGTTGAGAGGAACCAAGGAGGTTTTACTATAAATGCAAATGAGATTTGAGACACTTCTTCGCCCAATTCATTTAGGATACGAGCTTTTAGTACATAATCATTAGCAGGCAAATTTGCATAGGTAATGGCAAATTGGTTGTTTGCAGAAGTCCATCGGGTATCGTAATTTTCTAAAAAACACTCAACTTTTAAAGTTGTTTTCGAAAAATCGGGGTATCCAAAATTAAAATGAAGCGTATTTTCATTAAACTCAATAATATTCTCTTCAGTTAATGGCAAGTATCTACTTGTGTTGTTCTTTCGGTTGTAACTCCACACAGTGGACAGATATAGCTTTTTCGATTCATCTTTCTCCTTTTCAAGAAAATTGTATTTAGCAATTCCACCATTTAAAGTAAAATAGGATGTTCCGTCCTCATCAATATAGATATTGGCGCGTCCTTGATTGGGTGGATTATTGAGAATAATGAAGGGTATTTTGTCTTTCACTCTGTATATTCCCGAATCGTATTCTACCAGAACATATTCACTGTTTTTTATAAACCAAAATAGTTGGTCGTTGATTGAGACTATACGATACGTATCGGTCAAGCCGGGAAGCTGGTTGTTTAAAAGAGTGAATGGGATAACTTTTTGAGAAATATCATCGTATGTGTAAAACTTTTCATTATCGGTTAACACAATTCGGCCTCGCAATTTCATTAAATTTAAAGGTGTGGAGGTTTTTAAAGAGTCCAGCGTCTCAAAATATTCTTTTTCAACCACCCTTTTGATATCATTATCCAATCTTATTCGATATATTCCCTTATACATATGTCCCAACCAAATATTCCCCGTGTGATCAACTTCAATATCTGCAATAAGATCCATAAAACCATCTCTAATATTGTGGCTAAACTTCCATTTACCGGACTCATCTTTTAAAAATACTGACAAAAAGCTATATGTAGATTCAATTAAGGCATTTCTGCCATTTATTGTTACATCTTTGATATCGGTTCCTCCGGCGCTGCTCCCATTAACGAGTTGTTCTTGGTCGTTTACTATAAAGGAAGCACCTCTATTGTGTCCGGCAATAATTTGATTGTCTATTTTTCTGAGATACCAGGTTTGGATATTAAATCCCGGAAGTTGCTTAAAACTCTTTACAACGGGATCATATAGATAAACGCCTTGATTTGATGCTACATAAGTTTTTCCGTTGGTCACTAAAATATCTTCCACCATACCGATTTGTATATCGGTTGGCTCGAAAAGAGAAACATACGAGTTTAGTTGAATGTGAGAAATTCCATTATCAAGAGCAGCCCACAAATTGTTTGCTTTATCTTTGAAAAGGCCTAAAACAGTATTGTTATTTAATCCATTTTTTCTGTTTAAATGCCATTTCAGTTCTCCTTTATGATCGATAGCATATAAACCTTCATTTATCGAGCCCATAACAAACAAACTGTCCGATATGCTCACTACTCTGTTTATTACCGCATTTTGCAATTCTCCATCAACCGAAGTTTTCCACTGCTTTACATTTTTATCTTTAGGGTCATATATAAACAGACCATTTTTAGAAGTTATAAGCAGGTAGGTGTTGTTCATTGAAACCATTCCCACCACATCATCATCCATTAATTGTTCTCTGGGAACAATACGTTCAAAACTCTTCTCTTTCAATTGAAATAAGCCGTTTTTTATCATTGGGGCGAATATTTCGTCTCGAAGAGAGAACAGGTATAATGGACTCGGACTTAATTTGTTGGCTTTTAAATCGTTTTCGTTATACGAAAAATAGGATGAGAAAGATTGGAAATAGATTGTATTGTTGTGTTTTACAATGGTCCAGATTTCATCGTTTTGGAATCTATAATCTTTGGCCAAATGTTTGAGCGAATGATATATTAATCTGTTTGTTGAATCTCGTTCAAAATAACCAAACTCTTCAAATGCACCTACATAGATTTTTTCTTTGATTTTGTTATTCACCTCAATATTGTCTATAAGAATAGATTTCACACCTATATTATTTGGTAATGTGTGAAGTTGCCAATTTATCCCATCAAAACTCAAAAGACCACTATTGTTAGCAACATATATTATTTCGCTTTTATCTTGTGCTAATGCCCAGTTTTGATTTCCTGCTTTGTAATTGTTTGTGTTGTAATTATATACGGGAGGGACAAAAGGAATGTCTTGTGCAGATGCATACGAAATCTGCATGGTGTATAAAAAAAGTGTGAGTGTAAAAATGATGTTTATCTGCTTCATTTTCATTTTATCTAATGTGCATTAAGAGCGTGGTTGTAAGTTGTAAGTCATAAGACGTAAGGTGTAAAGGGCTATGAGATGACACATTTCAATTTTTCCCCAAATCATCGTTTGCGCGCATCGCTTTAGCGAAATCTTCTTTGAGTGCACTCCGAAAAGTCAATTACCCTGCTTTCTGAGGGTTTTCAGAGTGGACTCTTCTTTTATTTTTTTGCTTCGCAACATTCACCCTGTGAAATTTAATTCTATTTCACGGGTGTGAACCCTATGGAAAAAATCGTAGATTTTAATGCAAAGCATTATTCAACGGTACTAACGGTTTGCAAAACCGTGCGAGTGGGAGTTCCTCTTAAAGTGTAAATTGCAGCCAAAGTCCCAACAAGAGGATTTAGGGGCGATTGACTTATGGGAGTAGACTCACCTTTTAACTTTTAACTCTTAATTCTTAACTCTTAATTTTAAAACTTGCAAGTTAGCCGATTAGCGCACACTAACAATCAGCCAATCGGCTGTTTTCTTTGCAAAAGTCTTTGAATTTCCTCATCGCTCAAGACCTTTACATTCGTAAATAAGAATCTATTGTCCAGAAAGTCACCATATTTATTGCATTCTTGTATTGCCGCATTTAAGATGGCTTTTACATCTGTTTCGAAAGGGAATAGCATTAAAATAGAAAAGTAGTTTTCTTTTATTTCAAACTCTTCAATTTCAACCTCAGCTTTTTCCAATTGGAATTTAAACTCGCGCTCAACAATCTCTTTTTGAAGATCGCTGAAATTTTCGAGCAACTGTGATGTGAATAGTGAAAAAAAACGTAGTTTTTGATTGTGACCACCTAATCCGGATGAGATGTAAACTTGCTGTTTGCCGGATAAGTCGGAGTTAAGCACAATTCTACTGCCCAATAAGGCAATGGAAGACCAGTTTTTGAGCTCCGGTTCGAGTGGACTGCTTTGGTAAGTTTCGATGGAGCGATAAGCTCCTACATCGGGTATGGATGCAAGCAAGGTTAAGCTCCGTTTTTTTTGTTCTATTGTGGCATCGGGTGAAAACAAGATAGCTATCTCTTCGTCGCGAACAAAGGGTTCGTTAGCAGTTCTCAGATATTCAAAATATCTGAAATATTCCATTTGCTCCTCGATTGGAACTAATTCTTCGAGGATATGAAAGGAGTCTATTCCCTGATTGTTTAGGGTAGCTCTCAATTTATCAAGTATGTTATTCCACTCATTCATTATAACAAAGATACGAATTTTGATCCATCAAAATATGTTTTTTCGGGTTTTATAAGCTTTCTTTTGAGAGTAATTCCCTTAAATTTTATCAATTAGCTCTATTATTGAAGAGAAATGTATAATTTCGCAGTTGGGAACTCAAGATTGGAAACTCGGGACTCGGAATTCGGAATTCGGGACTCGGAATTCGGAATTCGGGACTCGGAATTTGGGATTAGGGATTCGGGATTAGAGAATAGAAATTAGGTGTTAGAAGATAGGTGTTAGAAGATATTAGAAAATAGAAGAAGATAGAAGAAGATAGAAGATAGAAGATAGAAGATAGAAGAAGATGTTAGAAACTGGAAACTGGGAAGTAAAAATTAGAATTTAGAAATTGGAATCAACCTCCCAACACCTAACTCCTGAACACCTAACTCTTTACTTCTTATTACAAAAAACAGAAAAAACAGAAAAATGCGCATCAAAATTATAAATAAATCCACTAATTCTTTACCCGAATATGCAACTGCGTTGTCTGCAGGCATGGATTTAAGGGCAAACCTAAAAGAGCCTGTAACCTTAAAACCACTGGAAAGAGCGTTGATACCCACTGGTTTGTTTATTGAACTGCCGACAGGTTACGAAGCACAAATAAGACCACGAAGTGGCTTGGCAATTAAGCACGGAATATCTGTGTTGAATTCACCGGGAACAATTGATGCCGATTATCGAGGTGAGATTTGTGTTGTTTTAGTTAACCTTTCTAACATCGAATTTGTTGTAAATCATGGCGAACGAATTTGTCAAATGGTTGTTACATCACACTCCACAGTGGAGTGGGAGCAGACTGAAGAACTTGCAAAAAGCGAGCGAGGAACTGGAGGTTTTGGTCATACAGGCAAACATTAAACCCATAAATATGGAACAGATAATGAATTACAGTATAAAAACAGTAAGTGCTTTTTTAAAAGCTATTGCACCAACATTGTTACTTTTATTTTTGACAACCAATTTTGTTTTGGCACAAAATAAAAACCAGTTGGCTTTTGACACAGATAATCAGCGAAAATTTGATTACTACTTTTACGATGCACTGAATGCGAAAGCACAAGGAAAGTTTGCCGAAGCATTCGATCTGTTTCAACACTGTCATGCATTGGACTCAACCAATGCTAATGTATTGAGCGAGCTAAGTAGTTTTTACAATGTTTTGCAAGAAAAATCAACAGCTGCCAATTATCTCAGCAAAGCTGTTGAGAAAGATCCCGATAATTATTACTACAATATGATGCTGGCATCGTTATATGGTGAGCTCGATCGTAAAGAAGACGCCATTGGTATTTACACTACGTTATTGGACAAAGATCCCCAAAATACTGATGTGTATATGGCATTGGCGGAGGCTTATAACAACAATGGCGATCTTGAAAAAGCTATTGAGACATTGGATGCATTAGAGAAGAATGTTGGAATTAGAGAAGCAATTACCTTAAATAAATTCCGACTTTATTCCATGTTGAGTAAAAAAGAAAAAGCATTTGAGGAAATTGAAACCATTATAAAGAAAAATCCGGATAATTTGGGCTATATACTTTTGTTGGGAGATCTGTATTTGCAAGATGATCAATTAGACAAAGCGCTAAAACAATTCGAAAAAGTAAAAGCTATTGATCCTGATTATCCTTCCTTGGTACTGTCGATGGTAAACTATTATGAAAAAAGTGGCAGTCCCAAGTTGGCACAGGAGGAAATACGCTCGGCATTGGTAAACCCAATGTTTGAAGTGGAAATGAAATTACAATTGCTGACACGATACATCTCTTTGTTGCAGTCCAATAAAACCGATACCAAAATTGCTAATCCTCTTTTTGAAACATTGTTTGATCAACATCCTCACAATCCACAACTTAATTATCTTTATGGGAATGTTTTACTGTTGCAAGAAAACAAAGAGGAGGCAATGAAACAATTTCAGCTTTTTGCCGATGCAGAACCCAGTAATCCGGCAGGTTGGGAACAAATGCTTCGAATTGCGTTGCCCGATAGTCTGGATAAAGTAGTGGAAATTACCCAAAATGCATTGAAATACAACCCCGATGCCTATCAATTTTACTTCTATTTAGGTGGCGCAAAATATCAGCAAGAGAAATATCAAGAAGCATTAACTATTTTCGAAGAAGGACTTGAGCTAATGGATGATGAAAATCCTCTCGTTAAGTCCGACTTTTATGCTCAAATTGGCGATCTAAATTATCATTTGGGAAAAAAGGAAGTTGCTTTCGAGAATTACGAAAAAGCATTGAAGTTGAACCCGCAGAATTTGGGTGTTTTAAATAATTACAGCTATTTTTTGTCGCTTGAAAACAAAGACTTGGATAAAGCAGAGCGCATGAGTGGCATAACCGTTAAGGAAGAACCTACAAACGCTACTTTTTTAGATACTTACGGCTGGGTTTTGTTTAAACAAGGAGCCTACACGATGGCGAAAATATACATTGAAAATGCTGTTAAGTACAGCGAGGATGAGCCTTCAGCAGAGGTATTAGAACATTACGGTGATATTTTATATAAAACGGACGAACCGGAGAAAGCTCTTGAACAATGGAAAAAGGCCAAAGAGCTAGGTAGTGATTCAAAAACACTAAACAAAAAAATTAAAACAAAAAAATACGTAGAATAAGATAAATTCGTTTTTATAACAATGAAAACTCATAAACTACTAAAATATTTCGTAAGCTTGCTATTGTTACTAATAGTGGGCATATACTCATGTAAACCCAAAGAACGAATAATTCAGGCTCAGGCAGCATTAGAAGATAAAACTCAATCCAAGCTTTTCAAGGATGTGATGAGCAAAGGTCTTGAATTCAACACTTTTTCGTCTAAGTTAAACATGACCATCTCTACTGGCACCAAAACTATCAGTTCAAAAGGAAATTTGCGCATCATAAATGATGAAGCCATACAGGTATCGGTCCAACCACTATTTGGTATTGAGATGTTTCGTCTTTATGTTGAGCCTGATTACCTGATTGTTTTGGATAGAATGAATAAGCGTTATGTAAAAGAGTCGTTTCAAGACCTGACAGAGGAAAACCCGGTTGGATTTAACTTCTATACTTTACAATCACTCTTTACAAACAGTTTGTTTATCCCGGAACAAAAAGAGGTTTCACTTCAAGATTATAGTAAGTTTAAATATTCTGAGAGTGCAGATAATTATCATTTAACGGCACGCGATAAAAAATCGAAAATTGATTATTCTTTTTCTGTGAATGGGAACGATCAAATTACCCTTACTCAGTTGTATATACCCGAAAAAGGATATTCCCTTCAATGGAATTACAATCAATTCTCGTTAATGCGAAATCTATTTTTTCCACACGAAATGAAAATCACAGCTTCTACTCAAAAACGTAAGTTAGATACTTCCATTTCACTGTCCGACATCAATTTGAACCAACCATTAACTCTGGAAACGCTCATACCGGGGAGTTATACAAAAGTAGAATTAAGCGAAGTGCTAAAAATGTTTTCCGATAAAAAATGAAACAGGTAGTTGCTCTTTTTAGTTTAGTAATAAGCCTTTCTGTTTTCTCGCAAACAGGTGATTTGGAACGTTTACAAAATCAACGAAAAAACCTGCAAGCAGAAATTGAGAATACAAATCGGCTCTATTTAAATGTAAAGAAACAAACAACTACTATCATACAGCGCATTAATCTTATCAACAAACAGATAGAAAACCGAAAGAAAATTATTGCTGTTCAAAACCAAGAAATTGCCGCTCTCGATAATGAGTTATCTCGTTTGCAAAAAGAGATAGAGGTTTTAAATCGTGAACTTAAACAAAGACAGGATAAGTATGCGAATGCAATAAAAACTGTAATGCATAAGCGACAATCGGAAAATAAAATCTTTTTTATCCTCTCAGGTAAATCCTTTGGCGAAACATTGCGACGGATGCAATATTTAAAGCAATATTCACGCATGCAAAAAAATCAGGCTGATGAAATAAAAGAGAAAAATGCAGAGTTGCAAAAAAAACGGACAGATATTGAGCAAGCAAAAATTGAGCGTAGTAAAACACTTGCTGCAATAAGAACAGAACAGTCGAAATTAATTGAAGAAGAGCAAAATCGTAAAAGCGAAATGAATGAAGCACAAGGCAAACAAAAAGAGTTGCAAAAAGTGCTTCAAGACAAACAAAAGCAAGCCAATCGCCTGAATTCAGAAATAGAAAAACTGATTGCCGAAGAAGTGGCACGACAAGAACGCGAAGCCAGGCGACTGGAAGAGGAGCAACGCAAAAAGCGTGCAGAGGAACAACGTCTGGCAGAAGAAAAACGACTCAAAGAGCAAAAGAAAAAGCCTAAGAGAGAAAAAGCAGAACCTGAAAAAGAGATTCCTGAGCGTACTATCGTAAAAGAAGAACCGCTTATTGCAGAAGCTGAAACATTCAACCTCTCTAAAAACTTTGTTGCAAACAAAGGCAGTTTACCGATGCCTGTAACAGGTGCTGCTACAATTGTTTCAAAGTTTGGGATAAATAAACATGCAGAGTGGAATGTATCTACCAATAATAGCGGAATTGATATTCAGGCACAAAACAATGCCGACATCCGCTCCATATTTGATGGAGAAGTATCGCGCATCATTGCGTTTCCGGGATACAACAACTGTGTAATTCTCCGACACGGAGATTACTATACATTCTATGCCAATATCATAAATGTGTACGTAAAACAAGGACAAAAAGTTAAAACAGGCGAAGCCTTAGGGAAAATATATACCGATTCGGATACAGGTGTTTCCACAATGCACTTTCAGCTTTGGAATAAAACCACGAAGCTAAATCCGGCGCCCTGGCTCAAAAAATAGACTGAAAATATAATATCGTTAATTTCTATTCATTGTAAACTACATTTTTATGAATCTAAAACTACGTTTAATTTTGATGAACTTTCTCCAATATGCAATTTGGGGAGCATGGTTAATTTCATTGGGCGCTTACTTAGGTGGTAAGCTGAATTTTACAGGCGTACAAATTGGCAGCTTCTTTGCTACCATGGGTATTGCCTCGCTTTTTATGCCTGGACTACTGGGAATTATTGCAGATCGATTTATACCAGCAGAAAAATTGTTAGGTATTTGTCATTTATTGGGAGCTATGTTTTTGTTTTTGGCTGCTCCTCAAACTGAATATATTACGCTTTATACTTACATATTGCTTGCAGTATTTTTTTATATGCCAACCATTGCATTATCAAATGCGGTGGCATACAACGCACTTGAAAAATCGGGGCATGATACTGTGAAGTCCTTCCCACCCATTCGTGTGTGGGGCACAGTGGGTTTTATAATCGCTATGATTTCTGTTGATCTGCTCCGTATAGATGGAATGAAATTTTCTCAGACGGCTTATCAACTCTATTTTTCAGCGGGTCTATCATTTATATTGGGGATCTATTCGTTTACACTTCCAAAGTGTCCTATCAGTCCGGCAAGTGAGAGCAAATCGTGGGTGGATAATTTTGGCTTGCGTGCATTCGCATTGTTCAAACAACGTAAGATGGCTGTCTTTTTCACTTTCTCCATGCTTCTTGGAGTTGCCCTTCAAATTACAAACATGTTTGCCAATGACTATTTAACCAATCATTTCGGCAAAATGCCGCAATATCAAGACACATTTGGAGTGCAATATGCAAACATTCTGATTTCAATTTCTCAAATGTCTGAAACACTTTGTATTTTGTTAATTCCTTTCTTTCTGAAACGATTTGGGATTAAGAAAGTAATGCTGATAAGTATGTTTGCATGGATATTACGCTTTGGCCTATTAGGGCTTGGCGATCCAGGTGGAGGAGTTTGGATGCTTGTTCTTTCAATGCTTGTGTATGGTGTAGCATTTGACTTTTTCAACATATCCGGCTCTTTGTTCGTAGAACAAGAAACGAGTCCGAGAATTCGTTCCAGTGCACAAGGACTTTTCATGATTATGACCAATGGCATTGGAGCTTTTATAGGTTCATATGCTGCTGGACAAGTGTTAGATATGGTTGGCTGGCCCAATGCATGGTTTGTATTTACCTCCTACTCTGTAGTGGTAATGATTCTTTTTGCTATTCTCTTTCAATATAAGCACGATCCTGTAAAGATTGAGAGGCATTTGGTGGGGTGAGGTTGTTTGTGGTGCGGTGTTTGAGGTAGTGTGAGGAAAGAAGAATGAAGAACTAAGAATGAAGAGTTAAGAATGAAGAACTAAGAATGAAAAATCACTCTAAAAATTCTTCTCGCTGGTAAGTCTCCAGACTTATGCCTCTAACTCCCAAGGCACAGGTCAGAGACCTGCGCCAGCCAAAGTTCTGCAAATTTCAAAAAACAATATCATTTCAAGCGTATGTGAGAAATCTGTTTCTACAAAGAACTAAGGGATGTTTCATTTGGTTATCATAACAAGAGACCAGTATTATTCTTTTATTGCCAATCCCGAAAGGGATTGAATGTTTATAGCACTAATTACAAAATAGAATTCGACCACGATGTGGTCGAATTTACTTTCGTTTTTACGCTATAAACATACAACCTCTTCGAGGTTGCAATGTAAACCTAATTTAATTCCTGACATAGATACTTCTAAAATTGAATGAAAATTCCGCCTCATATTTTTTATTATTACAACCAAAAAAAAGCGCCAAGATTTAATCTCTTGACGCTTTTTCGTTTTTTATATAAAAGAACTGCTACAATTTTTGATGTTTATACATTGTGCAGTCTCTTGAAAACCACCTATTCTACGGCATCTTCTTCCCCCTCAGTCGGCATCATACTCACAATTATTTCATTCTCTTGCGAAAGCAATTCGTTTGCAAATTGTTTCACATCGGCCATTGTTATTGAATTCAATGTGCTTAGATAATCTGAATAATTATCTTCATTGTAGTAATAATAAGTATCTAAGATATTGAGCCAATAGCTATTCTCTTTCATATTTTCGCTATACTTCTTGTTCATGAATTCTTTCACTTTATTGAAGTCAACTTCGCGTGGTCCGTTTGCTGCAATATCACGAAGTTCTTTATGAACAATTGTATTCAGATGCTCCATTTTTGCAGGATCAGTATCGTATACGATTTGCAAAATCGTTTGATTCTCAGGGTACCGTGCAATATTTCCTCTGGAAGATACTCCGTAGGTTCCGCCTTCATCTTCACGAATTTTTTCGGTGTAAACGATGTCCAGAATTTGATCAAACATGCTCATAAGAATTGTGTTCTTCAATGTTCTGTCCATCTTACCGGTAAATGCATTAAAGACGGATGCTTTTGGGTTTTGCATCTCTCTTTGGAAAATATTTTTTGTTTTACCTGTCTTAACGTCCATTGGCACGTGTAAGAACTCTCCCTCCACAGCCTCGCCCGGTAATGATGCAAGGTAAGTTAAAACAGCAGGTTTAATTGCTTCTTCGTCGACATTTCCCACGAAAGTGAAAACAAAGCTACCCGGATTAATGAATATTTGTTTATACATTTTCATGATTTTGTCGTAATCTATCTTTTTTAAATCTGCCAGTTTAGTACGCAACACAATTGGATTGTCTCCGTACAAAGCATACATGGCTGAATCGCTGAAAGCAACCATCGGTTCTGCTTCCACATTTTTAAGTTGCGACTCCATCCGTTCGATAAACGAATCGAAAGCGTCTTTATCGCTTCTGGGCGATGTGAAATAGAGGTAAATCAACTGCAACATGGTTTCAAAATCTTTGATGGAAGACGATCCTCTAAAGCCTTGAGTGGTCAAAGCAACTGTTGGGGAAGCAGATGCAGTTTTTCCGGCTAACACTTTGCGCAAATTAGTTACACTAAAGTTTCCAACACCACCTAACGACATAACATTGCTCATCATCTTGCTGTTTATCGGATCTTGTTCGGCATACGAAGAATATCCGCCAACACTTGACGCGGTCATCAGAATTTGGTCATCTTTAAAATCGGTATTCTTCAAAACAACTTTCATGCCGTTAGAAAGAGTCCAAACTGTTGCATCAAGAGCTTCGTTTGTTTCTGTTTTTGTAATTTCGCCGGCAGTAGGAGGTGTTGTGATAAGCGGTTCATCGGATACTTCTTCTACGTATGCTTCAATTTCCTCTTTCTTCACTTCCTCAACGAGCGCTAAAATCTCGCTTGCGGTAGGATATACCAATTCCTCTTTTGCAGGTCCTGATATAGAGATAACCATGTTTTTATCTTGAATCAACTGAGCAACTGTTTGGTTGATTGCTTCAACAGGTATGCTTGGAGCAATCATTTTAATCATGTTGTACTCATATTCAATTCCGGGAAATGGTTCATTGTTGGTGAAGCTACTCACGTATTCTTGCGAATAGACTCTGTTTAGTTGCTTATCTCGGTTGTTGTAAGAGTTTTCGTAATTTTTAATCGTGTTTTCACGCGCTCTTTCGTATTCCGATTCTGTGAAACCAAACTTCTTCATACGTTCTGTTTCGCGAATCATTGCCGATAAGGCATCTTTGATTTTGTCGTCGGCAGATGATGCTGCAACAGTCCATGCATCTTTTGTTTTAGCAACAAAATAGTCACCGTCGTATGCATACGCATATGTAAATGGAGCGTTTGGCTTTTGAATTATTTCCTGAAAACGATCATTTATCATGCTCGATGCTACATTTTTAATGTAATTGATCACAAATCCGGCTTGCGATAATTTTATTTCGTCCGGTATTGGATCATGTTTGTAGAAAACCATCAGGCTTGTGCGGATAGATTCAGGATCGGTGGCAATAGAAACAATGGTTTCTTCATTATCGGGAACGGGATAATATTCGCGTTCTGCGGCATTTTCAGGCATCTCAATTTTTGAGAATAGCTCTTTCACTTTTGCTTCAACTCTATCGGGATCAATATCACCAACAATAATTATTCCTTGCAAATCGGGGCGATACCATTTTTCGTAATAATCGCGAATTTCCTGATGCTTGAAGTTATTGATAACATCGATGCTACCAATGGGCAATCTATTTGCATACTTGCTGTCTTTGAACATAACAGGGAGCATTTTTTCCCACAAGCGAAACTGTGCACCGCCACGCGTTCTCCACTCTTCACGAATGACACCGCGTTCACTTTCAATTTCGTCTCCGTCAAGGGCAATTTCGTTTGCCCAATCGTGCAGAATGAGCAGCGCCGAGTCTACAATCCCTTCGCGTACCACAGGTACATTTGACAGGTAATAAACCGTTTCGTCAAACGATGTATAAGCGTTTACATTTTCGCCAAATTTCACTCCATTTTCTTCCAGATAATTTAGCATCTCTTTCTTCGGGAAATGGGTGGTGCCATTAAATGCCATATGTTCTAAGAAGTGTGCCAAGCCTGCTTGAGGATCTTCTTCTTGCATGGAACCCACTTTTTGAGCAATATAAAAATCGGCTCTGTTTTCGGGCAATTTGTTTTGACGAATAAAATAAGTCAGCCCATTTTCAAGTTTTCCGTAGCGTACTGCCGGATCCATGGGTTGAGGAGGGTTTTGTTGTGCAATTGTTGTTAAACTGATTAACAAAACTGCCAGTAAAGATAATTTTTTCATTGATTAAATTTTTTAAGATTAATAAGTTTAAATTCGGTCTAATACTATTTTAATTAAATCTTCTATTGATCCTTGATAGTTGGCATTCGATTCCTGAGCTACTCTGTTGGCAATAATGGAACAAACTGTCATGGCTTTGTGTCCCATGAGCTTGCTCAAACCGGCAAGTGCAGAGCTTTCCATTTCATAATTCGTGATGGAATGATCTTCAAATCGAAACGACTCAATTTTGGAATTAAGTTCCGGATCGGCTAATGCCAATCGAACATGTCTGCCTTGTGGTCCATAGAATCCGATTGCAGAAATGGTTACACCTTTAATCATATCGTAACCAATCTGATCAACCAACCCTTCATCAGCACTCACCACATATGGCGAGCAATGATAAGGTGACCAATTAACATGTTTTTGAAAAGAAAGTTCAAACTCTTCTTCCCTTATTTTCTCCGAATTATTGTAATAATGAATTAGCCCATCAAAACCAATCGATTTTTCGGAAACAACAAAAGTGCCCACCGGGCAATGTGGCTGCATTCCACCGGAAGTGCCAACTCGAATCATCGTGAGTTGTTTAAAGTCTTTTTTCACTTCACGTGTTTTGAAATCTACATTTGCCAGAGCATCCAATTCTGTAACAACAATATCGATATTATCGGTCCCGATACCGTGGGAAAGAGCTGTTATTCGCTTGCCTTTATACATACCGGTTACGGTATGGAATTCACGACTTTGAATGTCGAACTCAATAGAATCGAAGAAAGAGGCGGTTAAGGTAACGCGCCCCGGATCGCCCATCATTATTATCTTATCTGATAATTGTTCAGGCTTTATATGTAAATGGAAAATGCTTCCATCCGAATTAATTATTAATTCAGATTCAGGTATTACTCTCATATTTTCTTTTGTTTTTAATGGTTCTATTTTATGTGCGATGCGTTTCGTTTTAATGTTTCTCAGCCGTTGTATGCAACGTCTCTATGGGTTTGTTATCAATATACATTGCGATTATTCAAGCGCCCACATACCGCAAAACGCATACCCCATATCTCACACCCCAACCTATTTATTTGGAGTAATTTTATCAGAACCCTTTTGTGGTTTAGAAATAGAATCGCGCATCTCCGTATCGGCCTGGATATTCTTCATGCGATAATAGTCCATAATGCCCATATTGCCCGCTCTAAATGCTTCGGCCATGGCTTTAGGAACTTCTGCTTCGGCTTCAATAACTTTTGCACGAGCTTCTTGTGCTTTTGCTTTCATTTCTTGCTCCAATGCAATAGCCATTGCCCGACGTTCCTCTGCGCGCGCTTGCGCAATATTTTTATCGGCTTGTGCCTGGTCAATTTGTAGTACAGCACCAATATTTTTACCTATGTCGATATCGGCAATATCGATGGATAGAATTTCAAATGCGGTTCCCGCATCCAATCCCTTTTTTAGAACCAGCTTAGAGATAGAATCCGGATTCTCTAATACCGACTTGTGCGATGCTGCAGAACCAATAGAGGAAACAATACCTTCGCCTACGCGCGCTAAGATAGTCTCTTCTCCGGCTCCTCCTACTAATTGTTTGATGTTTGCACGAACTGTAACGCGGGCTTTAGCAATAAGCTGAATTCCGTCAATAGCCACTGCGGTAACGGGCGGTGTATCAATAACCTTGGGGTTTACTGACATTTGAACAGCTTGCAAAACATCTCTACCAGCCAGGTCAATGGCTGTTCCCATTTGGAATGACAAGTCGATGTTTGCTTTGGATGCCGAAACCAATGCATGAACAACTTTCTCCACGTGTCCTCCGGCCAAATAGTGAGCTTCCAGATCATCGCGCGTTATGTTTTTGAGCCCTGCCTTGTGGGCTTCAATCATTGCATAAACAATGGTGCGTGGCGGAACTCTTCGCAATCGCATCAAGAATAACTGTACCAACGAAATATGTACTCCCGCCGACAGTGCGTTTATCCATAAGAAAAACGGTACGTAATAGAAAAAAATGATTACTACAAACAGAACCGCTGCTGCAGCCATAAAAAGTGTAAATTCCATAATATTTATTTTTAGTGTTTATGAATTATTTTAGTTTATTATTCCAAAATTATACAGATGTGGTAACTTTAGCAACAAGTACATTTGACCACTCAACTTTAATCACCTCTACTTCTGTTTCCTCGTCAATCATTTCGCCATCAATTGATTTTGCTTCAACGGTCAAACCGTTGATGGAAACTTTCCCGATAGGGTTTAGACGTGAAATTGTGATTCCTGTGTCTCCTATATTGATTTTTTTTAAATCAGAAACATCCACTGTCGAATCAATATTTGTGTTGAGCGCAATACGTCTAAGGGATTTTGATTTGACCAGGAAAAGGAAGCTCCCCATTATCAAGAATACTGTTATTAGCAGTGTGAAGTTTCCTGCCGATGCGCCCATGTACTTGTAAGCATATAGAATTCCGCCCGCAATAAAAACTATTCCGGCTATTCCGGAAATGGTAATCCCGGGAATCAGGAATATTTCTACTAAGAGAAAAATAATTCCCAATAGAATTATTATTGCTATAATTATGATATTAAAAGTCATGTCAATTATGGTTGTGAATTAATATATTGTATCTCTTCGTTTCGTGCAACTGTTTCTGTCGCTTTCCATTGATCGAATAGTTCGCTAACCCTTTTTTCCATATAAAGAATTTCTACTCCTAAGGGAGTTGAAACATTTGATGCAGACGCTGCATATTGCTCTCGTTTTTCATCCAGTTGTTTAGATAACTCTTCGAATTCTCTCTTTGCATCCCTTGCTCGTATAAAATATTCTCTTGCACTGAAACTTTTAAAGTCGGCAAGCTGATGATAGGTATAATCATTGTTGATAACAAAATCAAAATCTGCTGCCGTGTCTGTGATCTTATTACTTCTTTTTGAAGCTATATCCCGCAAGGATGAATAATCTTTATCGGTTCTCCACGAATCTTGAATACTGCTAATTTTTGCACGATTCGCCAGTATCTTTTCGTCATCCGATTGAATTAGTAAAACTTCTTGATTTGGAATGAATGTGTACACACATACTTGCCCTTCGGGCTGATAGCGATCGCTGGCAAACCATCCGATTCCTTTCTTTTCGTCAATCACCATCATATAATCGTTAAACGGTGAATTGAAAGGCATATTCATCTGATTGGGAGTTAAGTAAGTGTTAGAGTTTAAGTTTAACCGCGAAGCGTACAAATCGTAACCCCCAATGGATTCGTGGCCTTTGGTAGCAAAATAGATAGTCAGTCCATCCGACATAATAAATGGATAGGCTTGGTCTTTGGCATCACTAATTGGAGCAGGTAACATCTTTTCGTTCCCGAAATTTTCCAGCATCTTTTCCATGGTGTAAAGTGTGGAACCGCGCTCTGTTGCAAAACGCGAGAAATAGACTTTTGTCTTTCGTTCGTTCATAAAAACTACCGAATTATCCTCGTTCCAACCATCATCGAAAAAATCACGTGCCCACTCTAATGAACCACCGCTTTCACTCAGATTATACGCGCTCAGGAGATCTCTTTTGCTTACTACAATGCTGTCGATTATTTGGATATCTTCTGTACGGCCGTTCATTCGTCGAAGCCGATCTGCATATTCACGCTCCTTTTCCAATTCGGCCAATGCTTCTTTGTTGCGACGCATTGCTTTCTCGAATGCCGCAAACTGCTTTTCTGCATCATCAAACTTATATTGCATTGCATAGAGTCGACCCAGATAAAGCGTAGCTTCGTGAATGCGTTTTTTTGAAGCAACGGTCAAAGAGTGTTCTGCTGTTTCTATGTCGCCGGTTTTTAAAGCGGCAATACCAAGCAATTTATTTATTGTGGCATCTGCCGGATCGTTCTCAAAATCTATTTTCAGGACAGATTTAGCCTGCTCGTAATTTCCTTCTTCAAAAAGTTTCATTGCCTCTTCCGAAACCTGACCAAATGCCCAAGCCGGGAAAAACAGAATCATTAAGAATATAAGCTTATATAATTTCATTCCAATAATGCATAGTTCTAATCTTCAAAGATAATAATATACTTTTTAAATAACGTTACAATCCGTGTAAATATACTATAAATCATGATTAAAAAGAGTTCTCTTTCATTTACTTCTGTCTAAGGAATGAAGCAATCAGTTCAATTTAGTGCATTGATGAATTACAATTGTGTGAAATCTATATTGGAGCATACATCACAATATTTTTTGTTACTGAGCTTGTCAGTGTAAATTTTCAACTTCCCATTTTCCATTTTCAATTAAAATACCATATCTTTTTTTCTTATATTTGCACCTTAAAACTTGCAAATTATGGATGAAAAAATAATTATTCTTGATTTCGGTTCTCAAACTACTCAACTTATCGGACGAAGAATTCGCGAATTGAATACGTTTTGTGAAATAGTTCCTTTCAACAAATTCCCGTTTGAAGATAAAACCGTTAAAGGAGTAATCCTTTCCGGTAGTCCTTTTTCTGTAAACGATAAAGAAGCGTTTAAAACCGATCTTTCGGAGATTAGAGGGAAATATCCTGTTTTAGGAATATGTTATGGAGCTCAACTTATAGCTCAAACTGAAGGAGCAAAAGTGATAAAAACAGACTCCAGAGAATATGGACGTGCCAAATTAAGCACGCACGTTGACGACCAATTATTTAAAGATGTTTTGAATTTATCAACCGTTTGGATGTCACACGGAGACTCCATTACCAATTTGCCCAATCATTTGCAACTTATCGCTTCAACAGAAGATGTTGAAGTCGCAGCCTATCGTGTATCAGATGAACTCACGTGGGGAGTTCAATTTCACCCTGAAGTGGTTCACACCGACGAAGGAGTTAAATTGCTCTCCAACTTTTTAGATATTTGTGGTTGCAAGAGAGATTGGACACCTGCTTCATTTGTAAAATCGACTCTGAAAAATCTAAAAGAAGAATTAGGCAACGATAAAGTTATTTTAGCTCTTTCCGGCGGTGTAGATTCATCCGTTACTGCTGTTTTGTTGCACCAAGCCATCGGTAAAAACTTAACCTGCGTTTTTGTGGATCATGGTTTGCTTCGCAAAAATGAATTTGAAGATGTGCTCACCGATTACGAGCATCTGGGATTAAACGTGATTGGAGTAAATGCAAAAGATATATTTTACAAAGAGCTGAGCGGTGTAACTGATCCGGAAGAAAAACGAAAAATTATTGGAAAAGGTTTTATCGATATTTTCGATGAAGAAGCGCACAAACTAAAAGATATAAAGTGGTTGGCACAAGGAACAATCTATCCAGATATTATCGAATCACTTTCAATAACGGGAACCGTTATCAAAAGCCATCACAATGTGGGTGGTCTTCCTGAAAAAATGAATCTTAAACTTTGCGAGCCGCTAAAGTTACTTTTCAAAGATGAAGTTAGAAAAATCGGTCTTGAATTAGGTATGGAACCTCATCTGATTCATCGCCATCCTTTTCCCGGTCCGGGATTGGGAATTCGGATTTTAGGTGAAATCACTCCCGATAAAGTACGAATTGCACAAGAAGCGGATCACATTTTTATTTCGAATCTTCGAAAAGCAAATTTATACAATAAAGTGTGGCAAGCAGGAGCTATTTTGTTGCCTGTGCAATCCGTCGGCGTGATGGGCGATCAACGAACATATGAAAACACCATTGCACTGCGTGCGGTCACCTCAGTTGATGCCATGACAGCAGATTGGGCGCAACTCCCGTATGAATTTCTTGCAAAAGTATCCAATGAAATTATCAATAAAGTGAAAGGAGTGAACCGCGTGGTGTATGATATTTCGTCGAAACCGCCGGCAACGATTGAGTGGGAATAAAGGGAGTTAAGAATTAAGAATTAAGAATTAAGAACAAATGCTCATAGACTCTGTAGGGGCAATCCCTTGCGGTTACCCTCTGCTTATTTTTGAGACTTTTTGAATCTTTCTCCATAAACAGTGTATCCGCTGGCGCGGGTTTGAAACCCGTGTCTGCCGTAGGCAAAAAATTGCATGTTGCACATATTTTAATGATATTAGCGACACAACATTAAGTCGCACTCCAAGATAAAAGATTTAGCAATCAAATCTCATTCAACGTCTCATCCCTCTTCAGTGGCTTTTCTTCATTCAATTCCGGATACGCAATCCGCGAATGATAAATTGTTTTCAACTTTTCCACAAAAAGTTCTTTTATGATATCCACTTCTCTGAACGTGATAGGCGCTTTTTGAAACAACCCGTCCCGCATTTGAGAATCGATCAGTTTATTAACCAATTTTCTTATCGACTCTTCGGTGTATTCTTGTAAGCTGCGCGAAGCTGCTTCCACCGTGTCGGCCATCATCAATATAGCAGTTTCTTTACTAAACGGATTTGGACCGGGATAGGAGAATGCTGCATCGTCTATTTCTTTACCGGGATTGGCATTTTTCCAGGAGTTATAAAAAAACTTCGGTGTACTGTCTCCATGATGCGTCTCAATGAAATCGATAATTTGTTTTGGTAAACCTGCTTTATGCCCTCTTTTAACACCAAGAGGTACATGATCAATAATAATACGTGCACTTTCTTCGAAAGGAAGTCCGGCATGCGGATTGATTCCCGGTGACTGATTTTCTGTAAAGAAAATAGGATTATCTATTTTCCCAATGTCGTGATAGAGCGCACCTGTTCTAACCAACGAAGCATTTGCACCAATTTTTTGTGCGGCTGCTGCTGCCAAATTCGATACCTGCATAGAGTGTTGGAAAGTTCCCGGAGCTTCTTCCGAAAGCTGCCTTAGTAAAGGTTTGTTTATGTTTGCCAATTCCACCATGCTTACACCCGAAATAAATCCGAATGATTTCTCTACCATATAAACCAAAAGATATGAGAAGGTAATAAATATGAAATTGATGAGAAAATAGATAAGAATTTCCCAATTAACCATGGTGATATCTCCTTCTTGAGCCAATACCAATGCCACATATATAATAACGTATGAACTTAGAATCACAAATGAGCTTCGGATCAACTGAGAACGTTCGGTTAGTTCCTTCAAGTTGAAAATTGTGATCATGGCAATGGTCACTTGCAATATCATAAACTCAAATGCAAACGAAACCATCAATGCACAAAGCAGTATAGTAACCAAACTGGCGTAGAGGGCTGTTCGTGAATCAATAAAAGTACGGACCAGAATTGTAACAATTACGTAGGGAATGATGTAAACGTTGAAAAAATTGAAACTCACATTTATTGCGGTGAGAACTACAAAAGATGCAATTAGAAGAACCATAAATGTTACGTGCTTCCGATTTCGAAACTCATCGATTCGGAAAAAGAGCAGGTACATATAAAAAGATCCCATCAATATGGCAATGAGCATAAATTCCCCAAAAATTATCCAGTTTGATCTTCCACTGGAACCCGTTCTTTCTTCCGTAACTTTTTTGAGCGAAGAGAGAATATTATATACATTTTGGTTTACGATTTCTCCTTCGCCAATAATTCTTTCGCCGGCTTGCACCATTCCTAACGTAGGAGAAACTTGTTGTATAAACTCATTTTTAGCTTTTTCTGAAGTTACAGGGTCATAAACAATGTTTTCTTTCAGGTAATTGTTTACATCCGCTGCTTTCAATGTGTTTTGGTCTAAGACAGGAGGTGCGTTTTTAATAATCTCTTCATATGCCGATTTTATGGTATAAAATGATTCTATTTCCCTGGTTTTTGCCTCTTTATCCTCGCGCAAGCGAAGAGTTTTCTTCTTGGTAGCCGCAACTTTGTCGTATTCGGCACTGTTGATTATTCCGGCTTCATATATGTTTAATAGTTTGATCCTGATGTAACTAATATAGGATTTATCCAATTGATTCAAAGCGGGATCTAAATTTGAATCGGCATCAAAGTTTGCAATTGCCTCTATTTCGGCAGCTTTATCAATTTTGTAGTAAGGTTCATAAAAGAGCAAAATACTGTCCTGATCTTGTTGCAGTTGTTGTGCAGATTTAAAAATGGGAAAATCAAAGGGAGCTGTCAACAAACCATATCTCCATGGGCGACCTTCGTTAAAAGAGTATTTAAATTTTCCTTGACGGGGAAAAACATACGTAATTAATAAGGTTGCAAGAATAAAAATGAGCGGTACATAGATTCGCGTTTTTATCCGATATTTCGATTGTGACTTTTTCATTTTATTCGGGTTATTCGTAGAATAATGTTTCAAGAATTAAAACATCAAATAGAGTACATTGTTTAAAAATATCGTTTGCAAAATAGTTGTAGTTTTAATTAGAGTGCTAATTGACTTACTATTTTTTGAGTAGCTCCCGCATTTGCATAAATATATTCCGATGCTTTTTGGCCGGCAGTTTTACGATCTTGGGGAGATGTAACAAGCTTTTTCAAGATCTTATTAAAATCAACTTCGTTGTTAATACTATATCCTCCACCATTTTTTAGCAGTTCTTGCGCTTCAAGAAACTTGTGGTAATGTGGTCCAAAAATCACCGGTATTCCATGCACTGCCGCTTCGGGCAAATTGTGAATTCCGGCACCGAAGCCGCCTCCGATATAGGCAATTTCTCCATATTGATAGATTGAAGAGAGCAACCCGAAGTTATCCACAATCAAACAATCGTAATTCAATATATTATCTTCGGTAGCTTGCGAATATCTTACAAATGGGCGTTTGAGTTTACTCTCTATTTGTTTAAGATGTGTTTCGTCGATAAGATGAGGAGCAATAATTAGTCTCAAATAAGCGTGTGTATTAAAATAACTAATGAGTATGTTCTCGTCTTCCGGCCATGAACTACCGGCAACAAGGGTGGTCTCACTATTTTTTGGTTTGGCGAATTTTTTTACCACAGGTAGTGGTAATGCTTTTTCTTTAATTTTTATCACCCTATCTATCCGTGTGTCGCCCATAACGGTAACATTGTTTAAGCCTTGTCCCTGAATAAGATTCTTTGACTCTTCGTTCTGAACAAATATTTGAGTGTAATATCTCAATATTTTTGTATAGACATCGCCCCACGGTTTAAAAAACAGTTGATTGGGGCGGAAAACTGCAGAAATCAGATAAACAGGAATCTCTCGTAAATAGAGCTGATGGATAAAATGATACCAAAATTCATATTTTACAAATATGGCAATTGCTGGGTTCACTAAATCGAGAAAAAGCTGAGCATTTTTCTTTGTATCGAAGGGGAGATAGCAAACTACATCGGCTGTGTCGTTATTTTTTTGTACTTCATATCCCGAAGGAGAAAAAAAAGATAACAATATTTTATACGAGGGATTCTCCTTTTTGATAATTTCCATCATCGGTTGTGCCTGTTCGTATTCACCCAACGATGCTACATGGAACCACACATATTTACTTTTGGGATCGATTTGTTCTCGCAAAATCTGGAAGGTTTCATTGTGACCTTCGATCATCAGTTTAGCCTTTTTGTGAAAGGGTGATACTAAACGAACTAAAAACGAATAGATTGAGATAGCGACGTTATACATGCTAAATTTTAATCTTTATGGATGGTGATTATTGCTTTTTTTAGTCGATTAATTGTCTCTTCTTGTCCAATTAATGCTGCTATATCAAAAATGTGTGGACCTTTGGGTTCGCCAACTAATGCCAATCGGAAGGCATTCATTATATTGCCCAAATGATATTGTTTCAACACAATCCAATCTTTGATTAAGCTCTCGATATTGGCACTTGAAAAATCTTCAACTCCTTCAATCAGATTGATTAATTCACCTAATTGCTCCGGTGTTTCAGCTTTCCATCTTTTTCTTACTGTTTTTTCATCGTACGATGTTGGTGCAATAAAAAAGAAACTACCTTGATCCCAAAAGTCATCGATTAAGTGTGCGCGATTTTTTATTAGACCAATCACTTTTTCAACATATTCTTTCGAGACAATTACTTTTTTCTCATCCAAAATAGGTCTGAACAATTTTTCCAGTTCTTCGTCAGAAGTTGTTTGAATGTATTGATGATTGAACCACTTTGCTTTTTCGAAATCAAACTTTGCTCCGCTCTTGCTGCATCGATCAAAGCTAAAAAGCTCAATCATTTCCTCCATTGACATTATCTCTTCGTCATGACCGGGATTCCATCCTAACAATGCCAGGAAATTAACTACAGCATGAGGCAAGTATCCGCTTTCGCGGTATCCTGAGGACACTTCACCCGATTGTGGGTCAACCCATTTGAGCGGAAATATAGGAAAACCCAGACGATCGCCATCGCGCTTGCTCAGTTTTCCATTACCTTCCGGTTTGAGCAACAACGGAAGATGAGCAAATTGTGGCATTGTCTCTTCCCAACCTAAACATTGATACATCCAAACGTGCAAGGGTGCCGATGGCAACCATTCCTCGCCACGAATAACGTGCGAAATGCGCATCAGGTGATCGTCAACAATATTGGCTAAATGATATGTAGGCAATTCATCCGATGATTTGTAAATAACTTTGTCATCCAATACAGATGAGTTAACAATTACCTCACCACGAATAAGATCGTTTACTGTGATTTCAATATCCGGCTCCACTTTTATTCGAACTACATAAGGTGTTCTTTTTTCGTTCAGCGCTTCCATTTCGTTCAGCGACAAGGCGAGTGAATTACGCATCTGCATGCGTGTTGACGCATCGTACTGAAAGTTGCTTATCTCTTTGCGTTTGGTGTTCAGTTCCTCCGGTGTGTCGTATGCAATATAAGCTTTTTCCGAGTTTAACAGTTTAGTAACATATTGTTGGTAAATCTCTTTTCGCTCCGATTGTCGATACGGACCATGTTTTCCACCAGCCAAAGGACCTTCATCAAATTCTAAGTTTAACCACTCAAAAGCATCAGCAATATACTTTTCTGCCCCTTCAACAAAACGGTTTGAATCAGTGTCTTCTATTCGCAGAATAAATTTTCCACCCTGTTGTTTTGCGAAGAGGTAATTGTATAATGCGGTACGAACTCCTCCAATGTGAAGTGGTCCCGTTGGACTTGGTGCAAATCGCACTCTGATTTGATTGTTCATTGTTGTCATATTTTGTAGTGCAAATCTACATAAAATTTACCAAATTGAGGAATTTATAACGAGCGATAACTCTAAAATCAATTTTTACAAATAGAGTCTTGCTTCATTTCCCATATTAAACAAGAGGTCGATAATGCTTGCGTTGGCAATGAATCCGTTTTTTTCTTCGAAAACCTGATAATAGGGTTTTGCTTCAAACTCGGAGTCAAAACTCCTCCAATCTCTTTTTGGATGGATACTCTCTCTGTAATCCTTTATTTCCGATGGATAGTTTTCTATAAACTTAGATGAATATTCAATTGGCACTTCAATGCCTATTAGTTCGCAAATAAGCGAGCGAAGTTGTTCGTTTAAATCGAGAAGGAAGCGGAATCTGTTTTCGTAGAAATAACGAAATTCATCCCGATAATAATCAAAAAACGGGGTAGAATTGTATGCCGAAATTAATGCATTCCAATGCAAATGTTGCCAGTTTCCATGTTCAGCAATTCGAACATCCTTCATCTTACTTTTAAGCCCAGCGGGCTTCTCAATGGGCACACTCAACGACATTGCACCATTGGCAGCAGCAATTACAGAGCGGTTTCGATAAGATTGCTTTTGATAATTGTCGTCTGTTTCAATGATCGCCCTTTCGGCACGAAAGAGTTTGCTGTAATATTGTATTGGCGCAAGGTACAAAGAAGATAGAAGAACAGTATTCATTATTTTTTCGCACTTCGGAACAATCTGTTCCAACGGATTTTACCATTTAGCCAGGTTTTATCTTTTTCTAACGATAACCAAATCAACAGAGGTTGCCCCACCACATGATCTTCCGGAACGAAGCCCCACACGCGGGAGTCGGCAGAGTTGTGCCTGTTATCGCCCATCATAAAGTAATAATCCATTGTAAACGTGTAGGAATTAGTCTCCTGACCATTTATATAAACTTTTCCGTCGCGATAATTGAAGTCATTGCCTTCGTAATTTTTTATACAGCGCTCGTATGCAGCAACTTTATAATCGGTATCTGTGTCAAACGTAATGGTGGATCCTTTTTTAGGTATCCAAAGCGGACCAAAAGTATCTCTTGTCCATCCTTGCTGGTAATCAAGCGGGTAATATAAACTGGAACCGGCCGGTTCAGACTCTTTAATCACATTCCAGACAAACGGTTTCGATCTCATTTTTTCAACCATTTCATCGGTCATCGGAATGTTATAATAAAGTTTTCCTTTATTTCCACTGACGTCTTTCAATCCAAGATTTGCCATGCTCATACTATCGGCATACGCTAAATCTTGCATCCGTGCTTGTCCCGACATATCTTGTGCAACATAATCGTCTCTGTTTATCCCGATCTCTGAAAACACCTTTGATGAGATCTCAGATCCATCTGTTTGAATAAAATAATTGTGTTGAGACAATTTGGGGTTTGGTAGAAAGGAACCGTCAATAAATACAGAGTCGTTTCTCATCTCCAATGTTTCGCCCGGAAGGCCAATACAACGTTTCACATAGTTTTCTCTTCGATCGACCGGACGATAAACAATTTCGCCATACGTTCTTCTGTCCGATTTGATCCCTTCGCTTCCGTTTGCATTGTATGCTGACAATACATAATAGTCTACCGACTCCATATTGGTTGCTACAGTGTCACCCGTTGGAAAATTAAATACTACAATGTCATTTCTTTTCACCTCACCAAAACCTTTTAGTCTTCGATACTTCCACTGAGGTTTTTCGATATATGACTTTCCTCCTACAATGGGCATGGTATGTTGTGCCAAAGGAAAGGAAAGTGGAGTTATTGGTGCACGAGGACCATAACTAAGTTTGCTTACAAAGAGAAAATCGCCCACCAACAACGATTTCTCTAACGATGAGGTGGGTATTTGGTAATTTTGGAAGAAAAAAGTGTTAATAAAATAAACTGCAATCAAAGCAAAAACAATTGCATCAACCCATTCCATCACTTTTCGTACTGCCGGATTCTTTGTCTTTTTCCAAAATGTCCATGGCACAAATTTTGTTATATAGATGTCAAAAAGAAAAAATATAAACAGGAGAAGCCATAAATTGCCTGCCCACAGTGAAAAGAGAAACCACGCAGATGCTGTGCCGATAAACCATATCCATTGACGGCGCGATGTGTTAGAAATACGTTCTTTTAATGCCATAGTTATAAACTGAAAAATCTGTTGAAATTTATTGGGCTTTTGTTGCAAGGGCTATTTAGAATGGAAGAAGATCTTTCATCCCAAGGAAACCTTTCTTGTTTGCTGTAAACTCTGCAGCTAATACTGCTCCAAGTGCAAAACCTTTTCGGCTTTTTGCATTGTGTGTAATTTCGATTTCATCTACTTCCGATTCGTATTTAACGGTGTGAATTCCCGGAACTTCTTTTTCGCGATAAGAATTTATTCTTAAATCATCATCAGTCGTCTCTTCATTAAGCTTCCACTGTTTTTTTTGTTCAATCGAATCCATTATGCCTTCGGCAAGCGTGATGGCGGTGCCACTGGGTGCATCCAGTTTATGAATGTGATGTGTTTCGTCAATATGTACATTATATTCCGGAAAGTTATTCATTATTTTCGCCAAATAACTATTTACGGCAAATAAGATGTTTACTCCCAAACTGAAGTTGGATGCATAAAAGAAAGTTTTTCCCTCTTCTTCACACGCTTCTTTCACTTCGTCTATATTGTCGAGCCACCCTGTTGTGCCCGATACAACCGGTACATCTGCAGCAAAAGCACGGCGATAGTTCTCCAAAGCACTTTCTGGAGAAGAGAATTCAATGGCTACCTGAGCGCTCTTAAACTCGTCAGAGTTAAATTTATCTTCATCTCCTACATCGATGATGCAAACAATATCATGGTCTCTTTCGCGACAAATCTTTTCAATTTCGCGACCCATTTTTCCGTAACCTATAATCGCTATATTCATTTTCAATGTTTTAGAACTGCAAAAATAGTAAATTTAAAATGTAAAACAGAATGGAATAAACAAAAAGATGTTTTGAGGACAAAATTAGTGTTTCAAAAGGTCTGTTTATTTTCATAACCACCCTTTTTCCTTATACCAATCAATTGTTTTTTCAACCCCTTCTTTTAGAAGAAAATTAGGGAAAAAACCGATATCCTCTTTCAAAGGGGTGATATCGCATGTCCAATTTCGTTGCTTCATTATTTTGTATTTGTCGGTGTTGAAGGTAATCGGTTTTCCTAACAATTCACCAATTTTTTCGCTTACATAAGCAGCTGCCTTTACGATGAAAAGGGGTATTTTCAACCGAAGCACACGTTTTTTTTGTAATGCACGTTGCACTATTTTATTGAACTCATCGTCCGTATATCCTTCTCCATCAGAAACAAAGTACACTTTCTGCGCTATTTTCTTGTCGATACAAGAAAAAACGATATCGACCAAATCGCTTATATAAATAAAAGAGAGCAATTGTTTTTTGAATCCGGCTCCCACATTAACTCCTTTTTGTACTGCTTTCATTAGTATCAAATAGTCGGTATCGTTGGGGCCATATACGCCCGTTGGGCGAAGTATTACGTAAGGGAAACCGGGAATACTTTTCAAATAGTTCTCAGCCAATAGTTTGCTTTTTCCGTAAGCAGTATTGGGGTTTGGTTCTCGATCGCATTGCATGGGCAAATAATCTATTTCGTCTCCAACTCCCATAGCTCCCAATGTGCTCATAAATACAAAAGAATCTGGCACAATTTTTGCAGCTACTAATACATCCACAAAGTTTTTGGTGTATTGAAAATTTATTTTTTCAAAATCTGCTTTACGAATCGCTTTGGTTAATCCGGCAACATGTACAATGGTATTGAACTTCCCATTTTTTTGAGTAAATGATCTAAGTTGATCGGTCAATTTTTCTTTGTCCGAATAGTTTAGGTCGATAAAATTTATACGTTTATCTTGCAACCTATCTTTTTTGCTGCTCGAACGGATACCTGCCCATGTTTCGTAACCTTCTTCAAGAGCTCTTGCAACAATAGCACTGCCAATAAATCCGCTGGCTCCGGTAATGAGAATTTTCTTTTGCATTTTATTTTTTGTAAGATACAGTCGGGCAAAATTAATCATTAAATGGCTAAAATGGGGTAGATCTTTTATGAAATAAGCAAATATAGCTCCAAATGCTCTCCGCCATTAACATCAAATGTGAAAAAAAAATGAACAATAGCACTTCATCTGCGTTTTTTATTGATTGTACAAACAATAACTAAATGCAGTTGAATTGATTATAAATTGATAAATTTTAGTTACTTTGCGTTGCTGCAAAACTGAAAAACTAACCATATGAAAAAGAAAATGAATCCGAATCAATCGGAACCAAAACGTAAGAAAAAAGAATTAGCATCTGAAATTATTCAATTTTTGAACGATAATCAGAATAATCAATATAACTATAAGCAGATATCTGCAGCCTTGAATGTAACAGATGATAATGAAAGACGTTCCTTATCAGATGTGCTTGACAAGCTACGTGACGATGAATTGGTGCTGGAAACTTCACGAGGAAGATATAAATCAAACAATCGGAACCCTGTTCTTGAAGGACGATTTGAACGCAGGAGTAGCGGGAAAAACTTTTTTGTGCCCGACGATGATGGTAACATAATATTTATCTCCGAGCGAAATTCAAAGCATGCAATGAATACGGATCGAGTGCGAGTGCAATTATTTGCAAAACGCAAACGTTCTGATACTGAAGGCGAGGTCATTGAGATATTAGAAAGAGCCGAAACTCGTTTTATTGGAACCCTTGAGGTTCAAAAACAGTTCGCTTTTTTGGTGTTAGATAGTAGAATATTGGCCAACGATATCTTTATTCCGAAGGAACACTTAAAGGGCGGAAAAACCGGTGATAAAGTGGTTGTAGAAATTACTGAGTGGCCGGAAAAAGCAAATAATCCCATCGGAAAAGTAATAGACGTATTGGGTGAAGCAGGAGATAATGACACGGAAATGCATGCCATTCTTGCTCAACATAATTTACCTTACCGCTATCCGGAGAATGTGGAAAAAGCTGCTGATAAAATTTCGGCGGTTATTACCGATGAGGAAATTCAGAAACGCAAAGATTTGCGCAATCTCTTTACGTTGACCATTGACCCAAGTGACGCAAAGGATTTTGATGATGCTTTGTCACTTAAAAAACTATCGGAAACCACTTGGGAAGTAGGAGTTCACATTGCCGATGTTACACATTATGTGAAACCTGGAGATATAATCGACACTGAAGCGCAGAAAAGAGCAACTTCTATTTATTTAGTTGACAGAACTATTCCGATGTTGCCCGAAAGATTAAGCAACGAGTTGTGCTCATTGCGTCCGAACGAGGATAAACTCTGTTTTTCAGTAATTTTTGAGATGAATGAGAAAGGAGACGTTCTAAATCATCGAATTGACAAAACAGTGATCAACTCCGACCTGCGTTTGTCATACGAAGAGGCACAAACGCTTATAGAAACAGAGAAAGGTGATTATAGCAACGAAGTAGGAGTCATGAATAAATTGGCAATTCAATTACGTGAAAAACGCTTTGCCAATGGAGCCATCAATTTTGAACGTTACGAAGTTCACTTCAATTTGGATGAGAAAGGAAAACCTCTTGGGGTTTATTTTAGTGAGGCAAAAGAGGCCAATCATCTTATCGAAGAGTTTATGTTGCTTGCCAACCGTACGGTTGCAGAGGAGATTGGTAAAGTAGGTAAAAACAAAAAAGCAAAAACATTCGTATATCGAATTCACGATCTGCCCGATCCGGATAAGTTGGATACGCTCAATACATTTATTACTCGTTTTGGTCATAAAATTAGAACATCGGGCAGTAAAGTGCAGATTGCTAAAAGCATAAACTCTTTGTTAGATTCTGTTCAGAATCGCCCGGAAGAGAATCTGGTGGAAACCATTACGATAAAAACAATGGCTAAAGCCGTTTATTCAACCAAAAATATTGGTCACTACGGATTGGCATTTGAATACTACTCTCATTTCACATCGCCCATTCGTCGTTATCCCGATATGATGGTTCATCGTTTGCTGAATGACTATCTGAATAACGGTAAAAAAAGTGCCGACCAAGAAGAGTACGAAAAACTTTCAAAGCATTGTTCCGATATGGAGTTGGTAGCAGTTCAAGCTGAGCGCGATTCCATAAAATATAAGCAAGTAGAATTTATGTCCGATAAAATCGGGCGAGTTTACGATGGCGTAATTTCCGGAATTACAGAATGGGGAATTTATGTTGAAATAAATGAAAACAAATGCGAGGGAATGATTCCTATCCGTGAATTAGACGATGACTTTTATGAACTTGACGAAAAAAATTATCGATTGATAGGCAGACGAACCAAGCGTGAATACCGTTTGGGACAAACGTTACCAATTACAGTGGTTCGTGCAAATTTAGAGAGGAAACAATTGGATTTTGGATTGGCGAAATAGGTAGAGAGAATTCATGAATTCTCTCTACCTAAACGTATCCCCGTCCCAATTTTTAGGGTTGTTAATAATATAATTTTTAATACGATGATATGATTCAACGTCACGGATAATATGATCGTAGTAATTCGTTTGCCAATTTTTTATACCCGGTGTGTTTCGTTTAATATTT
>Ga0265294_10000981_pt1 | contig 38675 bp, 30 predicted proteins | sample MunlanPumphouse3_FD_192504 | JGI IMG/M metagenome (GOLD analysis project Ga0265294, IMG submission 192504) | Groundwater microbial communities from a municipal landfill in Southern Ontario, Canada - Pumphouse #3 | ecosystem: Environmental > Aquatic > Deep subsurface > Groundwater | place... | reverse complement strand
AGATACGTCCCAGGAGCGGACTTGCTGTAAAGCATGGCATTAGTATTGTAAATGCTCCCGGCACCATTGACGCAGACTACAGAGGAGAAATAAAAGTAATATTGGTAAATCTCTCAAATGAGGATTACACAATTCAGGATGGTGAACGAATATGCCAGATGGTGATAGCTCAACATGCACGTGTAGAGTGGGTTGAGGTAGAGGAGCTTGATGAGACAGAGCGTGGTGAAGGAGGGTTTGGACATACAGGAAAAAAATAATTACTCATGAAATGGATTATTATTCTATTAATATATAGTTTCTCTACAGCATCATTCACAGTTAAGTCTTTTGCACAGAAAAGTACCGATATACAGGTTTTCAGTGACGCCGAAAAAAGAAAATTCGACTATTATTTTTACGAGGCACTGAATTCTAAAGCACTCGGTAAATATGATGAAGCAATAGACTATTTTCTTCATTGTTATTCTATTGACTCAACAAACGCCAATGTATTAGTCGAGTTAGGTACTTTTTATAATGCTCTGCAAGAAAAGGATAAAGCGCTTGATTTTTATAGAAAAGCGGTTAATTACGACAAGACTAATTACTACTATAATATGATGCTTGCCGGATTAAGTAAGGAGCTGGAACTCAACCAGGAAGTTGTTGATATTTATGAAGGATTGCTTGAATTGAACCCAGGCAAGCCGGAACTTCTTTTCGAAATAGCAAATGCTTATGCTGACAATGGAGAACTTGAAAAAGCTATAAATCAACTGGATGAACTTGAAAAAAGTATGGGCGTTTCAGAAGCATTGGCAATAAACAAATTTAGACTATATTCAATGCTGGATAATAAGGAAAAAGCCTATGAAGAGATTCAGCAGATAATAGATAAAAATCCTGGCGATATTAGGTATCTAATTTTAATGGGAGACTTGTATGCAGACGACAATCAATTAGATAAGGCAAAGGGATACTATGATCAGGCAAAATTAATTGATCCTGATTATCCTGCTTTGATATTGTCTTTTGTAAATTATTATGAAAAGACTGGCAGTAGTGATGCTGCACAAACTGAGATACAAAAAGCAATCACAAGTTCATCAATGGAGGTTGATACAAAGATTCAGCTACTTACGAGATACCTGTCTGTTCTTCAGCAAAATAAGAAAGATGTCAAAGAGGCAAACCCACTGTTTCAGTCTCTATTTGAACAACATCCCAACAATACTCAACTAAATCTTATTTATGGCAATGTATTATATTTGCAAGGTGATAAAAAAGGTGCAATTGATCAGTTTCAAATATTTATAAATGGCAATCCTGATAATCCTGCAGGATATGAGCAGATTTTAAGGGTAGCATTACCTGAAGAGGATTTTGATAAAGTTAAAGAGGTGACAACAGAAGCTTTAAAACATCTTCCGGGAGAACCACAGTTTTATTTTTATCTTGGTGCAGTCAATTTTCAGCAAGGGAATTATAAAGAAGCTTTGAAAGTTTTTGAAGTTGGTTTAGATAGTGCCAATTTTAACAATCCTATACTGGAATCTGATTTTTATGGTCAGATTGGTGATATCAACTATCATCTTGAAAATAAGGAGGTAGCTTTTGATAGTTATGAAAAAGCCCTAAAATTAAATCCGCAAAATCTTCCTGTGTTAAACAATTACAGTTATTATCTGTCTCTTGAAAAGAGGAATCTTGATAAGGCAGAACAGATGAGTGGGATTACTGTTAAACTGGAACCTCTTAATCCAACATACCTAGATACTTATGGTTGGATTCTATATGAACAGGGATCATATATAATGGCTAAAATATATATTGAAAAAGCTATTGAGTATGGCGAGGAGCCCTCTGCAGAAGTTTATGAACACTACGGCGACGTTTTATTTATGACAGGTGAACAGGAAAAAGCAGTGGAGCAATGGAAAAAAGCGAGAGAACTGGGTGGAGATTCAAGAGCATTGAAAAGGAAAATCAGGAGAGGTAAATTATAAAATTCTTTTTTAATTTATAAACAATGAAACCAGTGAATTATAAAAATATTCTTTTTATCTGTTTTATATTAGGCCTGGCTATAACAGCATGTAAACCTAAACAGAAAATAGTTTATTCTACAAAGCCTGTTGAGGATAAGGAGTATAATCAACTGTTCAGTGATATAAACAATAGTACTTTTGATTATAATACTTTTTCATCCAGATTGAATATGGACGTAACAAGTGGAACTCGTTCAGTAAGCTCTAAGGCAAATATTAGAATGGTTAAGGACAGTGCTATTCAAATTTCTGTACAACCATTATTTGGAGTAGAGGTATTACGGTTCTATATTGATCCTGATTCAGTTGTAATTGTTGACAGAATGAATAAGCGATACGTTCAGGAATCGCTGTACTCTTTAAAAGAGTATTATCCGGTAGGTTTTGATTTTTATACAATGCAGTCAATCCTAACTAATGCTCCGTTTGTTTCAGGTAAAAATAGTGTTGAAGATTCAGACTACCGTAAGTTCAACTACACTCAAACATCAGATTTAAATTATTACTTATCTTCCAAAGATCCTGAATCTGAAATAGAATACTCATTCACTGTAAATGGGAATGACAGGATCACCTTCACTCACCTTATGCAATATGAAAAACAGCAGTCACTTCAGTGGACTTATGATAATTTTGCTGTTTTGGGGAGTAGTTCTTTTCCACACAAAATGAAAGCTACAGTTTCTTCAAAGTCCAGAAAAGTTGATGCTGAGTTCCTTTTTTCAGATATTGTAACAAATGTGCCCGTTCAAATAACTTCTCAAATACCTGATAGTTACAGGAAGACGACAATAGCCGAAATTCTAAAAATTATCGCTTCTGAATAATGAAAAAGCTAATTCTAATATCATTCCTTTCTTCAGTTACATTTTTACTGTTTTCTCAGACAGTAGAGATCGAAGATCTTCAAAGGCAACAACAGGCAATTCAGGAGGACATTAGGAATACCAATAAATTGTATCTGGATGTTAAGAAGCAGACTACCACAATTTTAGAGCGTATAAATTTGATAAATAAGCAGATCTCTTCAAGAAAAGAACTAATTAGTGTACAGCGCCGTGAAATTGAGGCATTGCGTAAGGAAGAGGAACGGCTTGAAACAGAGATTGAGCGGTTAAACAAAGAGTTAAATCAGAAAAAAGATAATTATGCTGATGCTATTAAAGGCATGTTTAACCAAAAACTCAAGCAGAATAAATTGTTATTTATACTTTCAGGAAAGACCTTCGGTGAATCCTTAAGAAGAATGCAATATTTGAGGGAATACTCAAAATGGCAGAGATCTCAAGCTGATGAGATAAAAAAGCAAAATGCCGAAATTGTACTTAAGAAAGATGCTTTGATATTAGCTAAAGCAGAAAAAGAAAAAGCATTGGTTTCTTTACAGGATGAGCAGAAAAAACTGCAGGGTGAAGAGAAAATCCGTCAGACGGAAATTTCACAAACAAGAGGGCAGGAACAAAAATTACGACAGTCACTGCAACAAAAACAGCGTCAGGCAGATCAACTGAACTCGCAAATCGAAAAACTTATTGCTGAAGAGGTGTCACGACAGGAACGTGAAGAGGAAGCCAGGCGACTAGCTGAAGCTAAAAAGCAATCAAAAAAGCCTTCGTCCGACACCAAAATTCCTGAGAGCAAAGAGACACCTGCCAAAGCAGAGTCAGCTGATACTAAAAAAGGAGCATCACCAGTAATAGATCCTGGAGCAAGCAAAATGTCTACAGAAACTTTTAATCTTTCAAAGAATTTTGCCGCTAACAAAGGAAAGTTACCTATGCCGGTTACTGGGGCATCTTCAATAGTTGGTAATTTCGGAACTAAACGTCATAGCGAATGGAATGTTACAACCAATAGTAATGGAATCGATATTCAGGCTGAGAAGGGTGCCGATATAAGATCTGTATTTGATGGTGAGGTTTCAAAAGTATTCTCTTTTCCGGGATCAAATACCTGTGTAATTGTACGTCATGGCGATTACTATACATTTTATGCAAATATATATGATTTGTTTGTAAAACAGGGAGATAAGGTTAAAGCAGGACAGTCACTTGGTAGAATATTTACGGATCCTGACACAGGTATTTCCACAATGCATTTTCAATTGTGGCAAAAAACTAGTAAAATAAATCCTGCTCCTTGGCTCAACAGGGGTTAACAAGTATAATCTTTAAGTATATAATATGTCACTAAAAACACGTCTGATTGTAATGAACTTCCTCCAGTTTGCAGTCTGGGGAGCGTATCTTACTTCTATGTCCCGCTATCTTGGTCCTGCAGGAATGGGTTCTCATATAGGAATATTTTATTCTGTTCAGGGAATAGTATCAATTTTTATGCCTGCACTTATTGGAATTATTGCTGACAGATGGGTACCAGCTCAAAAACTATTGGGCGCTTGTCATATTCTGGCAGCAATATTTATGATGTCGACCGGTTTGTATGGATTAAATAGCGGAACTGAAGTGTCATTTGGTTATTTCTTCACACTCTACACACTTAGCGTGGCATTTTATATGCCAACTCTGGCACTTTCCAACTCGGTAGCTTATACGATATTAGAGAGATCCGGATTAGATACTGTTAAAACATTTCCACCAATTCGTGTTTTTGGGACTATTGGATTTATTTGCAGTATGTGGTTTGTAGATATTTTAGGATATCAGACTACTGCAATGCAATTCGTCGTTAGTGCTATATTAGGAGTAGTTTTAGGTTTATATTCATTCACATTGCCTAACTGTCCTGTGAGCACTGATACGAATGACAAAACACTGGCTCAGCGACTTGGTTTGGATGCTTTCAAACTGTTTAAACAGAGAAAGATGGCTCTGTTCTTTATTTTCTCAATGTTACTTGGCGTATCTCTGCAGATCACTAATGGATTTGCGAATCCTTTTATAGCCAGTTTTGAGGCTGACCCTCAGTATTCCAATACATTTGGTGTTCAGCACTCTAATATTCTTATCTCATTGTCTCAAATTTCAGAAGCGCTTTGTATATTGCTGATACCTTATTTTTTAAGTAAATACGGTATAAAGAAAGTTATCTTGATAGCTATGTTTGCATGGGTGCTTCGGTTTGGGCTATTTGGATTGGGCAATCCTGGTAACGGCTTATGGTTGTTGATTCTTTCAATGTTGGTTTATGGTGTTGCATTTGATTTCTTCAATGTTTCAGGCTCACTATTTGTCGACAAAGAGACACCTCATCATATCAGGTCAAGCGCGCAAGGCATGTTTATGCTGATGACCAATGGTATTGGTGCCACAATCGGTACTTTAGGCGCACAGTGGGTTGTAAATCAGTTTACATCATGGCAGGATGTTGTTGTTAACGGGCAGACTAAATCTCTTATGGTAGGTGATTGGGAGAGTGTTTGGTTTATATTTGCAGGATATGCATTACTAGTAGCAATTTTATTTGGAATCCTTTTTAAATACAAACATAAACCAGAGTTTAAGGCTGATTAATTTATAGATTTATAACCACTAACTCTGATTGTAGAAGCTTCTTTAATAGGTATAAAAAAACCGGGATGTGATTGTTCACCCCGGTTTATTTAATTTATTCAGATACCTTAAATCTATTCAGTTGTATTAGGTATCATAATTATTGTCTTTAAATTTCCCTGATTAAGGAATTCGCCAACAAAATTTTGAATGTCAGCTCTTGTAATATTATTAAGGGTATTAAGATATTCGGTATGCATATCCTCGCCATAAAAATATTTATTGTCAAGTATATTCAACCAGTATCCGTTTTCTTTTAAGTTCTCGTTGTAGCTCTTGTTCATATACTCTTTAACCTTTGAGAAATCTGACTCACGAGGTCCGTTTGCAGCAATATTATCCAGTTCGTCAAGAACTATCTTATTCAGATGTTTCAATCTCTCTGTATCCGGGTCAGTGTCAAACATAATTTGAAGAATAGATTGTCCTTCAGGATATCTGGAAATTGCTCCTCCTGAATAAACTCCATAAGTACCGCCTTCTTCTTCTCTCACCTTTTCTGTGTAAACGATATCCAGGATCTGACCAAACATGTTCATCTGGATCTGATTTTTTATGTCTCTTTTTATGTTGCCTGTAATCGTATTAAAAACAGAAGCTTTGGGGTTGAGCATGTCGCGACGGAAAATATTTTCCATTTTACCCTCTACGAAATTCATGGGTACTTTAACAAAATCGGCTTTCTCTGATTTAGCAGGCAGAGAACCAAGATAACGCTCAATAACAGGTCTTACCTCATCCTCGTTAATATTGCCAACAAGCGTAAACACAAAACTGCCCGGATTGCTGAACAATTGTTTGTACATTCCTAAGATGCGATCATAATCCAGTTTCTTAAGATCTTCAGCTTTTATTCTTTGAGTAAGTGGATTGTTGCCATATATAGCGAAGTTTATGGAGTCACTGAAAGCAACCATCGGTTCTGCTTCCTGATTTCTAAGCTGAGTTTCCATGCGTTGAACGTATGATTGGAAAGCATCTACATCTTTACGTGGATTAGTAAAATAGAGATACACTAACTGCATCATGACCTCAAAATCTTTAATAGAGGATGATCCATTAAAATCCTGAGTGGTCAAATCAACTGATGGACGCACAGAAGCCGTTTTACCCGCAAGAACCTTAGGAAGGTCAGTTGCACTGAAGTTTCCAACACCTCCAAGTGTTGCAATAGAACTCATCATAGTGCTGTTTATGGGATCATCAACTGCGAAGTGTGAATATCCGCCTGCACTGGTACCGGTTAACAGTATCTCATCATTCTTGAAATCAGTATTCTTAAGTATTACTTTCATTCCATTTTCGAGAGTCCATACAGTAGCATTCATATCCTCATCTCTCTCAGAAGAAACAATTTTTCCCGGTTCAGGTATAACTGATACAAGAGGTTCATCAATAACTTCGCCTACGTAAGCTTCGATAGTTTCAGCCTTAACCGTGGTAAAAACATTTTGCAGCTCCTCTTTAGTAGGATAAACCAGTCCCTCTTTCTCCGGACCGGTAATAGCAATTACAATATTATCATCACCAATCAGCTGTTGTATTGTTTGATTGATTGCTTCAACAGGTATGTTTGGTGCTACAGCTTGTAAAAACTGATATTCAAACTCAATACCCGGAATAGGTTCACTGTCAATGAAAGCTCTTACATATTCTTCTGAATAGCTTGCATTTCTCTGCTTATCCCTGTTGTTATACGCATCTTCGTAGCTTTTAAGAATATTGGTTCTTGCAATATCATACTCTGCAGCAGTGAACCCGTGCTGTTTAGCTCTTTCTGACTCACGTATCATAGCAGCCAAGGCATCATCAATTTTATCTTCAGAGCTGCCGGCTACAACTGTCCATGCATCTTTTGTTTTTGCAACAAAATAGTCTCCGTCATAAGCATAAGCTGAAGTAAATGGAGCATCCGGCTTTTGTAATATTTCATTAAAGCGCTGATTCATCATAGAAGCAGCAGCATTTAAGATATATTGTGTCAGATAACCTGCTTGTGTGTTTTTAAGTTCATCAGGCATCGGATCATGCTTATAAAACATCATAATACTTGTGCTGCGAGCTTCAGTATCTGTTGCAAGTGCAAATATCGGTTCTTTATTGTCAGGAACAGGATAATATACTCTCTCTGCTACCTCTTCATCCAGAGTAATAGGGGAGAATAACTCCACTATCTTCTTCTCCATCTCATCTAAATCAACATCACCTACAACAATAATTCCCTGCAGGTCGGGCCTATACCATTTATGGTAATAAGCCCTGATTTCTTCAGGTTTAAAGTTGTTAATTACATCAATACTACCAATAGGCATTCTTTTTGCATATTTGCTTTCAGGATACATTGCAGGTAGCAACTGATCCCAGATACGTTGTTGTGCACCGCCTCGAGTACGCCACTCTTCACGGATCACACCACGCTCACTTTCGAGCTCTTCCTCTTCAAGTGAGATGGCATTAGACCAATCGTGTAACACTAATAGTGCCGAGTCCATAAGATTTACATTTGTAGTTGGTATATCTGACATGTAATACACCGTCTCATCAAATGAAGTATATGCATTAATGTTAACCCCAAATCTTATTCCGTTATCTTGAAGATAATTCAGCATAGATTTTCCCGGAAAGTTCTCAGTTCCGTTAAAAGCCATGTGTTCCAGAAAGTGAGCCAGTCCGGCTTGATTATCTTCCTCCTGCATTGATCCCACCTTTTGAGCAATATAAAAGTCTGCTCTGTTTTCAGGCTGACCATTATTACGGATATAATAGGTTAATCCGTTTTCCAATTTGCCTGTCCTAACATTTGGATCTATCGGCAAAGCGGGATTTTGTTGTGCTAAAGCGACAAATGAAGTCACTAAAAGCAACATTGTTAAAATTTTCTTCATATTATTTTTTAATCTGTCTTTGTTAATTAATGATATTTATCTAAATTCTATCCAATACTGTTTTTATCAAGTCTTCCATTGAACCCTTGTATTCAGTATTGGAGCTCAAAGCAACCCGGTTAGCAATTATTGTGCATACTGTCATTGCCTTGTGACCCATTAATTTAGAAAGACCTGCGATCGCTGAGCTCTCCATTTCATAGTTTGTAATTGAATACTCGTTAAAACGGAATGATTCTATCCTGGAATTTAATTCCGGATCAGCTAAAGGTAGTCTTACATACCTGCCCTGAGGACCATAAAAACCTGTTGCTGAGATCGTAACTCCGCGAATCATATCATGGCCTATTCTGTCAACCAGCTCTTCATCAGCACTTACTACGTATGGTACGCAATGAAATGGCGACCATTTTACGTGTTTCTGAAACGCTTCTTCAAAATCCTCTTCACGAATATTTTTAGAGTCGGCATAGTAGTGAATAAGACCATCAAAGCCAATTGATTTTTCCGAAACAACATAAGAGCCTGTCGGACAATGTGGTTGCATGCCACCCGAAGTGCCAACGCGTACCATAGTCAGTTGCTTGAATTCTTCTTTTACAGTACGTGTCTTAAAGTCGATATTTGCAAGTGCATCCAACTCAGTGACCACAATATCAATATTATCAGTGCCTATCCCATGCGAAAGTGCAGTAATACGTTTACCTTTATAAGTGCCGGTAACAGTATGGAACTCCCGACTTTGCACATCGCATTCAATAGTGTCGAAAAATGAGGCTGTCATTGTTACACGATCAGGATCACCCATCATTACAATCTTGTCGGAAAGCTGATCAGGAGTTATATGCAAATGAAAAGCACTTCCGTCAGAATTTATCAATAATTCCGAATCAGGTATAATTCTCATATATAGTTTTTTTATTTTTTATTTCCGGTGCCACCTTGAGGTTTTGCTATAGAATCCCTCATATCAGTATCTGCCTGAATGTTTTCCATTCTGTAATAATCCATAATGCCAAGGTTGCCATTTCGGAAGGCTTCTGCCATTGCAATCGGAACTTCTGCTTCTGCTTCGATAACTTTAGCACGTGCTTCCTGTGCTTTTGCTTTCATCTCCTGTTCAAGAGCAATAGCCATTGCACGACGTTCTTCGGCGCGTGCCTGTGCAATATTTTTGTCTGCCTGAGCCTGATCCATTTGTAATACTGCACCAATGTTTTTACCTATATCAATATCAGCAATATCAATAGAGAGTATTTCGAAAGCTGTTCCGGCATCGAGACCTTTTTTCAGTACCAGTTTAGATATTGAATCAGGATTTTCTAATACAGACTTATGAGAAACGGCTGATCCGATAGAAGACACAATCCCTTCTCCAACACGTGCAAGAATAGTTTCTTCACCGGCACCACCAACAAGTTGTTTGATGTTTGCACGAACTGTTACGCGCGCTTTAGCTATAAGCTGGATACCATCTATAGCAACTGCAGAAACAGGAGGTGTGTCAATAACTTTAGGGTTAACAGACATTCTAACAGCTTCAAGTACATCACGTCCTGCAAGGTCAATAGCTGTTGCCATCTGAAATGTAAGATCGATATTAGCCTTAGAGGCTGATACCAATGCATGTACAACTTTTTCAACATGACCGCCTGCAAGGTAGTGAGCTTCAAGGTTGTCACGCGTGACACTCTTCAAACCGGCTTTGTGAGCCTCAATCATAGCATAAACAATTGTGTGAGGAGGTACACGACGCAAACGCATTAAGAACAACTGTACCAGTGAAATGCGAACACCTGCAGATAGTGCGTTTATCCATAGGAAAAAAGGCACATAATGGAAAAATATCAACAGAAAGATGATAATTACTGCGATAGTAATGATTAATGGGATCGAAAATACCATAATGATATAATTTTAATGTGAATATTATTGTTTTCTTTTTACCAGAACATTGTATGTTTCTACTTTAACAACTTCAATTTCTGTATCTTCTTCGATAAATTCACCGTCGAAAGATTTGCCTTCTGCCTCAACATCGTTAATAAGAACCTTGCCGATAGGGTTTAATCTTGAAGTTGCTGTGCCGGTGTCACCGACAGAAATTTTAAGTAGATAACTATTGTCAACATTATTTTCAATGTTGGTTTCCAGCGATATACGGCGCAATGACTTGGATTTTAACAGCCAGGCAAACGATCCTCCAAGGGCAATTGCTGAAGCGGCAAGCGTTATATTTCCAGCAGTACTCCCTATAAACATATAAGAGTAAACAATACCTCCGATTATAAAAATCAAACCAGCTATTCCCGCTATACTTATTCCCGGGAGAAGAAATATTTCAATTAACATGAAAAGTATTCCTAGTATTATTACAGAAATTACAACAACGATGTGAAGTGTCATATCCGGTTTATTTAGTTATAGTTATTACGTATTTCATCGTTTCTGGCCTGAATTTTAAGTCGCTCGATCTCTTTATAAAGTTCTTCAGACTGCTTTTCCAGATTCAATATTGAGCTAGTGAGATTATCTCCGGCAGAACTGTTGTTTGAGAACTGACTACGTTTGACATCCAATTCTGCATTTATTTCATTAAGCTGTTTCTCTAAACCAATAGCTTGTGAGAATATCGAGCGTGCCCTACTGCTTTTAAAATCCTTTAATGTGTGATAAGTGACTTTGTCATTTATCAAAAACTCAAAGTCAACATCTTTTTTCTCTTGTGAAACAGGAACCTCTTTTGCCAGTGATATCACAGAGCTGTAATCGTAGCCATCTTTCCAGCTGTCAGCAATAGATGATATAGCAGCCCTTCCGGCCAAATATGTAATGTCATCGCTTTCAACAAGTGTAACCCGTTCATTTGGTATGAAAGTGTATACACAAACAGAATCTGAATGTTGAAAGCGGTCTGATGCAAACCAGCCCAATCCTTTTTCTTCATCCATTACCATAAGATAATCGTTGAAAGGAGAGTTAAATGGCATGTTAAGCTGATTTGGCATGAGGTATGAATCTGATGCAAGGTTGTAACGTGTCACATAAATATCATAGCCACCATAGGATTGATGACCTGTGGAAGCAAAATAGATTGTAAGTCCATCGTTCATCACAAAGGGATAAGCCTGATCTCCCGGGTCATTAACATTTTCCGGCAGCTGCTTTTCATTACCAAACGAATCCAACAGTTTCTCCATAGTGAAAAGATTGGAGTTCGCTCCTTTTTCTCTTCTTGAATAGTAAATCTTATCCTGCCGCTCATTCATATATAGCGTTTTATCTCTGCTTTGCTGCTCATTTAAAAAATCGCTTATCGGCATAAGTGATCCTGAAGAGCTACTAAGGTTATAAGCAGTAAGAAACTCCGTTTTGAGAACCACCATACTGTCGATTATCTGAATGTCTTCAGTACGACTCACAAATCTTTTAAGCTTGTCTGCATATTCGCGTGCAGTTGCAAGTTTTTCCAATGCTTCATCTTTTCTTCGATTCGCACGCTGATACTTTTCAAATTCTTTCTCAGCATCTTCAAAACGATAAAGATTGGCATACAATTCTCCAAGAACAATATACGCCTCAGGTATTTTTCTTTCTGATGCATATTGAAGGTATTGTAGAGCTTCAGTGAGACGACCGGTTTTGTATAAGCTCACTCCCAGCCATTGATTTAGTGAAGCATTCTTAGGGTCTTCCTGATATTCCATCCTGAACACAGGAAGAGCATCAGCAAAACGTCCTTCCAAATACCAGTTTTTGGCATCGTCAAGTGTTTGCGATTGCAATGACTGGTGCAAAATTCCCAATAAAATGGCGAGACCTATATATTTTAATTTCATTCGATTGAAACTATTTATTTTCAGATGTATCACATGGAACCAAAAATCGTTCCATGATATTCATTACTTGATTTCAAAGATAAGAAAAAACTCTAAGCAATTATAAATTTTGTCTTTATTATGAGATGAATATAAATCTATTCTTCATTTTCAACCCAGCTCAATAAGTCACCCGGTTGACACTTTAACTCACAGCATATAGCCTCCAAAGTACTAAAACGTATCGCTTTAGCTTTCCCTGGTTTCAAAATGGAAAGATTAGCAGGTGTTATTCCTACTTTTTCTGAGAGCTCGTTTAGGGAGATCTTGTTCTTTGCCATTTCAACATCCAGGTTCACGATTATTGCCATATAATATTTCACTTTCCTTTAAATAGTTAAATCCTGCTCTTCTTTCATCTCAACAGACCGTTTCAATACCGAAGCAATCAGTAAAGTAATCAATCCCATAAATACCCATTCAGCATTTGAAAAATATACTGACAACGAATAATTTGGTATTTCAATCAGTGACTTTTCAAAATAGAAATATGTAATATCAATAAAACAAATGAGAGGATGAAAATGACTATATTATATTTTAACTGCGAACGATATTCGTAAATATCATTAGTATTTTGCAGGCAGGGATTTATCGTTTTTCAGGACGATACATACCTAATTCTTGTTTTGTTCTTACCTGACTCTTACCTGGCTCTTATAAGCTCCTTTTATAACAGTCTGAAATAAGGCTAAAATTGGACTCAAATAAAAATTATTCAAAAGTGATGTATTAGCATTCCATGCCTGTTGGGATATTCAAAAAGAGATTATTTTCTATATGAAATAAATCAGATTCATACTTTTAGTATCTTTGTGCTTTGAAACTTCCAAATTAACGTTATGCACGAAAAAATAATTATCCTGGATTTCGGATCACAGACTACGCAGCTTATTGGCAGACGAGTGAGAGACTTAAGTACATATTGCGAAATTGTACCATATAATAAATTTCCTTTTGGTGATGAAACCGTAAAGGGTGTTATTCTTTCGGGAAGTCCGTTTTCCGTTAATGACAGTGATGCTTTTAAGATCGATCTTACTGATATAAGAGGTAAATATCCGGTATTGGGCATCTGCTACGGAGCACAGCTAATGGTACACGCTTCAGGAGGTGAGGTCTCACAGCCTGATAGTCGAGAATACGGTCGTACACACTTGAATGTATTGGACAACAGCGACCCGATTCTTGGTAACCTGCCACAAAACAGCGAAGTTTGGATGTCACACGGTGATACAATTGTTAGTACGCCAGAAAACTTCAGACTTACAGCATCCACTGAAGATGTTAAATGGGTTGCATACAGGATAGAGGGCGAAGAAACATGGGGTGTACAGTTTCACCCTGAAGTGTTTCATACTGAACAGGGAGTAGCTATCCTTGGTAAATTCCTTGATGTTTGCGGTATGAAAAGAGACTGGACTCCTGCCTCTTTTATTGAGGTGACAGTTAAGGAGCTGAAAGAGGAGTTGGGTGACGATAAAGTGATTCTTGCTCTTTCAGGAGGTGTTGATTCATCAGTTACAGCCGTTTTACTTAATAGGGCTATTGGTGAAAATTTAACCTGTGTGTTTGTGGATCACGGTCTGTTACGTAAAAATGAATTTGAAACTGTTTTAGATGATTATGAGCATCTTGGCTTGAATGTTATAGGTGTTGATGCTAAACAGCATTTCTACAAAGAACTTAAAGGTGTAACAGATCCTGAAAGTAAACGTAAGATTATTGGCAAAGGCTTTATTGATGTCTTTGAGAAAGAGGCTAAAAAGCTGAAAGATATCAAATGGCTGGCACAGGGAACTATTTATCCGGATATAATTGAATCACTTTCAATAACAGGCGTAACAATAAAAAGCCATCATAATGTTGGTGGTCTCCCCGAAAAAATGAACCTGAAGCTCTGCGAGCCGCTCAAATTGCTTTTCAAGGATGAGGTTCGTAAGATTGGCCTGGAGTTAGGTATGAGACCGGGTCTGATTCATCGTCATCCTTTCCCGGGTCCTGGATTAGGTATCAGGATTCTAGGAGCTATAACACCTGAGAAGGTACGTATTGCTCAGGAAGCTGACGATATATTTATATCAGGACTTCGTGAAGCGGGACTGTACGATAAAGTATGGCAGGCAGGAGCAATTTTACTTCCCGTGCAATCGGTAGGCGTGATGGGAGATGAGCGTACTTACGAGAATACAATTGCATTGAGATCTGTTACTTCAACTGATGCTATGACAGCCGACTGGTCACGTTTGCCTTATGATTTTCTGGCAAAAATATCCAATGAAATAATTAATAAAGTTCAGGGTGTAAACAGAGTTGTTTATGATATCTCTTCAAAACCGCCTGCAACAATAGAGTGGGAGTGAAATTATAAATTTACCGGTGTTTTCAGCTCAGGATATGCAATCCTGGAGTGATAAACGGTCATCAATTTTTCTACAAAAACATTCTTTACAGTTTGAATATCCCTGAATGTGATTGGAGCAAGCTTGAAATATCCCTCTTCCACCTGAGTATCGATGATTTTGTCAACCTGCTCACGCAGTGCTTTTTCTGTATACTCAGGCAGGCTGCGTGATGAGGCTTCTACAGCATCAGCCATCATCATAATTGCTGTTTCCTTTGTAAATGGATTTGGACCCGGATAGCGGAAATTGGCTTCGTTTGCCTCTTTGCCCGGGTTTGCATTTTTCCAGGAAATGTAAAAGTACTTTGGCATGCTGGTGCCGTGATGGGTTTCAATGAAATCAATAATCTGTTGAGGTATCTTGTGTTTCTGGGCAATCTTAACGCCATCTTTCACATGATTTATTATAATACGTGCACTTTCTTCAAAAGGTAGTCCGGCATGTGGGTTCATTCCCGGAGTCTGGTTTTCTGTGAAAAATGCAGGATTCACCATTTTCCCAACATCATGATATAATGCCCCTGTTCTTATTAATGAGGCGTTAGCTCCCAGTTTTGCTGCTGCAGCCATACCAAGATTGGACACTTGCAAAGAATGCTGAAATGTACCCGGAGCTTTTTCTGAGAGCTCTTTAAGCAGGGGCTTGTTGATATTTGAGAGCTCTACAAGAGTTACACCTGAGATAAATCCGAATGATTTTTCTACGAGGTATACCAGTGAATAGGAGAACATTATAAATATGAAGTTGATTAGGAAATAAATCAACATTACCCAGTCAACATCAGTTACGCTTCCCTCCTGATACATTACCAGTCCCAGATAAACCACAGAATAGGTGAAAAGTATGAAGAATGAGCTCCTTATTAGTTGAGAGCGTTCAGATAGTTCCTTCAACATGAATATTGATACCATTGTGGCGGATATTTCCAAAACTACAAACTCGAAAGAGAACGGGACCATGAGTGCACTCAGAATTATGGTAACAAGACTGGCAAAAAGGGCAGTTCTGGAGTCTATAAATGTGCGTATCAGAATTGTTAATATTGTATAGGGAATGATATATATACTGAAAAGATCAAAATTAACTGTTAAAGCTGTAAGTGAAACGAATATTACTATCAGCAATAACATGAAAATTACATGCTTGCGATTTCTGTATTCTGTAGGTCTGAAGAATAAAAGATACATGTAAAATGAGAGAAACATGAAAAACACAAGCACAAACTGACCCACAGTTTTCCATGTGCCTTTTGATGCACCGCCACTACGTTCTTCATATACCTGTTTTAATGAAGACAGAATATTGTATGTGCGTGAATCAACTATTTCTCCCTGATCAATTATTCTTTGACCTTGCTGAACCATTCCTCTGCTTATGTCAACCTGTTGTATAAACTCTTCCCTGGCTTTATCGGAAGTTTCTGTATCGTAAATAATATTCTCCTGAATATATTCATTAATATTTGCCGATTTCAGAACGTTATCATAAATGCCATCAGGGGTGTCGTTCAAAACACTTTCATAAGCAGAACGTATAGTGAAGAATGTATTAACCTTCCTTGATTCAGCTACGTTGCCTTTTTTAAGTCTTAAAGCCTCTGTTCTGGATGCTGATATCCTGTCGTAATCCTCAGAACGCATGATACCTTTATCATAGATCTCGTTTAACCTTTTGCGAATATAAATCTTATATTCCGGAGAAAGCTCTGAAAGTCTGGAATTCAAATTAACATCTGCATCAAAATTAGCAAGTGCATTGATCTTTATCTCATCATTGATCTCGAAATAAGGTTCGTAGTATTGTAAAATACTATCCTGTTCATTTTTCAGGAGATCGGCAGGTTTATAGATTGGAAAATCAAATGGTGCAGTAAGTAGTCCGTATTGCCAGGGTCTGCCTTCAGTGAAAGAGTAGTTGAAGCTTCCCTGTCGTGGGAATATATATGTAACAAAGAGTATAGCAATGACGAAAGTCAATGGTACAAATACTTTGGTTTTTATTCGGATTTTCTTTTTCTTTGAAGTTTGCTTAGCGCTCATACATCATAAGTGTTAACTTAGCAGATTGTAAGTAGAACAATTTAAACTAAGTAATTGTTTTTTTGTTTTCTAAGAATACAGTTGAGTTATAGCTCCTTCTTCGCATCTCCAATTTCCTTTTCAAGGCTTTTGTAATTGGATATATTAGACTACTTTTGTATCCATTATTTTGATAAATGATTAGTATACAAAGTTAAATATATTTTTGGTTTTATAATGAAAAAACGACTCCTTGTTGATCTTTCTCCACTCAAGTGTGCTCTGATAAATTACAATACACTGGAAATGGAAAAACTGATCTATAAGAGATTAGTGTGGCTTGCCAGAACTATAATTTGAAGAATCAAGTAAAATGACACTAAAAAAGTTTTTATAGAAGTAGTAGTATGAAGCATGCGAAAGATTATACTGTAAAGCCTGAAATAGACTTGGTTTACATGTGGGTCGACGGAAGTGATGAGGAGTGGATGGCAAAGAAAATGCTCTTCATGGGTGAAAAAACAAACCTGAATAAGGAAGCCACAACCAAGGCCCGTAATGCAGATAACAATGAATTAATTTATTCACTGCGTTCAGCTGAAAAATATGTTCCCTGGATTCGTAAAATATTCATTGTAACAGATGAACAAAAACCTAAATGGCTGGATCTTCAAAATAGTAGAATTAAAATAGTTGATATACGAGAACTCATTCCTCCTGAAGCTTTGCCTTGTTATAATTCGGTTGTAATAGAGCACTTTTTATATAGAATACCGGGATTGTCGGAGCATTTTTTGTATGCAAATGATGATATGTTTTTTAATGCAGAAATTGCTCCTGATTTCTTTTTTACTGATGAAGGTTTACCAATTGTGAGATTAAAACGTACTTATACTAATAAGTTGATAAATAACTGCAAGAAAGTTTTAAAGATTCACTCTAATATTTACAGGAAAACTATAGAAAATGCAGCTTTGCTAGTTGATGAAAAATTTGGTAAATATTATTCAGGAATACCTCATCATAATATAGATTCCTATTTAAAATCAGATTATAAACTAGTTTCAGAAGAAGTATTACATAAGGAGATAAATTCAACCATTAGTAATCATCTCAGAAGCGATAATGATATACAGAGAATCATTTACCTTTACTATACATTAGCCGTAGAAAAAGGTAAGATTCGCTTTGTGAACAGAAGAGAGTCATGCAGGATACGTCTGCATAAGCCTGATTTTATGTACTTTATAAAGAAATATAACCCTGCTCTTTTTTGTTTGAACGACAGTCATCATGCTACAAATGCAGACCGAAGCAGAGTAGAGCCATTCCTGGAGAGCCTGTTCCCCGATAAATCCTCCTTTGAACTCTAAGAAATTAAGTGATTGTCCGTAACAAGGAATCATAAAACCAGCACTCAGAAAAGGATGTGTGATTAACATTATATTTATGTTTAATGTAAAAGATTGTGTAATAATTATCCCTGTTTATAAATCCTTAGAAGTTAATGACAGGATTGCAATAAAACAGGCGATTAATATGACTCCTGGTGTAGATAAAACATTTATCATGCCGGATAATTTGCCTATTGATGAAAGTTTTAGTGAGTTTTCTAATTTTTCGGTAGAAAGATTTGAAAATCATTATTTTACTGGTAAGATGAGCTACAATAGGCTAATGCTTAGTATAAATTTCTATAAACGGTTTATTGATTATAAATATATGCTGATACATCAAACTGATGTTTTTTTATTTAAACCGGATCTTCAGTATTGGTGTAATAAAAACTATGATTATATTGGAGCTCCATGGCTTAGGCCTCATAAAATAAATAAAGCAAAAATATATTATCAAGTAATCAATGCATTTCCCGGAATATTTTCACACCGCCTGAAAAATAGAGTAAAACATTATAATAACGTAGGAAACGGCGGCTTGTCATTACGAAAGATTGATTCTTTTGTTAAGATACTTGAATCTGCTGAGACTCAGCCAATATTAAACTTTTATTTAGAAAAACAATTATCGAAAGGGGCATTGTATAATGAGGATGTATTTTGGAGCATTGAGGGCCCAAATTTGTATGAAAAGTTCACTAAACCAAGTTGGAGCGAAGCTTGTTTTTTCTCATTAGAAAATTACCCTTCTTTTGCATATCATAATGTTATGAAGAAACAATTGCCATTTGGATGTCATGCTCCGCTGGTGCATGATCCTCATTTTTGGCGAAATCATATTCCTTATATAGGGAGAGAAGAATAGTTCATATTTCAAAACCCGATTTTTCAGGTAGAATTGTATCGAATGCTTTCTCCAAATCTTCCATTACCTTATCATAATTTCTAATATGAGCATTGTCGTTGAGACAGATTAGCTTATAACTTTGGTCGTAAATAGCTTTTATAGCCTTTTTAGATCTCAACACCAAAGGAAACATTTTTGTATCTTGGTAAGTATTGTAGGGCTCAAAGTTGGAGCGGCATATCTGCCAGGTTCGAAATAGTTCAGGTGTATAGTCCTGTGTACTACGGAAACGGTTCTCTGAAGCCTTAGTCAGCTTGTCGCCCGCATAATCCCACACCTCATTGAAAGTGGATTTCAGGTATGGCTGTGCATTGTGAGGGGTCATTAATGTGATAAACTTACCGTAGGGCTTTAATAATCGTGTCAGTCTGGCTCTTTTACCGTATGATGGATGAAACCATTTGTCATGATCACGAGCCATAACCTCTCGCTTATCAAAACGTTCATTAATGATTTTAATGTTGTTTTTTAGGGTTTTAGACCATAGTCCTATTCCTGAATTGTGGCGAAAAGCTGCAATGTCGTTGGGTAGTCCGTTAGTAAAGAATCTTTCCTTACTTAAATTATTAATAATGAAAAAGTCATCATTGAAATAGACAAAATGTTCTGTCAGATCAGGGATTTTATGCATATAAATCTCGATAAGACAAGAGTTAAATACAGGCAAGAATTTTTCCGGGATATAGTCAGAATGGTTTACAAGCGAAAGTTTGGGATGATCGACATTAAGCCACTCCGGCTTTTGGCCACTGGTAACAAAATGTATTTTTCTGACCCAGGGTGCAAATTTTTCTATGCCTCTAAACCAGTATTTTAAAAATCCATGATCGCGAAAACGAGCTTCAGAAAACTCATTCGTAGTGTTATCAATTCCTTTTTTGCTGTATTTAGAAAAATCTGCCTTCCATTTAGGATCGTTCATGTCAACCCAAGTGACTACAAAATCAATTTCCATTTTATTAATCTTTTTCTATTAAACCAATCACTTATATGACAGATAAGGTTGTGATTGCGCGCTTAAGTCTATTTTGAGTTTCTTCCTTGCCAATAATTTCAGTAATATCGAAAATATGCGGTCCTTTACCTTCGCCAACTATCGCCAAGCGATACGCATTCATAATATTACCTGTATGCAATTCGTTGGCTTTTATCCATTCCATTACAATCTTCTCTTGGTTATGAGCGCTGAAGTCATCCATTTGCATGTTTAATTCAACAAGTTGCTGCATGTATTGAGGAGTGTCTTCTTTCCAGCGTTTGCGGACAGTTTTTTCGTCGTAACTCTCAGGTGCCACAAAGAAATAAGAAGTTTGATCCCATAATTCACTGACAAAATGAATTCTCTCTTTTACCAATGAAACCACTTTCGATACCTTATCAGTGGTTGAGTTGATACCTTTTTCTATAAGTGTTGGCTCATAAAGTTCAGCCAGCACTGTATCAGGCATTTTCATCAAGTATTGGTGATTGTACCATTTGGCTTTTTCAATATCAAATTTCGCCCCACTTTTGCTGCATCTCTCGAAAGAAAATGCTTCAATAAGTTCTTCCAAAGAAAATATTTCCTGTTCAGTTCCGGGGTTCCATCCTAAGAATGCAAGAAAATTTACAATTGCTTCAGGTAGATAACCTCTTTCGCGATATCCTGACGATATTTCATCTGTTTGTGGATCTTTCCATTCTAATGGGAACACAGGGAATCCAAGTCTGTCACCATCCCTTTTGCTAAGCTTCCCTTTACCGTCAGGCTTCAGAAGCAGTGGCAGATGGGCGAATGCAGGCATTGTATCATGCCAGTCCAGACTTCTATAAAGCCACACATGCAATGGTGCTGATGGAAGCCACTCTTCTCCTCTGATAACGTGTGTGATCTCCATTAGATGGTCATCTACCACATTTGCCAGATGGTATGTTGGAAGTTCATCTGCTGATTTGTAAATAACCTTATCATCAAGTATAGATGAGTTAATGACAACTTCACCTCTTAACATATCATTTACAGTGATATCTTGTCCAGGTTCAATTTTTATTCTTACAACATACTGAGTCCCTGCTTTAATTAGAGTTTCTGTTTCTGATTCAGATAGTGTAAGTGAGTTTCTCATAAAATCTCTTGTAGACGCATCGTATTGAAAATTAGATATTTCTGATCTTTTTGAATCCAGTTCCTCAGGTGTATCAAAAGCAATATAAGCTGCACCCTTATCAAGTAATTGTTTTACATATTTTTTATATGTTTCTTTACGTTCTGACTGCCTGTAAGGACCAAATTCTCCTCCTTTAGAGGGACTTTCATCAAAAGAAAGTCCGAGCCAGTCAAATGTTTCCTGTATATATTCTTCTGCTCCGGGCACAAACCTTGCTGAGTCGGTATCTTCAATTCGCAGGATAAAATCACCTCCTTGTTGTTTAGTATATAGATAGTTGTACAATGCAGTGCGTACACCGCCAATATGCAACGGACCAGTAGGGCTGGGTGCAAATCTTACTCTTACTTTTTGATTCATAATAGTGGATGTCTTTGATAATGTGCAAAGGTATGTAAATTTGATAAGTTTTCAATACCAAATTACATCACAAGAAGAACACAGATTCATTACCCATATTGAAAAGCAGATCAAGGATGCTCAGGTTGTTTTGAAACCCATGTTTGTCAGAAAAGACCTGGTAATACGATTCAGTTTTAAAATCAGATTTACGTTTCGGATGAATAGTCTCACGAAGATCAATGGTTTTTTCTGCCGGCTCTGTGATGTATGATTTAGTGTAAGAAATTTCTTTGTCAATTCCTGTCAATCTGCATATCAGTTCGCGTAATTGTTCATTCAAGTCGTGTAGAAATATTATTTTCTTCTCATAAAATGGTCTGAAGTCATCTTCATAAAACTGGAAAAAAGGAGTTGAATTGTAAGCTGAAATAATGGCATTCCAATGAAGGTGACGCCAATTACCATGCTCTGAAATGCGAATATCCTTCATTAAGCATTTTACACTATCAGGCTTCTCAATGGGTACACTCAGTGTTAGAGGCCCATTTGCGCCGCAAATAATGCATCTGTTTCTGTAGGATTGCTTTTGGTAGTTGTCATTAATCTCTATTACTGCCTTATCACACTTTTTGAGTGCAGAGTAATACTCTATCGGAGCAAGATAGAGAGATGAAAACAGAGTTACGGTAGTCTCCGGGAGTATCATGCGGGAACCTTAGCACTGCGGAACAATCTTTTCCAGCGAACTCTACCCTTAAACCAATCTTTGTCTTTTTCCAGAGATAACCAAATCAGTTGAGGCTGACCAACTATATGATCTTCGGGTACAAAACCCCATGAGCGGGAGTCTGCCGAATTGTGGCGATTGTCACCCATCATAAAATAATAGTCGAATTTGAAAGTGTATGAATCAGCCTCTTCTCCATTTATGTAAACTTTTCCGTCAAGAAAAGCAAATTCATTACCTTCATAATTTTTTATACATCTTTCATAAGTTGCAACTTTGTAGTCCACATCACCGTCGAATGTTATGGTTGTCCCTTTAGCGGGAATCCATAAAGGTCCGTAATTGTCACGAGTCCATTGAGTATTGTAGTCAAGTGGGAAATAATAACTTGTTCCGGGTAATTCTCTCTCCCTGATTACATCCCATACAAAAGGTTTTGACCTCATAGTTTCGACCATTTCGTTTGTCAGAGGTATACTGAAATAAATTCTGCCGTTATTACCGTCACGAGCTCTCAGACTAAACATCGACATGCTTAAACTGTCAACACCTGTCAGGTCCTGTGAACGAATAACCATTTGTCCGTAACCGTTTTGTGTATAGTAGTCGGCTATGTTAATTCCCAAATCACTAAAAACTTCTGCTGCTATTTGCGTCCCGTCTGTGTGAATCATATAGTTATGTTGCGATAAGCGGGGATTTGGGATATAATTTCCATCTATAAATACAGAGTCGTTATTTAGCTCAATAGTCTCTCCTGGAAGTCCTATGCATCGTTTGACATAATTCTCTCTTCTGTCAACCGGGCGGTAAACAATGTCACCATAGGTACGTTTATCAGCACGTACACCCTCACTACCATTGGGATGCATTTTTGAAAGCAGGTAGAAATCTACACCTTGCTGATTCAACGCAACTGTGTCTCCTACAGGGAAATTAAATACTACTATATCATTTCTTTCAACTTTACCGAATCCTTTCAGTCGATTGTATTTCCATTGAGGCTTTTCAAAATATGATTTGCCACCGGTAACGGGCATTGTATGTTGTGCCAGTGGAAAAGATAGTGGTGTAATTGGTGCGCGAGGACCATAACTGAGCTTACTTACTGCGAGAAAGTCACCTACAAGAAGAGATTTCTCAAGAGAAGATGTGGGGATCTGATAATTCTGAAAGAAAAATGTATTTATAAAATATACAGCTATCAATGCAAAAATAATTGCATCAACCCATTCCATTGTTTTACGAAATGCACTGTTTTTAGATCTCTTCCAAAATCCCCAAGGTATATATTTAGTAATATATATATCCAGGAAAAGCAGTATAAAAAGTAATACCCAAGGAGATTGTGACCAAAATGAAAATAAAATGGTAAGTATTGTCCATACGACAAACCATAACCATTGTCTGCGCGAGGCTTGTCCGAAACGTTCTTTAAGAGTCATAGTCTTTTAATATTTATCTTAATCATTACAGGTTTCCGAGCATGTCTTTCATTCCAAGAAACCCCTTCTTACCATTTGTAAATTCCGCAGCAAGTACTGCACCCAGTGCAAATCCCTTGCGACTCTTTGCGTCATGTGTAATTTTGATGCTGTCAGCTTCAGATTCATATATAACTGAGTGAATCCCGGGAACTTCACCTTCCCTGAAAGATGTGATTTTTAATATATTCTCTGATGAGACAGAGGAGTCCTTTGCATTATTATTAGATTTTGCATTTTTTGCCTGCTCTGAGTATTCTTCTAATACCCAGCCGTTTTTTCTTTCAATATTAGAAACAATATCTTCTGCAAGTGTAATAGCTGTACCGCTTGGAGCATCAAGCTTATGAATATGATGAGTTTCTTCCATTCTTACATCATAATCCGGAAAACGGTTCATTAACTTTGACAGGTAGTTGTTAAGAGCAAAAAATAAATTTACACCCAAACTAAAGTTTGAAGCGTAAAAGAATGTTTTACCATTATTGTTACATTCATTTTTAATCACATCTATATGTTCAAGCCAGCCTGTAGTGCCTGAAACTACTGGTACGTCTGCCTCAAAAGCTTTTTTATAATTGAAGAGGGCACTTTTGGGTGATGTAAATTCAATTGCTACATCTGCACTTTTAAATGAATCAGAGCTAAACTTTTCTTCTTCATTTATATCGATTGTACAAACAATATCATGTCCTCTTTCACGGGCAATTTTTTCAATTTCATGCCCCATTTTTCCGTAACCTATAAGAGCTATTTTCATTTATCCTAATTACTTATGAACAGCAAAAATACAAAAAATGGTTGACTTACACTATTTATGAGAAAAATAGAATTGATTCATAGCCAGCCTTGATCTCTGTACCATTTTACAGTTTTCTCAATACCCTGTTTCAATCTGTGTTTAGGCTCAAAGTCAATATCCTTTTTAAGTGGAGTTATGTCGCATGCCCAATTGCGTTGCTTCATGATGCGGTATTTGTCACTATTAAAGGTAGATGCTTTTCCGAGAATTGCAGCAATCTTTTCGCTGATCCATGCAGCAGGTTTCACAATAAACAGAGGTAGTTTTATTCTGACAACATGTTTTTTATCAAGAACATCCTGTACGATTTGGTTAAACTCCGAATCTGTGTAACAATCTCCATCGGCAACTATATATTCTTTCCTGACTATTCCCTTTTCAATGAGTTTGAAGATTACGTCGACCAAATCCTCACTGTAAATGAATGTGAGTATCTGTTTCTTAAAGCCCGCACCAACATTAAGTCCTCCTTTTACAGCTTTCATCAATATGTAGTAATCCTTATCACGGGGTCCGTAAACGCCTGTAGGTCTAATAATAATGTAGGGGAAGTCTTCAAGTCTTTTAAGATAGTTTTCGGCTTTCAGCTTACTTTTTCCATACGCTGTGGTGGGATTGGGTGTGTGATCTGATTTTATTGGAGTATAACCTTTCTCGTCACCTGTACCTAGCGCACTTAAAGAACTCATTAATACGAAAGCTTCAGGTATGGCATCAATCTCAATAAGTGTCTCAGCCAAATTACGTGTCTGTTCGAAATTAACATTGTCGAAATCTGCTTTATGAAGCGCTTTAGTTAAGCCTGCAATATGAATTACATAATCGAACTTTCCATAGTTCTCAGATAGTTTTCTTAATTGATCCTTTAGGCTGTCTTTATTGGAATAATCAAGATTTACAAGCTTTATTCTGTTGTCTGATAAATACTTACGGCTACTGCTCTTCCTTACGCCAGCCCAAGTGTCGTAGCCCAGTTCCAGAGCTTTGTCAACTGCTGTGCTTCCGATAAAACCGCTGGCTCCGGTTATAAGTACCTTTTTTTTATTCATCTGTTTCTTCTTAACTATTGCAAAAATAACAATTAGTTAATGATTTAAAAGTAGAGAATCAGTGAATTTTTTATTACTTTGCGTAACTAAAACAGTATTTAAATTGTTTTAGTATCAATTGGAATCTAAATCAAAAAAAATTATGAGTAAAAAAGCAGTCACGCAGGAACCTTTATCAAAGCCCAGAAAAAAAGATTTAACCGTATTAGTTACTAATTTCCTGACTGAAAATAATGACAAACAATTTAATTATAAGCAAATTGCAGCAGCATTAAATATACGCGGAGAGGATGGTCGAAGAGTATTGATAAAAGTGCTTGACAAATTACGAGATGATGAGGTGTTACTTGAATCGTCAAGAGGAAGATATAGAATAAATAACAGAGGGCTGATTCTGGAAGGTCGTTTTGAAAGAAGAAGCAACGGTAAGAATTTCTTTGTACCGGATGATGATGGAAATACTGTCTACATACCTGAACGTAATAGTAAGCATGCCATGAATGGTGATCGCGTAAAGGTGCAACTACTTGCGAAAAGGAAACGTGCTGATAGTGAAGGGGTAGTTATTGAGATACTTGAACATACACAAAGTCGTTTCGTTGGTGTCCTGGAGGTTCAGAAGCATTTCGCATTTTTGGTGATGGATAATAAGTATCTATCGAACGATATCTTTATTCCTAAAGAGGATCTTAAAGGAGCTAAGAATGGCGAGAAAGTGGTTGTTGAAATTGTGGAATGGCCTGAAAAAGCTAATAATCCGGTAGGAAAGGTTATAGATATTCTTGGTGAGCCTGGACAGAACGACACAGAGATGCATGCTATACTTGCTCAATATGATCTTCCTTATAAATATCCTGAAAAAGTTGAGAAGTTTGCTGAGTTAATTTCAGATAAGATAGATGAGAGAGAGATAGCAAAGAGAGAAGACTTTAGGGATGTTTTCACAATAACTATCGACCCTAAAGATGCTAAAGATTTTGATGATGCGATTTCAATACGTCAATTATCACCCAACCAATGGGAAGTGGGTGTGCATATCGCCGATGTTACTCATTATGTGAAACCCGGTGATCTTATTGATGAGGAAGCAGAGAAAAGAGCTACATCAATATATCTGGTTGACCGAACTATACCTATGTTGCCGGAGAGATTGAGTAACGGGTTATGCTCTCTCAGACCTAATGAAGAGAAGTTATGTTTTTCTGTGATTTTCAATATGAATGAGAATGCAGAAGTAAAAAAATCACGTATCGTTCGCACTGTAATTAAATCGGATAGCAGACTTACTTATGAAGAGGCACAGGCAGTTATTGAAACAGGTAAGGGGGCATTTTCTTCTGAAATACTTAAATTAAACGACTTGGCAAAACAGCTGCGAGAAAGACGCTTTGCAGAAGGAGCAATTAATTTTGAAAGATATGAGGTAGAATTTAATCTAGATGAGAAAGGTAAACCGCTTGGTGTGTTTTTTAAGGAGTCAAAAGAGGCTAATCATCTAATTGAGGAGTTGATGCTATTGGCAAACAGAACCGTAGCAGAAGCTATTGGTAAGGTGCCTAGAGATAAAAAAGCAAGAGCATTCGTTTATAGAATACACGATGTTCCGGATCCAGAAAAACTGGATATATTTAATTCATTTATTCTTCGTTTCGGACATAAGATTAAGACGTCGGGATCTAAGGCTGAAGTAGCAAGAAGTTTGAATTCGGTACTTGATAAAGTTCAGGGTCGTCCTGAAGAGAATCTGATTGAAACTATCGCTATACGTACAATGTCGAAAGCAATTTATTCTACAAAAAATGTAGGACATTACGGCCTGGCATTTGATTACTACACTCATTTTACTTCTCCTATACGCAGATATCCGGATATGATGGTGCACCGTTTACTGGAAAGGTATCTTGATGGTGCGAAAAGTGTAGACCAAAATTCACTTGAGGCTGAAAGCAAACATTGTTCTGATATGGAGCAGATTGCAGCTAATGCTGAGCGTGATTCTATCAAATACAAGCAGGTGGAATTTATGTCAGACAAGCTTGGAAAGGTCTATGATGGTGTGATTTCAGGAATTACTGAGTGGGGGATTTATGTTGAGATTAATGAAAATAAATGCGAGGGGATGATTCCTATCAGAGAACTGGATGATGATTTTTATGAACTGGATGAGAAGAATTACAGACTGGTTGGACGACGCACAAAAAGAGAATACCGACTTGGGCAACCGGTCACCATACAGGTAGCTAAAGCTAATTTAGAACGCAGACAGCTGGACTTTATTTTTGCTAACTGATCAGCTTTCTAAATACTGATGTTTTGCTAAAAGCGTGTTGAAAAAAAACAGGACCCATGAACTCTCTCTTTTCCCATACAGCAGGATTGTTGAGATTGGGAAAAGGTGAAAGATAGTATTTACGGTCACTATTATCAACTATCAGGTATCCACCTCTTTTAATGTGTGGAATAGCTCTTTTGATGCATGAGTTGCGTGCACGACCATCCACCACAACTATATCAAAACACTCTGTTTCAAACTGATCAATAGAATTCACATACTTCTCGAATGATAGTCCAGATGATTTTTTATCTTTTGAAATAAAATCATCAGGATTTTCAGGATTTAGTTTATTGAAGTTGTCAATCGGTACACCCTCAATTCCTTTAACTGAAACATTTTTTAAATTGAGATCCTCAAGTTTTTCTCTGAGTGATTTAATCCAAAATGTGTCATGTTCAACAGAGACAACATCTTTACAACGGGAAGCAAAAAATAGGGTAGATCCACCTGATCCCCATTCAAATACTCTGATTCCGCTATTGCAAATTTTATCCAGAAATTCGATAGCATCATAAGTCATCCATGGCAATCCCAAACTTAAAGTACTTTCACCTGATTTTTTATCTCTGTGCCATCTGTTGAAGTATTTAATATGAGAAAGGGTTTTATTTTCTATGGCAAACTCTACTGCAAAACGTATGAAAAGTAATGAGTCTTTCATTTCTTTTTCTTTTTTAAATTAAAAAACCAGTTTTCAACTTCACTTGACATTTCCAGTTTTAGGAATTTACAGGAAAGAATATATAATCCTACTATCAAAACAGCATTAGTGAGAATATATAGAATAGTATTGTGGATACTAAGTGTAATAAAGTATGATATAATTGTGCAAATCATAGCTATTGCCAAGTAAGGCAGCACATCCTTTAAAAAGGATACAGCATTATAGCCTATCAGCTTACCGGACAAAACAACTAATATCAGTAGTGTAACAGCTGTGTAAATCACCCAGCTTCCAGCGAGTGCCATCAATCCTTCAGGAAGTAGTAAAACTATCAGTATAATCAACAAAATTGATTTGAATATCTCAACTCCAAGGAAATAGGCTGATTTCTCTTTAGCTATGAATAATTCATTAAAAATAAATATAAAAGGAGAGAGCATGCCCGCAAATGTAAGTATCCTGAAATAAGGAACTGCTTCAAGCCATTTTTCTTTAAAGAAGAGGAAAAAAAGAGATTCTGCCGTTATTATCATGATAAACCCCACCGGAAAAGAGATAAACGATATCGATTTGATCAGTTTACTCAATATTCTTTTCATCCTGTCACTGTCTCTGTTTACCTCTGATAAAATCAGCATTGCCACCGAACGAAATGTATTTGACATAGTAACAAACGGTATATCCTGATACCTTTTTGCCTGATTAAAATAGGCCACCTGATTCATAGGGTAGAACATTGCTATTAAGCTGGGATAAATATTGTTTGCAACTGTTGATATTGTATTAGACACAAGCAGTTTACTGCTAAATGAGAAAAAGGAAGACAATCTCTTTTTACTGAATATTCCATTAGGACGCCACCCGGAATAAATCCAAAGAAGAATTGTTCTGATAAGTGCAAATAATATCGACTGAAATACTAACGCCCATACACCTAAGTCGTAAATTGCCATTAATACAGCAACAATATCGGCTATCAAAAGTGCAAATATATTGATTTTTGATAAGCCCTTGAAATCTGCCTTTTTAGTAAGTATCGTATAATGGATAAGTCCAAAAGCATTAAAAACAAGTGAAAAAAAGAGTACTCGTGCAACAGGTACTATTTCAGGTGTGTGGAAAATATCGCCCAGAAGAGGAGCAGAAAAATACAATAACAGATACAAAACTATGCTTAGTGATATATTAAAAATAAACACCGTAGAGTAATCTGTATCTGTAAGATTATGTCTGTTTAGTAGAGCTCTGCCGAAACCGCTATCGATAAGGATTGTGGAGAATGCTATAAAAATTGCGAGCGAACCAAAGATCCCGTATTCTCTTGCACTGATAATATTCATAAGGATCAGCATACTTGCAAAATTAAGCAGCTGCTGCCCAAACTTATCAATAAAACTCCAGAAAAGGGACAGAATAGTTTTACTCTTTAATGAAGATTCCGTCATGGGGAGGCTCATGTTGTCGATTATTCAGGCAAAAATAGACATTTTTTCTGAGATACTTTACATTGTCAGATCCAATAGTATTAAGTGTTACTTTTTTTGTACTTTTGAAATAGTATCATAAAGTAAATGACATTTTCAGAAGAAATAAAAAATGAGGCGTTAAGACTTGGATTTGATGAATGTGGTATCAGCCGCGCAGAGGATTCAGGTGAAGAAGATCGCTATATGCGATGGATAGAAGACAACCATCATGCTAGTATGGGATATATGGAGAGAAATATCGATAAGAGACTGGATCCGCGTATACTTGTCGATGGTGCTAAATCTATAATCTCAGTAGCATTGAATTACTACCCTCACAGGAAACAACCTTTCCATGCACCTCAGTTTGCCTATTATGCTTATGGTAAGGATTACCATGATGTAGTAAAGGGTAAATTAAAGCAATTATTATCATTCATACGTCAACATTATCCAGAGGTAAGCGGAAGGTATTTCTCAGATTCTGCTCCTGTGTTGGAAAGATTTTGGGCAGCACAGGCCGGCATTGGTTTTATTGGCAAAAACACTCTGCTAATCATTCCCGGAAAAGGATCTTTTTTCTTTTTAGGAGAATTGATAATAGATCTTGAGCTTGATTATGATTCACCCATATCGGAAAATTGCGGAAGCTGTACACGCTGTCTTGATGCTTGTCCTACAAATGCCATTGAAGAACCGTTTCTGATAAATTCAAACAAGTGCATTTCATATCAGACAATAGAAAATCGTGGTGAAATCTCTCCTGAAATCTCTCCAAAGTTAAAAAACTATGTTTTCGGTTGCGATATATGTCAAAAAGTTTGCCCGTGGAACAGATTATCCACACCACATGGTACTCCTGAATTTATGCCATCAGAAGATTTTTTGTCTATCGATTTAATCAAACTGACTGAAATGGATGAAGAGGAGTACCAAAAGTTGTTTCGAGGCTCTGCAGTAAAAAGAACAAAGTTTGCAGGACTAAAGCGAAATGTTAATGCGATTTCCAAAAACCGTAATAAATAACTATTTTTGTATATAAATATACAATGGAAGAAAATTTCGATATTCGTAACAGTGAAAGTTTTCAGAACACAGATAGTGACTTTGAATTAACCCTGCGTCCACTTACTTTTGGTGGATTTAAGGGACAGAATAAGATTGTGGAAAATCTGAAGATTTTTGTTAGCGCAGCACGAATGCGTGGAGAATCTCTCGATCATGTATTGCTCCACGGACCTCCCGGTCTCGGAAAAACAACGCTTGCCAATATTATAGCAAACGAGCTTGGTGTAGGATTTAAAGTTACTTCAGGTCCTGTTCTTGATAAACCCGGAGATCTTGCAGGAATACTAACCTCTTTGGAAGAGAATGATGTGTTATTTATTGATGAAATACACCGCTTATCACCCATTGTTGAGGAATATCTGTATAGTGCAATGGAGGATTACCGTATTGATATACTTATAGATAAAGGACCAAGTGCACGTTCAATACAGATAGATCTTAATCCATTCACACTGGTCGGAGCTACTACCAGAAGCGGATTGCTTACAAGCCCCCTGAGAGCTCGTTTTGGAATTAATATGCATCTTGAGTATTATGATGCAGAAACACTTACAGGTATTGTACTCAGATCAGCAGATATACTTAAAATCAGCTGCAAAATAAATGCAGCTGAGGAAATAGCATCAAGGAGTCGTGGTACACCCCGTATTGCTAATGCTTTATTAAGACGAGTTCGTGATTTCGCTCAGGTAAAAGGCAATGGCTCAATCGATAAATCAATATCTACTTATGCACTTGAGGCTTTAAATATCGATAAGTATGGATTGGATGAAATAGATAATAAAATTCTACTTACGATTATTGATAAGTTTAAAGGAGGACCTGTTGGTATCACCACCATTGCAACTGCTATTGGTGATGACCCGGGAACAATTGAGGAGGTTTATGAACCCTTTCTTATTAAAGAGGGTTTTATAAAACGCACACCTCGCGGAAGAGAAGTAACTGAACTTGCATACCGACATCTGGGACGCAAAAGAATCAGTAATGAACAAGGGATGTTGTTTTGATAAAAAAAACTATCATTGGAACAATGTTGTCAAAAATTATCCCTTCAGAAAATAACCTTGATTCCTTCGGAAATATTTCTGTCAATTTTATTCTTTATAGCTAACTAAGTAAAAATGTAACTTACTGAAGGTCGCTGAATATTAGTTCCAATTGTAAACTACCCTCCCTTTTATCTAAAACTGTCGCTGTAGGCCACATTAGATTTTGGATTTTGGTAAGCATCTGCTGAGAAGAGTAACCTTGTTGAACTGTTGAATAAGTTGCTTCAACCGGTATGAGATAATAAACCAGATCATAAGGTTCACCGTCATTGGCCTGGTTATAGTAATTTATCAAAGATGAAATATTGTTGAATTTATAGGAATAAGTTGATGCATCAAACTTCTCAGAGAGGAAGCTCGTAACATTATCTCTCAGCTTCCTGTTTTCAAAAAAGCCATTCAATGAATCTTTATTAATAAGAAGAAGATAATCAGGTGGACTTAATTTCACCATTTCATTATCTGATGCATCCGGTAGGGCATATACAGTGAAATTTACAAGGTTTAAAGCCTTCGACTGTAAATTTTCATGTATCTCAGATATCGGGAATTTTAGTTCAGTATTAACACCTGCAGGACTTTTTATATACGTATATGTGGGATTGTCTTTAAGAAGCTCAATATTGTTGCTCTCAATATGGTTAATTTGTCTTACTTCAGGTGTGTTATTCAACTTGAATACTCCCGTGCGAATAGTATCCTGTCCAGTTGAAGACCCTTTTACATCATTGTACTTGTAATAAATAAATAAAGAAGTCATATCCGCACTCAGAATAGTGCTGTTCCCAAAACTGGTAGTGAAATATAGTCCAGGGAAAAATTCTCTGAACGTGTCGGTGTCTGACAATTTACCATTCCCCGGCTTCTTATATTCTGTGAGAAAACTCTCTCCAATAGAATTGGGGATTTCAACATTAATGTAATATTCTTTGTAGTTTACTGTTGAGTAATCCTCTGCTGTGAAAGATCTGTTTCTATATGTTGAATTTCTTCCCGTGAAAATCTGTTCACCCAGAGGTGCAGACATATCTGCGAACTTTTTCGGATCCACATTTGTATAATCAGCGAATCCCTTTAAAGATTTCGCAACTTCGTAAACTGATAATCTCATAGGAGCAATTGAGTCTCCTACAATTGATGTATAAGCTACCTCTACTCTCACTGAGTCAATAATTGCTCCTTCCTTGAAGTCCATGCCTTTTGGAAGATAAAATTCAGCAATATACTCTGATTTTATTGAACCGAAAACCGGATCAGCGTATTCACCAAGTACAGGATAGTTTGTTTCACCAAACATAGAATCCACTTGCACAGTGCGTGCCTGTAGCTGTAAAGTGTCAATACCTACTGCCAATCTGTCTTTTCCCGGCTGAATGGTGAAGCCTACCTGATCTAGTGTGTCATTACACGAGACAGAGAGTATTGTGACAAAGGTTATAATAAGTAGCTTATATATAGTCTTGAGCTTCATTCGTTTCAAATAATATTATTTCAACGCCGCAAATATCCAAAAAAAATATGTGAATTGAAAACAGAATATTGCTTTCTTTCTAATTTTAAATATAATTGTGTATAGATGAAGCTAAAAATGAGGTTTATTTAAGAGTTTTGTTCTCATTCAGCTATTTTATTGTAGAATGATTCAATCTCATCCACACTTTTTTCAAAATCAGGCTGATAAGGGAGATAGTCTATCTTTTCATCTTTTATATATTGCAAAACTTTGGGGTCTACATCCTGGCTACCCAAGATTACGCCATCGGAAAAATCAACAGCTAATTTCATCAGATTCTGATAATCCATTATACCTCTGCTTTTTACCTTATCTATTTCTGGCTCACCAATTCCGTCAAAACGAAGCTTCTCAGCTATATTTTTATTGAATGGCTTTTTGAAAGTTTCATCATAGAGAGAGTATATAACTTTTGTATCTTTGAAACAGGGGTCATCTTTATATCCTTTTTTGACATAGAGTGGGGCAAGTGCACTAAACCAGCCGTGACAGTGAATGACATCCGGAACCCAGCGCAACTTCTTTATCGTTTCCATTACTCCACGCACAAAGAAGATACTGCGTTCTTCATTATCATCATATTCTTCTCCGTTCTTGTCAACCAGAGTTTCCCTGTTTTGGAAATAATCCTCGTTGTCAATAAAATAAACCTGCATACGTGCTGATTGTATTGACGCCACTTTGATAATCAGAGAGTTATCTGAGTCGTCAATTATAAGGTTCATTCCGGACAGTCTAATAACTTCGTGAAGTTGGTTTCTTCTTTCATTGATACTTCCATACTTAGGCATAAAAGCACGAATCTCCATACCTTTTTCCTGAATGGCTTGAGGTAGATATCGCGAAGTATTTGAAATTGGAGTTTCATCTACATAAGGGTAGATTTCCTGCGTAATGTATAAAATTTTTTTCTGAGACATGAAGTTAATTATCTTAATTTGAGTACAAAGATAATAAAAAAAATCCACATAATTACAAAATATAAAAGCTTAAATCTCGTAAAAGACAGGTAGTGAGCGAGATAAGAGTTTTGTTGGTGATATTTTCGAGTGAAATATTGCAAATATTTTCAATATATGACAATTATTTTGTTGCTTTGCACTGTAAAATGCGGTCGATGAAAATAATAGATACTATTTCCGAAATAAAAAGTCAACTGCAAGGTTATCGTAAAAAGGGAAAAACGATAGGCTTAGTCCCTACAATGGGTGCCCTTCATGACGGTCATGCTGCTCTTGTAAAAAAATGTGTTGCTGAGAATGATATCAGCATAGTGAGTATATTTGTGAATCCCACGCAGTTTAATAATAAGGAAGATCTCAGGCTTTATCCACGTACACCTGAAAAGGATTATAAATTACTCCAAAAACTTGGAGTCGATTATATATTTTCCCCTTCAGTGCATGAGATGTATCCGGAGGAAGACAAGCGTATATTTGATTTTGGTCAGCTCGACAAGGTGATGGAGGGAGAGTTCAGACCGGGGCATTTCAATGGTGTCGCACAGATAGTGAGTAAACTGTTTAAGATAATAGAGCCTGACAATGCTTATTTCGGAGAAAAGGATTTCCAGCAACTGGCCATTGTAAAAGAGATGGTCAGGCAACTCTTAATGCCAGTGAAAATAATAGGAATCCCTATTGTAAGAGAAAATAGCGGACTTGCTATGAGCAGTCGTAATCAGCGACTGTCTGAAGAACAAAAGATAAACGCCTCAGAGATATACAAAATATTACTCGAAAGTCTTTCTTTAAAAAGTGAGCTAAATCCCAAAAAACTCACAGATCATATAATGGAAAAAATAAACAGAGTTCCCGGTTTACAAGTAGAGTACTTTCAGATAGTTGATGGGGATAATCTTCAAACTATTGATTCCTGGAACGATTCCGATTATATCGTAGGGTGTATTGCTGTATTCTGCGGAGATGTAAGATTAATTGACAATATCAGATACAAATAAAAATATGTGGGTTGAAATATTAAAATCAAAGATACACAGGGCAACTGTAACGGATGCCAACCTTAATTACGAAGGCAGCATTACTATTGATGAGGATCTAATTGATGCTGCCAATATGTTTATACATGAAAAAGTAGCAATCGTAAATAATAATAATGGCGAGCGTTTCGAAACATATATCATTCGCGGAGAAAGAGGATCCGGAACAATATGTCTAAATGGTGCAGCTGCCCGTAAAGTTCAAAAAGATGATATTATAATTATCATGAGCTATGCTTGTATACCTTTGGAAGAGGCGAAAACTTTCGAGCCAACAGTTATAAACCTTGATGGTAAGACCAATAAAATAAAGAAATAAATTCACTGTTTCATAAACCGTCAGTAATTTAGTTAACTGGCGGTTTTTAATAAACAAACGTGTATACCAACAAACATATTTTTAAAATAAGCGCTCCTATCTTTTTGAGTTTATTAGCTCAGAATATCATACAGGTTATAGATACAGCATTCCTGGGAAGAGTAGGAGAGATTGAGCTGGGAGCTTCTGCATTAGCAGGTGTTATTTATATCGCGATTTATACTCTAGGTTTCGGTTTTAGTATGGGTAGCCAGATTCTGATCGGACGACGAAACGGAGAGAAAAATTACACTGAAATCGGCGATATTGTAATACAAGGCGCTCTTTTTCTGCTCATACCTGCAATTTTATTGATTCCCGTTTTGAGATATGGTGCCGTTAACTGGGTTCCCCTGATGTTTGAATCTGCAGATGTAGCGGGTGCAGTCACAGAATATCTTGAATGGCGTGTATTTGGACTTATGTTTGCATTCACAAATCTTATGTTCCGTGCATTTTATATTGGCATTGCACGTACAAAAGTCCTTACAATAAATGCTATTGTGATGGGTGTTGTAAACGTCATATTTGATTACGGTCTTATTTTTGGAAACCTGGGAATGCCTGAGATGGGAATTGGTGGTGCTGCAATTGCTTCAGTTATTGCTGAATTCTCATCTACACTTTTCTTTCTTTTATATACCAAAAAAACAGTTGATCTTGTTAAGTATGGATTCAACAAGATCAGGTTCCAATGGAGTGTAATTAAAAAAACACTTGATATCTCCATCTTTATGATGGCTCAATATCTTTTTTCAATATCTACCTGGTTGCTTTTCTTTTTATGGATCGAAAATTACATGGGTGAGAGGCCACTAGCCGTTACCAACATAGTACGCAGCTTCTATACAATTTTCACTATACCGTCACATGCAATAGGTTCAAGCACCAGTACACTTGTCAGCAATACCATTGGTGCCGGAAGAACACACGAAGTTCCAAACCTTATAAAAAGACTTTCAATGATTAGTCTGGTTGTTATGCTCATTGTGATTTCTGTCCTTGTTGCATTCCCGAAATTGATGATAAAAATTTACACTGACAATCCTTCTCTTATTTCGGATACGGTAGCACCTTTGTATGTTATGATATCATCACTCCCCATCTACAGTTTGGGTTCTGTGTTGTTTAGTGCCGTTTCGGGGACAGGTAATACACGCACCGCCCTGTTTTTTGAAATTATTACTCTTGTCTTTTACGTCTCCTATATGTGGTTTATAATTGTTTATTTGCAGGCATCTGTTGCAGCTGCATGGACAACAGAGCATGTATATTGGTTCCTGTTAATGACACTCTCATTTATTTATCTGAGAAGTGGAAAATGGAGGGAGAGAAAGATATAAAACCCCGACTTCACGGGGACATTTTCCTTAGCCTCCTCATAAAAATATGTGGTGGATATGAAGAGAGTATGAAGAGAGTATGAAGCGGATCCGACCAAAGTACGGCAAATATACAGCCAATGTTATACTAATGAGTTGACTTTTTATATTGGACAGACCGTTAAATAAGTTATATTTTTCGTAAACCTGTGTGATTATATTTAATGTTTGTATTTTTACAGATAATTTTTTCATTATTGGGTATGGTTTTATCATTCCCGGTGTATATAACGAACTGTAGAATAAATCAAGACTGAAATATGAGACTCATCCTTTTGCTGTTAACTTTTTGCACAGTTGCTGCTACACAGGCACAGGATTATCTATGGAAGTTTGATTTTGATTATTTTTTTGACAACCGGGAGTATAAGGAGTCTTCTTTCACCGGTCCGCAGACCTTAAACGGTATTTGGATAACGCCTGCAGGTGGTATCTCATGGGACTCAACTCATACAATTATGGCAGGTGTGGATCTGTTAAAAATACCAGGAATGAAGCATGCGGTTGATAAGGTTGATTTAACACTTTACTATCAATATCAGACACCCAAAACAATATTTAGGGCAGGTTCTTTTCCCCGAAGGGATGCACTGAATAACTACTCTGATTTTCTCTTTAATGATTCTGTTAATTATTTTATGCCATTGATGCAGGGCTTGTTTTGGCAAATAGGCAGAGAGAGGAACTTTTTTAATGCATGGATGGATTGGACGGGATATGCAACTCCTGAAAACAGGGAGAGCTTCTTCCTGGGATTTTCGGGGAAAGTGGCTAAAGGTAGTTTATTTGCTGATTTTCAGTCTTATCTTTATCATTATGCAGGAACAAAACCGGGGAATTCTCTGTATGGGGTAAGTGAACAGATGCAGGGAGTTGCATCTTTGGGAATAGAATTTGATTCACGTAAAAACTTTAAGGGATTGCTGTCTGCAGGCGTATTTGCCGGGATAGAACGGGATAGAAAGGCTGATGAAGATCATAAGCCGATTGGCTTTATTTCAAGAGCTAACATTGAATATTCGGGTATTGGTACAGAAAACACACTTTATGCAGGTGACCCCAGGATGAGATTTTATAACCGTTATGGTGGTGATCTGTATTGGGGGACACCGTTTCTTCAGGGTTCCGCATATCTGCAGAGCAAATTCTATGTTCGTTTACTGGAGTCGGACAGGGTGAAAGTGCGACTGAACGGTAATCTGCATTTTACAGAGGGTAATGTGCTGTTTCAGCAAACTTTAACTGTGTCGGCATC
>Ga0265294_10000978_pt1 | contig 38697 bp, 32 predicted proteins | sample MunlanPumphouse3_FD_192504 | JGI IMG/M metagenome (GOLD analysis project Ga0265294, IMG submission 192504) | Groundwater microbial communities from a municipal landfill in Southern Ontario, Canada - Pumphouse #3 | ecosystem: Environmental > Aquatic > Deep subsurface > Groundwater | place... | reverse complement strand
CTCATGCTTGTCTTATTGATGGTTGTCGTTTACACATGGGTAAGAGGATGGTTTATCCTCACAACGATATTGAAAAATGTGAGAAAACCATTCAAAGAGCCTTAAAAGTATGTGAAGAGACAGGAGGGGGCGTTTTACTTATCACCGAAGGTGTATATGGTATGACTGGTGCTCTTGGTATTCTTGACAAGATAGTTGCTCTTAAAAAGAAATATAATTTTAGAATTCTTATTGATGACGCTCACGGATTTGGAGTGATGGGTCCTCATGGACGTGGCACTTCGGAGCATTTCGGAGTTATGGAGCAGATTGATCTTTATATCGGGGCTTATGCAAAATCAATGGCTACGATAGGAGGTTTTGTTGCAGGACCTCGCGGTATAATAAATTATTTAAGATATAATCTTCGTTCTCAGATTTATGCAAAAGCACTTCCTATGCCTATTGTAGAGGGATGTCTAAAACGTCTTGAGATTATACGCGGACCAGAAGGAGATGAACTCCGTAATAAGTTGTGGACTGTGACTCATGCCCTTCAGTTTGGGTTACGTAAACGTGGATTCGATATAGGTGTTGCTGAGGCTTGTGTTACACCTGTCTTTTTAAAAGGGAATGTTGCTCAGGCTACAAACATATTGATAGACCTGAGAAGTAATTACCATATATTCTGTTCTGCTGTAACATATCCGGTAGTTCCGAAAGATGTGTTGATGTTCCGCATTATACCTACAGCAGCACATACGCTTGAAGATGTTGAATATACTTTGAATGCATTTTCTGATGTAAAAAAGAGACTTGCAGAAGGAGTATATGATGCTGAAGAGATGCAGGATATGTCTTTGAAATAGTGTACTGCAAATGAACTTTAAAGGCAAAATAATAATTATAACAGGAGCCAGTTCAGGAATAGGACTGGCTTCTGCTAGATTATTTGCGTCAAAGGGTGCAAAACTGATACTTGCAGCACGTTCGCAGAATAAACTTGACGCTATAGCCGGGGAACTTTCTTGCCAGACGGATGTACTTTGTTTAAAAACAGATGTTTCCATTGAGGCGGATTGCCGCAATCTTGTTGAAAAAGGCGTTGAACGGTTTGGTGGCATAGATATTTTAATAAATAATGCCGGCCTTTCAATGAGAGCTATGTTTAAGGATTTGGATCTGTTAGTGATCAAAAATCTTATGGATGTAAACTTCTGGGGAACAGTCTACTGTACAAAATATGCTTTACCCTATATTTTAAAGGCTCATGGTTCTGTCGTTGGTGTTATATCAATTGCCGGTTTTGCCGGACTTCCCGCACGTACCGGTTATTCTTCTTCAAAGTATGCAATTCGTGGGTTTCTTGATACTCTGAGAATTGAACATCTAAAGGATAATCTTCATGTAATGGTATTCGCTCCTGGTTTTACCTCTTCAAATATAAGAAATACTGCTTTGACGGCTGATGGTTCGCAGCAGGGCGAAACCCCAAGGGATGAAGGGAAAATGATGTCTGCAAGTCGGGTCGCTGAATACTTGGCAAAAGGAATCAGTAAACGAAAATCACAAATGGTATTGACTTCTATTGGGAAACTAACCGTATTTCTGAGCAAAACATTTCCAAGACTTACCGATAGGCTGGAATACAATTATATGTCAAAAGAGCCAAATTCACCTTTGAAATAGGTGTTTTTTTAATTTTTCAGGATTTTAATAACCAAGGTTCTCTCCTTTGATTATCTTATTAAACAACCATAGATGTTGTTCCAAAGCATATCCCCAAAATTTCCATGAATGTTTACCCGGCGATATTGTCATGAAATAGGGTATTCCGAGTTCACGGCATTTTTCGGCAAACTCGTAGGTTGATTTTGCATAATAATCGCTGTAGCCACAACTTAAAATCATTATTTTATCCGTGCCAATCATCTTCTCCACTCTGTTTATTGCAGATTCTTCGTCATATCTCTTATTCTCCTGGCTATATTCTCCTAAAACCTTTGTTATATATTTTTCAATAAGTGTCGTATGGTGGATATTAAGTACTCCGCTCATTGAACCTGCAGCGGCAAATCGGTCTGGGTTATCTAAAAATATATTTATTGCTCCATGACCTCCCATCGATAATCCTGTAATAAACGTTGTTTTTGGGTCTAAATTGTATTTTTTTTTCATCAGCGGATATAACTCTTCATCGAAGAATGTTCTCCATTGCATTCCATTTTTATCGCTGCTATTAACATACCAACTGTTATAGAAACCGTCCGGGCAAATAATTCTGAATCCTGATCTGTTACTTATCTCCTGTAAATCATATTTTTCACTCCAATTTTTGTAATTGCCGCTCCATCCGTGCAGAAGGAAAAGATTAGGGTGATATATAGAATCATTAACAGGGGTAAATACTAGTATTGAGTCATTGCATTTCAGATTGGCAGATTTTATAACAATTAGATCCTGAGCATGTAAATTAGTTATGCAGAGTGTTAAGATTAAGGTTAATAGTGGTTTTCTCATCATAGAATATTATTTCTTATTATCTTTACAAAATTAGAAATAATATGTTATGAAAGGGGTACTATTTATCAAAAAGTATAAGGTTTATATTTGTTTTGCGTTTTTAGCAATATTGATGGTCGTTTTATATCCAAATGAAGGACATTTTAAATATGATTACCAAAGAGGAAGGCCATGGCTGCATGAAACTCTTTTAGCTCCGATTGATTTTCCTATTTTGAAGACTGAAACGGAACTGCTTAAGGAAAAAGAAGAAAAGGCTTCAAAAGTTATTGATTATTATGCTTATAATAGCTATCTGGCAAAAGATAGGATTGAGTCGTTTAATAAGTCTTCAGAAGTAACCACGTATTTATCTGATAACGGAAACAATAAGCTTATCAGAGCTTTCTCTGACAATATGACTGAAGTTTATAATAAAGGTATAGTATCTTCCTTTGATGATGATGATTTGAGTGATAAGGTAATATTTGTACAAAAAGAAAAGAGGGCTCTTATTACACCTGCACTTGAAGTTTTTGATGTTGACAGGGCATACAACACTATAATTTCTGCGGTTAGAAATCAGTTTCCTGATCTTAAAGTAGATTCATTGGGAGCCATCCTAAATGTCAAAACTCATATAGTTCCAAATCTTTTATATGACAAGAATACTTCCCAATTACTTAATAAAGAAGCTGTTAATTATATTTCTCCAACAAAAGGAATGATTTATACAGGGCAACTTATCGTGTCGAAAGGAGAAATTATAACTGCCGATATTGAACAGATGCTTGATTCTTTCAAAGCAGAATATAAATTAAGTTTTGGATACTCCGGTTCTAAATTCTGGCTTGAGGTTAGCCATATTACGATAGTATTGATAATTATAATGCTTATCTTTTTGACGATATATTTTGTTGACAATAAATTATTTGCTGATTTTAGAAAATTAGTTTTCATTCTTATTTTGGTTTTTTTATCTTATGCAGCTACAGTTCTTCTAAACGGGATTGATTCGCAGATATTGTTTTTACTTCCTTATGCAGTATTTATATTGTTTTCTATGTCATTTTTCAAGCCCTCCTTTGTCTTTCCAACATATATTATTTCCTTGATACCTATATTGTTTATTTCCAATGATGGTATAGAAATTTTTGCATTGAATGCTGTTGCAGGCGCAATAGCTCTTGTTTCATTCTCTTATTTTAACAGAGGTTGGCTGCAATTCGTGAATTCTGTTTTTATCTACGTTGGGATGTTGATAGTATATATTTCTTTTGAATTTTCTACTGAAGGATCCGATATTATATGGCAAAGCACTGAGTTTATATATCTTGCAATTAACTCCCTTCTGGTCGTGGTTTTGTATCCTTTCGTATTCTTATTTGAAAAGATTTTTTCACTTGTCTCAAATTCAAAATTATGGTACATGACTGATACAAATAATAAACTTTTGCAAGAATTGGCTCATAAAGCTCCTGGTACATTTCAACATTCAATTCAAGTTGCTAATTTGGCTGAAAATGCTGCAAGAGAGATTGAAGCCAACTCAATGCTTGTTCGTGTAGGTGCGTTATATCATGATATTGGAAAAATAGAAAATCCTCAATGTTTTGTTGAAAATCAAGCGCCTGGCATTGATTACCACAAAGGTTTATCTCCAGCCGAAAGTGCTCAAGATATTATCAAGCATGTTGATGATGGTGTTGCGTTGGCTAAAAAATATGGTTTGCCTGACATTGTTATAGATTTTATAAAATCACATCATGGGCATTCACAGACCTTGTACTTTTATAATAAATATTGTAACGAGGGAGGAAATCCTGAGAACAAGGCTCCATTTACTTATGAAGGGATATTGCCTATCAGCAAAGAGCAAGTAATAGTAATGATGGCTGATGCTGTTGAGGCTGCTTCACGATCATTGAAAAGCTATACTCAGGAGAGTATTTCCGCACTTGTAGAGAAAATATTGGAATCAAGACTTTCAGATGACCAATTGGTTCAGGCTGAAATTTCTATACGTGAAATAAATATTGTAAAAGAATCTTTCAAAAATTATCTTTTGCAGATATATCACGCAAGGATTATCTATCCAAAAAGAAAAAAAATAAAATAGCCTAATATAATCGAATAGGTACATGTTCTATACTATTACTGACCGTAAGCCCGCCCCGGGTGAGTTTTATATGTAATATTCTGAAATAAAACACAATAAAGTAGTTTGATAGAGAATATAGTCAGAGAATTACTTCTATTGGCGTGGGTTGTATAGAGAAAATATTATTTTCTCTATAATTTTAAATATTAAGTAATTAGCATAAAATTATATTTGGAAAGAAAAATTAAAAATTATAACTTTAATAAATGTAACTAAGGTTTTTTTATATAAGAAACAGGCTAAAATATTGATAGGGATTTGTATAATAAAGGTATTTCAAGCCCCCCTCCTGTGTTGGTATTAAAGTACCTTTTTTACATATATAAATAAGTTAGCACCAAGAAGCCAAGAAAGACCGTGCATATGAACAGCATTTAGTGGATTTTATACCAGAAAATGAATAAAAATTACAGACTTTTAGAAATTACAACTGAATATATACTTAATACAACAGAAAGTAGTATTGATACAACTATACGTAGAGACATTTTGGCTGATTTCGAGAGTGTTGTAAGATATCTTTGTAGTGTTTAAAAATTAATAAATTATGACACAAATGGAAACAAAGATGATTGGAAACAAAATTGCAGATGCAAGAAAAAAATTAAGTCTCTCACAAGCTCAACTTGCGGAGAAATTATTTATAAGTGCGCAAGCTGTTGGAAAATGGGAACGAGGAGAATCAATGCCTGACATTTTAACGCTTAATAAAATAGCGGATATTTTAAATATTGACCTTAATTATTTTTCAGAGACTTTTAGTTCAACAGAGATAGAAATAAAATCTGATGCTGAAAACACAAAAAAGGATAAGCAAACAAAAAAGCTTAGCTGGGATATGTCTAGTGGAAACTGGATTGATGCGAATTTTTCCGGCTTAAAAAACTTAAAGGAGAAATTTAGTTCTTCAAATATGAAAAATTGCAAATTTATTGGTTCAGAGCTTTCAGGACTTATCCTCAAAAATAATCAAATTGACAACTGTGATTTTTCAAACTCGGATATCAGTTTAAGTAATGTTCAAAGTTCGTACTTCGTGAAAAATGATTTTAAAAACTGTTCACTAAAAGAATCTGAATTTACAATAAGCCATCTTAAGGGTTGTGACTTTACAAATACGGATTTTACGGGGGCTAAATTTAATTCTAGTGATTTTGAAAATAATACGATTGATAATTCAAAATGGAATCAGACTGCATTTATTAAAACGTCATTTGACAATGTTGTTTTTGGAGGTGTATTGGATAATTGTTCTTTTGAAAATTGTGGATTTAAAAAAGTTAAATTTCAAAAGGCAACACTTGTAAATACCTTTTTCAAGCACAATAAGAAATTGAAACAAGTCAAGTTTATTGATTGCAAAATTGATAAACTTACGTATGCTTTTTTAAAAAGTGGTAAAGCTGATTTAACTGGAATAACATTGATTGATAATCAGGATTAACAAAAATACACTGATTATGAATGATATATTGGTTGAAAAGTTTGAGTATATTTAATTGATTATTAAACAAATGACAAGAATGGCCAGGTGCTAACACATGGTATAGTGCATGCGGTTTTCGGGCGTTTGTGGCTCGTAAAAAAGGTCGGAGTAAATTGATAGCAAATTGCTTCGTAATCCCGCACGACACCATACCATAAAACGTTACCGTTCATTGTAAAAAGACAGAAACCAGCGACAGAATGACAAAGGAATTTTTGCTACATAAGGACAAAAAAGAAATCACACCGCACATTCAGGCACATTTGTCTTTGCCCGACACAAAAGCCAACGCTTCGCAAAGCCAAAAGAGCCTTCATTTTGCCGACACACCGTCAGACCGTTGATTATTCAAACACTTTTTATATTGAAAAACGAGATATTGAAAATTATTTATTATTTTTGTGGCTTAATTATTCTGAGAAAATGAATAGAATAAAAGAGGTACTAGAAGAGAAAGGAATAAAGCAAACTTGGTTGGCTGAACAACTAGGTAAAAGCTATAATATGGTGAATGGGTATGTGCAAAACAGACAACAGCCACGAATTGAAGTGCTTTATGAAATTGCTGAAATTCTCGGAGTGAGTGTAAAGGAATTATTAATTGACAACGAAACTAAAAAGGACAAATAATGAGCAAGGAGCAAAAAATAACCAACGACATAAAAGTACCGAACAAGAATTTGGAAGCATTGAGATTGAACTTTCCGCATTGCTTTGACAAAGACGGAAATTTTCAATTAGAAAAATTCAAAAACAACCTAACAGAAAAGGAATTCAACTTTTCTACAGAAAATTACGGATTAGACTGGCTTGGAAAATCGTATGCAAGACTTTTGGCAAGCGACCCTGCAACAACATTGCTGAAAGCAGACGAAACCCACAACAGTAAACCCGAAAATGCTAACTCTGAAAACTTGCTTATAAAAGGCGACAATTTGGAAGTGCTGAAACACCTTGCTAATGCCTACTATGAGCAAGTGAAAATGATTTATATTGACCCACCTTACAACACAGGTAGTGACGGGTTTACTTATCAAGACGACAGAAAATTTACAGTAAAAGAACTGCAACAACTTATTGGAGTTGACGAAGAAAAGGCAAAACGAATTTTAGATTTTACACAGCAAAAAAGTAACAGCCATTCAGCTTGGCTTACATTTATGTATCCACGCTTATACATTGCAAAACAACTACTTAAAGATGATGGGGTAATTTTTATTTCCATTGATGATAGTGAAGCTGCTACTTTAAAAATGTTATTAGATAATGAAATTTTTGGAGAAGAGAATTTCAGGGGTGTTATAATTAGAGCTACCGGAACAACAACTGGACAAGAAGCCCTAAAAATTGGTAGTTCATACGATTCTTGTTTGTGCTACTCTAAAACACCTAAATTTCAATTAAAGGGTATTCCATTAAAAGGTAAAGACCTTAACAGGTTCAATAATGATGATAATGATGGAAAAGGCAAGTATGCACTTTTACAGTTAAGAAAAACTGGAAATGCAGACAGAAAAGAAGACAGGGAAGGAATGTTTTTTCCAATAATCGCACCTGATGGAAGCCAAGTATTTCCAATTGGTCCAACTGATTATTTAAGTCGATGGAGAACTGGCAAAGATAAATTTCAAAAGTTTTTGGATGAAGGATTAATTGTTTGGAAAGAAAACGGAGAAGATATTGAAGAGTTTGAAGATGAAGAAGATGAAAATGAAGAAGATAAAATTACAGATTACTCATCTGTTACTAATGAGAATGTAGATATTTCAAAATTCAAGTCTAAATGGAAACCCTACGTTAAATATTATTTATCAGAAAGGACAAAACAAGTATCTAACCTTTGGACTGATATTGATGGAAATAAAAAAGGCAGTATTGAACTAAAGCAACTATTCGACAAAAAGAAATTATTTGAGAATCCAAAACCAACAGATTTTTTAAAGCGATTAGTAACGATTAGTTGCAATTCTGATGAAATAATACTTGATTTTTTCGCAGGCTCTGGAACTACTGCTGATGCAGTCGTTAATATGAATATAGACGACTTAGCTAACCGAAAATTTATCCTAGTTCAAATTCCAGAACTAATTGACCCGAAGAAGAGCAAAACAACATACAATTATGTCAAGAACGACTTAGAAGTTGAAGAGCCTACAATTTTTGACGTAACAAAAGAACGAATAATTCGAGCCGCAAAAAAGGTAAAGAGTAATTCTAATAGTAAAATTGCAGAAGGAGAAAAAGGTATTAAAGAACTTGAAAGCAAATTAGACCTTGAAGAAAAGGAAGAAAAAATAAAAGAACTTAAGGCAGAAATTAAGTTACTAAAAGAACAAGACCTTGGCTTCAAAATTTTTGAAACCACTCCTATTTGGGAAGACTATGATTTTGATGCCGAACAATTTGATTCAACTCAAACCTTATTCGACATAGGAAAACTCTCCGAAGATGATATTAAAGCATTGCTGACAACTTGGAAAACTTATGATGGAATTGCGTTAACACAAGAATTAGAAAAGGTTGATTTAAGCGGTTACACCGCTTATTATGGCAATGGAAAATTGTATTTGATGGATAAAGGTTTTACAACTGATAATCTGAAAATACTTTTGGAAAAAATTGACTCTGACAAGAAATTCAATCCTACTTCAATTATTGCTTTTGGCTATCATTTAGAAAGTAAAAATTTACGTGAACTTTCTGAAAATTTAAAGTCATACGCCAACAAGAAAAATATTGATATTGACTTTATAACAAGATATTAATATGAAGGGATTTAATTTTGAAAAGAATCTGAACCATCAATCACACGCTGTAGAAAGTTCTATTGCGGTGTTTGAGAGTATTAGTCTTGTTCAGCCAACAGAAGTAGATAAAAACTTTATCAATCCTGCATTTGATTTTTTAAGCGATTGGGCTTACCCGCAAAATTTAAGAGCCGTTCAAGAAAGTAACGGTATTGATGAAAAAATTAAGCGTAACAGCAACATCATTGATATAATGATGGAGACTGGAACGGGCAAAACTTACACTTATGCTAAAACAATTTTTGAACTCAATAAAAATTACGGCATTTTCAAATTCATTGTTGTCGTGCCCACTTTATCCATTAAGGCGGGTACAATTGATTTTCTAAAATCGGATAGTAGTCGCGAGCATTTCAAAGAGCAATACGGCAAAACACTTCACTTACATATTGTTGAAAGCCAGAAAAACGGTAAAAGTAAAAAATCATACATTCCACCCTCAGTAAGTAGTTTTGTAAATGCTGGAAACTTTGAGAAAAACAGCATTCAGGTTATGATTATAAATGCCGGTATGATAAACTCTGAAACAATGCAAAAAAGTTTTGATAAAGGATTGTTTGACAAATATACCGTACCGTTTGATGCCATTGGTGCAACCAAACCGTTTTTGATTATTGACGAACCGCACAAATTCGGAACAGGCAACAAAACGTGGGAGAATATTCAGAAAATGAAACCGCAATTTATTTTGCGATATGGTGCTACGTTTCAAGGTTACGAAAATCTGATTTACACCTTAACAGCCGTTGATTCTTTCAATAGAAATTTGGTAAAAGGTGTAATCGGGCACATAACAGAATTTGACAGCGGAAAAAATGCAATTGTAAAGTTTATTGATTCAGACGGAACAGAAGCAAGTTTTGAATTAAACGAAAATGATAAACGCAAAACGGTAAAACTTAAAAAGAAAGACAGCTTACAAACGGTTCATTCTGAAATGAGTAATTTGTCAATTGAAAATTTAAACAAAAGCATGGTTGTTTTATCAAACGGTTTGGAAATGAAAAAGGGCGATAAAATCAACCCTTATTCGTATGCCGAAAAGTTGCAGGAAACAATGATTCAAAAAGCAATAAAGCATCATTTTGTAATTGAAAAGACTTTGCTAACAAGAGATGTAAAAATAAAACCGCTGACCCTTTTCTTTATTGACAACATTGACGAATATCGAAACAAAGACGGTTATATTCGTAAAACTGTGGAACAATATATTGTTGCTGAAGTTAATGAGCTTTTGAAAACTGAAAAGGATGTTTTTTACAAATCATACCTTGAAAAAACGTTAATAGATGTTTCTGCAACACACGCAGGTTATTTCTCAAAAGACAATACCGAAAAAGACGAAGCTATTGAAAAGGAGATAAACGAAATCTTGCACGACAAACAAGCAATGCTTGATTTAGAAAATCCAAGACGTTTTATTTTCTCAAAATGGACTTTACGTGAAGGTTGGGACAATCCTAACGTATTTCAAATTTGTAAACTACGAAGCAGTGGAAGTGAAATTTCAAAATTGCAGGAAGTTGGTCGTGGCTTGCGTTTACCAGTGAATGAATACGGTAATCGTGTAAAAGACGAACAGTTTTATCTGAATTACTTTGTAGATTTTACGGAAAACGATTTTGTAGATAAACTAGTAAATGAAATTAATCAAAAATCAGGTGCTGTTTCAATTGAAGTAATTCCTGAAATGCTTACAGATGAAATGGTTAAGCAAATTATTGAAAAATATGAATTTGAGGATACAAATGTACTTTTGCAAAAGTTTATAATGGAAGATAAAATAATTGACTTCTCTCGGAAATTTTTAGAAGGTGGTTTTGATTTAATTAAACAAAATTATCCTAGAATCTTTGAAGGAGTTAATTCAAATAAAGTTCGTAAAGCCACAGACCAAAAAAAGAAGATTGCAGTAAGAACTGAAAAATATCAAGAATTAAAAGACCTCTGGGAAAAACTGAACGAAAAAGTAATTTTAGAATATAAGTTTGACAGTGAAGAAGTGTTTAAAAGTCTTTTTACAGAATTTCTCAAAGCACAAAAAGACAATTTCAAATCAGACGGCATTAACGAGAGAATTTCAAAAATTGAAATAAAAGACAACAAGGCGGTTGCAAACGAGCCCGAATCAATTTACAACCGAAAAACTGCGACAATTTCAATTATGAAATACAGCGATTTTCTGAAAGAATTATCAAAAATTCTAAATATCAACATCAATACACTTCATCAATCCATAATTGATTCAGGAACAGACATAAACAAATATCTTAATCAAACAACTTTACGAGTAATCAAACAAAACTTTGATTATTTCTTAATGGCAAATGCAATTGACAAATTCAGCATTGAATATAAAAAGGTCTCAAACAATATTCACCCAACCAAATTGACTAATGAGAAAGGTGATTTATTAACCGAAATTTCTGCAACTGACATTGGTGTTTTACATTCAGACGAAGAAGTAGCAAAAACCTATTTTTTTAATGAATTATACTATGATTCAGAATTAGAAAAAGCAAATATAAAAACCGAAATTAAGGAAGTTATTGTTTTTACAAAGATTCCTAAGAACTCAATAAAAATTCCAGTTGCAGGTGGAAAAAGCTATTCTCCCGACTTTGCATATGTTTTAAAATTTAAAGACGGAGAGCAAAAACTCCATTTCATAGTTGAAACTAAAGATGTTAACAGTAAAGACGGACTTCGGGACGAAGAAAAATATAAAATTAAACACGCTGAAAAATTCTTTGATGGTAAAGTAAAAATTGAATTTAAGACACAGTTCACTAATAATAAAATAGTTGATTTGATAAAAGAAATTGCAATTATTGAATAGCCCACCCTTCGTAGTCAAGCACATTTGCAGGTAGCACCAGCCAACGCTAAGACCAAAACCTGCAAAAGAGCTTGCCTACCCTAACGCACAGCAGACAGAAAAGATGCAGCAAAAATGAAAGAAAATTAACGAGAAAATGAACAACGAAACGGTAACATGCGGTATATTTTATTGCCGAGATAGTGCTAAAATGAAAGATTGTGGTTCGCTTCAAACTTCATCGTGGCTTGACAGTGACGTGCTCCGAAATCGGCAACAAAAACATACCGCTGTCCGTTACCAACAAGGCTAAGAAAGACAGATACATTGTATAATATTAAAATTGCATATATTATGAAAGATAATTACAACAAATCAATTCAGCTTAGATGTATAACTTGTGGAGATACTGATTTTGAATTTAATGAAGATAAGTCTTGGATAAAATGTAACCGTTGCGGGAAAGAATATAATGGAGGATATGACGAGTTAGTTGAGCTAAATCAGGAGAATATAAATCAAGAGCTTGAGAAAACTAAGCAGGAAATAGGTGAAGATTTACAAAAAGAAATGGAAGATATGTTTAAAAATGCGTTCAAAGGGAATAAGAACATAAAATTCAAATAACTATGGAAGTAGCTGGACTTATTATATCAATTATTGCTCTTTTATTAGCCTTGTTTACATATTTCAAACATGACTTGAAAATCAAAAAACAAGCAGCTTTAATTAATAAATATCAAATAGAAAAAATAGAAAAAGAAAAAGATGGAGAGAAGAAAGCGATAATAGAAACAAATGTTATAAAAGACAATAAAGGTACAAGACTGATAAAGGTTTATAATAAAGGCAAATCTGTTGCAAAAAATGTTATTGTAACTATTCCGAAAACGAAATGGTTTGAAGTAATTAATAATCCTTGCCCGATTGACATAAAGCCACAGAATGGAATAGAAATTTCTTTAGTGGTTTTCATGGGTGGACCAGATAAAATTGATATTAATTATGAATGGAGTGACGATTTTAGTGATAAAAATAATGACAATCAGACTATTCAGTTATAAAAGCCCAGTTGGTAACAATGTGTAAAAATAATAGCCGGTTTGGTAGTTTTGGAAACGATAGAAGTCCGCTTCAAATTTACTATATTTCGATAAGAAATTCACCAGCTTTCGGCTACTATTCTTACACAAACCGTTATCGCTAATGGTAACGCGAGCATCATCTGTAAAGAAAATTGCATTTTTTTATCACACAAAACCGATTATGTAAAGAAAATGGATGTTTTTATACATTATTGACTATCTTTGTAAAGAAAAACAAAAATCCTTTACACAATGAATAATGAAAGTAATTGGAAATTAAAAGAACTACCTCTATCTTTTGATGTTGAAAGTAAAACGATACTAAAAGCTTTACCTTCGGCACACGCTGCATTAGCTGAATTAAAAGGGATTGCATCAACAATTCCTAATCAAATTATTTTAGTTAATACACTTGGATTACAAGAAGCAAAAGATAGTTCAGCAATTGAAAATATCATTACAACTCACGATGATTTATACAAATCAGAGTTAAATCTTGATTCATTTAAATCTCTTGAAGCAAAAGAGGTTCAGAATTATGTATCAGCATTGAAAAAAGGATTTGAATTAGTAAAAACTAAAAAGCTAATTACAAATAACATCATCATTGAAATTCAAAAGGAACTTGAGAAAAATAATGCAGGATTTCGGAAATTACCTGGAACCTCATTGAAAAATTCATCAACGGGAGAAACCATCTATACCCCACCCCAAGATATCAATGAGATAAACAGATTAATGGCAAACCTAGAGGAATTTATAAATAATCAATCAATGTGCGATTATGACCCTCTTGTTAAATTAGCTATAATACATTTTCAGTTTGAAAGCATTCATCCATTTTACGATGGCAATGGGCGAACAGGTCGAATAATAAACATATTATATTTGATTCTTGAAGAATTACAAAATTTACCAATTTTATATCTAAGTAATTATATCATCCAAAACAAGCCTGATTACTATCGTTGTTTGCAGCAAATTCGAGATGATAAAAATTGGGAAGAATGGATTTTATTTATTATTCGTGGAATTGAAATTACATCAAAAGAAACTATTAACTTGATATTTCAAATACGTGAATTAATGTTGGAATACAAATATAAGCTAAGAGATAATTACAAGTTTTATAGCCAAGATTTATTGAATAATTTGTTTAAGCATCCTTATACTAAGATTGAATTTATAGTGAATGACTTGAATGTTTCTCGTATAACCGCAGCAAATTATTTAAATAAATTAGCAGATGATGGATTATTAAGAAAAGAAAGAATCGGAACTGGAAATTATTATATAAATGAAAAGCTGTTTGACTTACTAACAAAAAGATAAATAAACCACTAAGCGATAACAATGTGTCATACGTAATGGCGGCGAAAGTGCAAACATCAAGTTTTAGCACTCGCATCAACTTCATCTCGGGTTGAAAGTAAGGTGCACCGAAATCCGCCACTACGCATACACGAGACCGTTGTGCTTAATTTTAAAATGACGACAACTATGAATGAACAAGAAAACAATTCTCTTGACTTCTTGAAAAATTTACCAATTCCTGATTTAATTAAACAAAATGCAATAACCGCATTATCGAAAGGAATCAGTAAGTTAATTACAAGTGTAACAGACATTCCAGTTGCTCATCTTGAAGGGAAAGCAAAACTAATAAGAGCAAGAGCTGATGTAGAAGTCAAATTAATTGAGGCAGCGGCAAACGCCGCCGCAGAATTATTTAAAACAGATAATGAATTAGCAAATAGAGCCCTATATAACTTCGGAAGAAGAATTATTGAAGGACAAGTGAATAAAGATAAAATTGCATTTAAAACTGTTCACCAATTGAATTCAACATACATTGAAAAAGATGCGAAAGAGAGTATAGATAATGATTGGATTACAATATTTTGGAATTTATCTGAAACCAAAAGTGCTGAAGACGTTCAAGAAATCCTTGCAAAGATATTATCGAAAGAAATAATTAAACCAAGGAGCGTTAGTCCTAATACTTTACAACTGTTATCTGTTTTAACGTCTGATTTAGGTAACTCTTTTTCTAGATTATGTAATTTATCAATCGAAGATGATAGCACATGCTTCGTTATACATCCACATGTTTTTTCGTTTCAGAATATTGGACCTCTAAATGAATATGATGTTTCATATAACGATTTATTTGAATTAGATGGTGCAGGTCTAATTAGAAACGCAGAAACCATAATGTTTAATTATGATGCTGACCCAGATTCTACTTTTGAAAAAGTAAACTATGCCGGTATTCCTGCTGAACTAAAGGTTGCAGGTAAACAATTAAGATTAATACAATTCACTAAATCAGGGAAAGAATTACGAAACCTGATTAGTTTAAAAGAAAACAAAAAGTACACAGCAATTTTATTAGAACATTATGGAGATGCATTCAGAATTATCAAAGAATAATAGAATTCTAATTAGAAGAGAAAAACTAAGCACAACAAATATGCAAAACGTTAGGCACAAGGTTAATAACACAATATATCCAATGATTACAATAGAAGAAAATACCCTTTTTATATTATTCCGACGAGGAAAAACTGAAGATATAAAGAATCTGTTTGAAAAAGGAGAAATTTATATGAATACTGTAGATCGCATTAGAGAGTGTGATAATAATCAAGATCGCTCTGATCCATATGACAGTATTCTACAGAGGCAGTTTCTAGGAGATGTAAAAGTAAAAATGTGTGATGTTGGACAGGACATAAATAAAGATGGTGTTTCACTCAATGCTAAAGAATGTGTTATAAATATTGATAGTAATAACAAAGGCAATATCTATTGTTTAAGTGGAATTTACTCAAAAGATTTGATAGACAAAGCAGAAGTAACTGAGTTTAAAACCAAATCTTTTGGAGAATCTTTAATAGTTATAAGCAATCCTCGAAAATTCATACAAAGAGTAAAAAAGGCGTTATTAGAAGAGGGGTATAAGGATATACAATCTAAACCAGTAGATTATTATCCAAATGAATACTCAGGACATATTGGACCCTTTAAGAAGCACCAAAATTTTAGTCATCAAAATGAATTTAGGATATATGTTCCCAATTCAGACAACAAACCGATAAAAATTAATATTGGTTCAATAAAAGATATTGCGATAATGAAAGAAAGTTGTTGTTTGAGATTCGAATTTACAGATAACAGAATAAAAACATTCATGCTGATTTAATAACTAATGAAATGAAAACTCAGTGCCTAACAGGCATTATAGCCCATTAAAACGGGCCATACCATCAAAACGTTAGCAAACATTGTAGATAAAAACTCTATTATAAATTTTTTAAAAAAACATGAAGAGATAATATTGGAATCTGTAGATACTAAAAGAGCTTTGAAGAATGGATTTCAAAAAATGAGTAAACATTAACAATTATACATATGAAACTGACAATTGGATTAAGTATTATTCTTTCGATTCTTTCTTTAAATTCTTATGCACAGAATAGCATAATTGATAAGATTGACAATAAAACATGGTTTGAGGATAATGGATTCGCAGGTACAACAATTGTTTTTTATCAGACTTCAAATGGAATTATAAAAGCGATAAAGCAGATTAATGGTTCAGGAGTTCCAGTTGTTGCCTCTGGGATTTATGACGTAGAATTTCAGGCAGATTTAATAATTTTGTTTAACGGATTAAATTTAAACAGCTCTGATAGATTAGAGGATTGCAGTTATTCATATGATAAAGTAACTGGACAAATTATTGCTTTACGAATAATTCATGATAAACCAATATTATACACTTGGACAAATAAAAGAAAAGATGTTAAGACACAGATTGATGTTAAACGATTATCTGACATTTTGATTAAAGTTAATGAAATTTATAAAGAAGAAGATTTAGTGAAAATATTGATTGATAAATAAAGCACATACACACAATTGGATGTGAAATATGTGCAAAAATTTGACACTGAAGAAATGAAGACTGTATTAAAATTGATAATTAAAGCATAGTTAACCTTAACAAACCATAGGTTAATGTTTAGTTGTTTGGAATTTTATTTCCGCTCAAGTTTTTTAAACTAAAAAATTACATATAATGTTTGATATAAGAAAAATTCAAGAACAAGTCATATATAATGCTGTAAAAGCAGAGAGCAATGATACAACAGCTCAAAAAATAGTAACCCGGAATGAAGAAAATAATCCTACATGGGTAAAAAACACCATGAAAAGGTTGGAAGATAATTTTGATAAATCTACAATAAAAAAAATAAGGATGAGTTGCCAATGTGGTTATGGAATGGACGAAAAATTAGCCTTATTAAAGGAACTTGTTAAATCTTCTTCCAATTTAGAAGAATTTGCTAATCACGACAAAGCAAAAGCCGCCGGTTTATCATTTCTTTGTGGTGAACTTTATTTACAGTTTCCTTATTGTCCGTGTCCAATGCTTGCTGAAGTAGATAAATTAGAAACAAATACCTGGTGTCAGTGCACAACAGGTTATAGTAAAGTTATTTTTGAAAAAGCATTTGGGTGCAAAGTTGATGTCGAATTACTGAAAAGTGTAAAAATGGGAGATGATATCTGTCTTATGAAGATTATTCCGTCCGAAACAATACAGTTTTGATTTATAACTAAATAAAACTGTCAAAAAAAAACCTTGTAACTTACTTATTGTTCGTTACAAGGTTATTTTTTGTGGAGATGGGCGGACTCGAACCGCCGTCCAAACAAAGCATCCGAAAGCTTTCTACATACTTATCCTGTTGTTATTTGTCGGGATTAAGCTGCTGACAGGCAAGCCACTTAATCCGTATCCTCTAAATCTTAGTGCATTTTAGAGAAGTAGATGCACGCAGTGAACTTGAATGATACCCCATTGCCAAATATAGTTCGCGGAAAATCAGGCGGGATACTCGTCATAACTGCCCTGGGCAGTGTGATTAAGGAGTCGACTAAGTCAGACTACGCAGCGAGTGCAAAATTTGTATTGCCAGTTAATGGCTTGAGATCTGATATTAACGAGCCAGGTCACGAAGCTCGGTATGCTTACCCCCCGATATCATTTGCTGTCAAAACCAAAACATCCCCATGGTCGTGACCTATTAATCGATAGGTATAGTACAAAGATACAAAAAAGGGACCGAACGTTGCATTCTCCCAAAAATAATTATGGAAACAGAAGCCGAAATAATCCTTCGAAAGTTGTGATAAGTCCTAATACAGCTATTATTGAGCCGGAAATGCGGTTCATAAACAGGAGTTGCCTTAATCTGAATTTCTTGCGAAAAATATTAATTGTAGTACTTAAGATATACCACCATCCTGATGTTCCTATAAATACACCCGCCAAAATGACAGAAACTGTATATTTCTCGGATTGACCAAGATCTATTCCTACAAATGCAAAAAGACCAAGCAACAATACTAAGGATCCAGGATTGGTAATTGTAACAGCAAGACCTTGCAGAACTTCTTGAACATGTTTCGTATTACTCTTTTTTGGTTGGCGCAATTGTTTTACAGGATTTGTGATGGCTATTTTTATCCCTATAAAGCAGATGATAACGCCTCCTGCAATCATTACCCATACTTTATTTTCCATTATAAAATCCTGTACAAAAGCAAGTGAGAAAAGGGCTATTGCTGCATAAAATGTATCTGCCATTGAAGCACCTATTCCGGTAAAAAACCCGGAATACCTTCCTTTACTAATTGTTTTTTGTACACACATTATTCCAACAGGTCCCAATGGAATAGATGCGCCCAATCCAATAATAATCGCTTTGATAAAATTCTCCAGCATAAGGTTAAGTATGTGAATGAGTGGGCAAAGATATTAATTATAAACGAAAAAAAATCTATCTTTGCTAAGTTTTAAAAATATTCTTATGGATAATAACAGATCTGCAATTAAGTCAAGGATATGGATATTAGTTTTTATGTCTGCGACATTTTTATCAATACCTTTTTTAGTTCCACATTGTGGCTTTTTTGCGCTGTTTGCACTCGTTCCTCTTTTCTTTATTGATAAAATTTGTTATGATAATAACATCAAACATACTTGGTGGTATTATTTTACTGCATTCTTTCTTTTTAATTTAGCTGCAACATTCTGGATATATTATGTATCACCGATAGGTTCTGTAGCTGCCCTTTTACTTAATACCCTTCAGATGTCTGTAATCTTTGCTTTATTCCGCTGGAGTAAAAAGAGGGTAAAAGGAATACTTCCGTATCTTTTTTTTATTGCTACATGGCTTGCATGGGAGCATGTATATTATGAGATTGAGATTTCATGGCCTTGGCTTGTTCTCGGAAATTCATTTGCAGCCTCTGTTAAATTGGTTCAGTGGTATGATATTACCGGAGTGTTAGGAGGTACTTTATGGATTCTTTTATCAAATGTTCTACTGTATTTTGTTATTATTAACCTTAAAGGTTCAAAGCCGGCCGGAAAATATCAAAAGAGGGGAAGATATGCTTTACTATCTACGTTTGCAATAGTATTGGTAGTCCCTATGGTGTATTCTCTTTTCAAATATTATGGATACAAAGAGAAAGGGGATAGTGTTGAAGTTGTTGTTGTTCAGCCTAACATCAATCCATTTACTGAAAAATTCGGTAAAGTATCGCAGAGAGTTCAGGATAATAAACTGCTTAGTCTTGTTGATAAGGTTATTACTCCCGATACCAGATATATCTTTACACCGGAAACTTTTACGTATAGGCTTGATCTTGATTACCCGGAAGGTAATGGAACTTATATGGCATTTAAAGATTATATCAATAAACATCCTAAGGTTAATTTTGTGTTTGGAGCATTGGCGTATAAGAATTTTTATACTTCTATTAAGCCTTCGGTAACGGCGAGAAGTGTTGGTGAGTACTGGTATGAAGTATATAATTCCGCTATATTTATCGATAAAGATGATATTTATCAGTATTATCACAAATCAAAATTAGTTCCCGGCGTAGAGCGTATTCCATATCAAAAACAACTTACTTTTCTGGGAGATATTTTTGCCAAATTTGGAGGGGCTCAAGATAGTTATGCTACACAGAAAGAGTTATCTATAATGAGAGGAAATGATGGAAATAACTTTGGCGTGATGATTTGCTATGAATCTATTTATGGAGATTATAGCCGTGAAGCTGTTGATTTAGGTGCAAATTTCATGGCAGTAATGACAAATGACGGATGGTGGGGAGATACACCCGGTTATAGACAACATTTCAGATTTGCCTCTTTGCGTGCAATAGAGATGCGCCGAGATATTGTACATGCCACAAATACAGGAACATCAGGATTTATAAACCAACGAGGTGATATATTACAGAAGACTGATTGGTGGGTTCCGGTAGCTATAAAAGAAAATGTACACTTGAATTCTGAAAAGACAATCTTTGTCAAGTATGGAGATGTTATAGGAAGAGTATCCTCTTTCTTGTTTTGTCTGCTAATGCTGTCGCTTATAGGAATATCGTTTATTTATAAAAGAAAACGTTAGTCTATTCCTAACTTATTCCATCTCTTGTTGACAGCATCAATAGTTGTTTTGTCTGCTTCAACCATGTCCGGCCACTCCCTTGTGAAGTTTTTTCTGCCTTTTTTTGAGCGAGCATCAAGAATAAGGGTGCCGTTTTTTATCTCAGAATCTCTTTCAGGGTCGCAATTGCATCCAAGTAGCCAAAGGGAGTTATAACTATTGGAAGTATCAGCATCTTCATCTAAAATTACTGAAATAAGAGGGTTTCCATTCTCGTTATTTTCTATATGCTTCTTGTGTGTGAATTCTATAAAACTACTTTTTAATGAGACTTCGTCTCCCAAAGTCTTTTCATCTGTCGTTTTTACTGTTGCATCTATGCATATTTTTCCACCATAGCCACATATTGGGGCAGTATGGTCAAGAATATCGAGTGGCCCTCTGCTTAGTATAGTATCTCTTTGGGGAGAATAGTTTTTAGATATTTCTTCGGCAAGTGAATGCCTGTTCCTTATGTCAATATTTTCACTCACTATTATAATGAATTTACTGAACATCATTTGTCCTGCACCCCAAAGTGCATTAGCAATCTTTATTGCTTGTCCCGGATAACTTTTTTTTATTTTAATAACAGCAAAATTATGCCCTATTCCTTCCTCGGGAAGATATAAATCTTCTATTTCAGGGGCGATGGCAAGTTGAATTGGTGTGAGAAATATTTTTTCTGTTGCAAGAGCAATATATTTATCTTCCTGTGGTGGTATTCCTACAATTGTAGCAGGATATATGGCGTTATTTCTATGTGTTATGCAGGTTATATGGAATGTGGGATATTTATCTGCAAGGGAATAAAATCCGGTATGGTCTCCAAAAGGACCTTCAACTACTTTGGGCTCGCTTTTTTGTACATAACCTTCAAAAACAAAGTCGCAATCTGCCGGTACCTTAATATCTTGTGTGAAGCATTGTACAAGTTCTACCTGTTTGTTTCTTAGAAATCCGGCTAAAATATATTCGTCAATTCCTTCCGGAAGAGGTGCCGTGGCAGCATAAGTATATACCGGATCACCGCCAAGACATACAGCTACAGGAAGTCTGTGTGTGCACTCTTCTAAATGTTTGGCTCCGGTTTTATGTATATGCCAGTGCATTCCGGTACTATTTTCGCTGAATACCTGCATCCGGTACATTCCAACATTTCTTGTTCCTGTAACAGGACTGTTTGTATGAACCAGAGGTAACGTTATAAATCTTCCTCCATCTTGTGGCCAACATTTGAGAATAGGTAAGTCGCTTAATTTTGCAGCATACTGGATGGAATCCTGACAAGGAGCATGTCCCTTAATGTTGACAGGAAGCCAGTTTGAGGCATTATTAAGTATAGGCAGCAGTTTGATTTTGTCCATCATTCCCTTCTTTTCCTTCATCACATCGCTGATAAAACTGTTTATTCTCTCAGATATATCATCAAATGAATTGATCCCGAGCGCATATTTTATCCGCTTTTCTGACCCCATCATGTTAGTAAGAACAGGGTATTTTGTGCCTGTGTTTTCAAAAAGAAGGGCTTTTCCTCCACCTTCTTTTTTACTTACAAGATTTGTAACATGCGCAATTTCCAAAATAGGGTCAACGAACTCTTTTATTCTTATAAGTTCATCTTTTGACTCAAGAAAATCCACATATTCCTGAAGGCTTCTGTACATATTATTTTATTTTGATGTGCTGATTCCAGCTGCTTCTGCTACCAAATACAATATGGAGTTGAATTGAATTCCACTGTTTTTAGAAAGTCCTATTTCACATGTTCTGCTAGTGGCATAACCGGCAGAACATCCGGAAGCTTGAATTTTAAGATTTCTTAGGCCATGTGAGTTTAATTCAGGGAAGAGGAATCCTCTGTCACCGGCAAATCCGCAACAATTAGAATCTATTACTACAACTTCTTTTGCACATTTTCTTGCAATATTTTCCAATAAATTATCTACACCAAGTTTTTTTGCAGAGCATACTGCAAAAATTGCTACTTTTTTATCGATAGGTTTAATATTAAGTTTGTTAATAATATATTTATCAATAAATTCCGCCGGTTCATAAAGTTTCAGTTCTTCATCCATGTTTGTATGCATAGTATACAGGCAAGGGCTCATATCACAAAGAATAGGATATTTTCCATTTGCGGATGCTTCAATCAAAGCAGCTTTCAGTTCATCGGAAGCTTTTTGTCCGGCGTCTACATATCCCTTGCTTGAAAATAACATTCCACAACAAAGGTTATTAAGATTTTTAGGATAGACTATACTGTAACCTGCCTTTATCAGGATTGCTTCAGTGAGTTGTGTTATCTCTTTTTCGTTACAATAACTCTTTGATGTTCCCATACTTCGTGTTATGCATGATGGAAAGTATACAACTTTATTTGTCTCTTTTTGAGGAGAATTTGTCACTTTTATTTTTTTAGCTCCGGTCGGCATATGTTCATTCCATAATGGGATGGCCTTAAATGTTATTACTCTCATGCCTCTTGCTAAGGCACCGAAAACCTTTTTGCCGAATAGTAGTCTCAATGCATTAATGAACTTCAGACCTCCTCTCATCAGCGAGGTTATAATACCCATCCTTTTTTCTATCCAAATAGCATTTTTCTCTCCTTTAGCAGAATGTTCTTCGTGCCTTAATTCTTTTATGAGTTTTCCGGTATCAGCATTTACCGGACAGTGTAAATTACACAAACTATCTGTTGCACAGGTTGCCATTCCGGCATACTTGAATAACTTTTGCATCTCAGCTGCCCTATGAGGCTCTTCTCCTGTTGCCTTAAGCCTTTCAATTTCTCGAATTACGGCAACCCTTTGACGAGGGGAGAGCGTAAGCCCTTCTGAAACACAATAGCCTTCGCAGAATCCGCATTCCATACATTTATCGACTATTGGTCTTGTTGTAGGAATAGGCTTTAAATTCTGTATGTGAATATTTGGGTTATCGTTCAATAATACTCCTGGGTTGATAATTCCTTTTGGATCAAATATTTTCTTGACATCTTTCATCAGAGAGTAAGCTTTTGCTCCCCACTCTTTTTCAACAAAAGGCGCCATGTTCCTGCCTGTACCATGTTCCGCTTTCAGTGATCCATCATATTTTGTAATAATCAGGGATGCAATGTCCTCCATGAACTTATGATATTTTCTGATTTCACTTTCAGTGCTGAAATCCTGATTAAATATGAAGTGAAGATTTCCTTCAAGAGCATGTCCGAAAATTCCTACATCGTCATATCCATCATCTGCAAAAACCTTTCTGAGGTCAGTTGCGGCATGTGAAAGCATAGGTACAGGGACACATATATCTTCAATGATGGCTGCCGTTCCGGACTTCCTCATTCCGGCTACGGTTGGAAGGGTTTCTTTCCTTATTTTCCATAAAACTGCCTGTTCTTTAGGATCTGTTGTGAATTCATAAGGAACTATAGTTGCAATATCTTTAATTGACTCTTTTATACTTATAGTTGCAGCTTTAGATTCCTTCTCATTTGTGGAGTGGTTTTCTATAAGCAGAGCACAACTATCCTGAGGTAATGTCTTAAGGTAATCAGGAATGCCCGGAGTCTGGTCAACTGAACGAATACCGGCTCTGTCAATAAGTTCAACAGCTGAAACCGGTTGTGTCTTTAATATTTGGACAGCCTCGCATGCTTCCTTAATATTATGAAAAATAGCCAGAGCAGTTGATTTGTATTTATAATCTATTACTGTATTGTATGTTATGTTGGAAATAAAAGCAAGGGTTCCTTCTGAGCCAATAATAATGTGTTTTATGATTTCAATACCATCTGTATAATCAACGAAAGAATTAATTGAATATCCGGTTGTGTTTTTTATCTTATATTTTCTTTTTATACGTTCTTTAAGAGTAACATCTGCATTAATATATGCTGAAATATCTTCAAGGGCTGTAATAGTATTTTTATGAGTTGTCCTGAAATCATTTTTTGATTGTTCGTTTGCAGTATCCAATATAGTACCGTCAGAAAAGATAATTCTTATATCAGCAATGGTATTGTATGAATTTTGAGCGGTACCACAGCACATTCCGCTTGCATTATTTGAAGCGATACCTCCAATCATTGCAGATTCGAGGGATGCGGGATCTGGTCCTATCTTACGCCCGTAAGGAGCAAGGTATCTGTTTGCAAGATATCCCCTTATACCTGGTTCAAGTTTTATCTTAAGTCCGTTATCCAGTATTTCATATTTGTTCCAGCCGTGTGACGCTATCACCAGAACCGAATCACTTATTGATTGGCCAGAAAGAGAGGTTCCTGCTCCGCGGAACGTAACAGGAATATCCATTTCATATGCATTCTTGAGTATAAACTTGACTTCATCTTCCCCATTAGCTCTAATTACAAGTTTTGGGGTTAATCTATAAAAAGAGGCATCAGTACCGTATGCCAAAGTATTGAGGGCATCGTGAAACATTCTCTCAGTGGGAATGTGGATTTTTAGCCTGTTATATAATTCTTTATATTTTCCACTAATCATAATTTTTCAATTAATATATTAAGGGTTGATGTATCTATATCTTTTGCGATTATTGTCTTATTCTTGTCAAGCAGATAGATTTTAGGGACATAATGGATGTCATATTTTGTATGCATATCAGAATCCCCGTTTTTATCCCAAAAATAAATCCATTTTCTATCACTATTTTTCACATATTTTTTCCATTCCTTTTCGTTTTCGCCTACGTATATGGAAATAATTTTTATTCCTTTATTTTTGAACTTGTTATAAATATCTGTCAGGTTTTTTTTATATTTCTGGCAATCCTCACAAAGAACAAGATGAAAATAAAGAATAGTGTAGTCTGATTTATATTTCAGAATAGATTTTTTGTGTCCTCTATTGTTTGTAAGTTTAAGATCTGTGGCTTTAGTCCCGAGTTGGTTTTTGTGAAACATTTCCAGAACAAATTTAGTCTCTTCAATAATTTCGTGTGACCATAATTCAGGTTTGCCCAAAAAATATTTTTGGGCTAAATATACTGCACCTTTCTGATTTTCATAATCAGAACTGGATTTGAGAAATTTATACAATTCATATAATGTCTCTTGGAGTTGTTCTTTATTATTTTTTGATTTTTCATAAAAAGCATCAATAATCTGATGTGTTATATATTCGTTATTGTTATCTATTTTGTGGAACACATTAGTAAACAGAGCTCTGTAACCTGATACGTCGTTGTTTTTTATTTTCAACATCTGTGCAAGAGCTTCACAGTTTAGTTTTCTCCCGATGATGTGATTGTTCCAATCAAGTAAAGTCATTGAAGGTGTTGACAATACAGAATATTTTTTATGAAATGAAGATTTAGCTTCAGGATCCCAAAGGTTATAAATGGTAACATTGGGGTTATTTATATCACTGAAATATTTTTGTACATATTTTTCCCAATCCTCTTTATTACTCTGTGTGAAAATAGCAAAAATAGATATAGGCTCACCAGAATAGTTCTTGGCTATTTTTACTAATTGCGGAGTCTGTTCCATACAAGAGGAGCATTTATCATCATAAAAATAAACAACCTTATACTCTCCTTCGGAATTTCTCAATGAAATATTATATCCGTTGATATCTTCCATAAACAGATCTTGGGCATCCATCCCGATAAGAGATTCGCGGTTGAATTCAGCAAACGTATATAATAGGGGATAAGTAGAGTCATCGAGCCACTTTAATCTTTTATTTAAGAAATAGTTATCTGCAAGGTATACTGCAACTGCTTCATATCCCATAATAGGGGAATTGAGATAATAATTGAATATTATGCCTGCAATTTTTGATTGAATAACAGTGTCTGTAGTACTGGAAATTAAAGCGTCAGCTTTTAAGATAAGAGTATCAACAGGTTGTAAATCTATACTTTTAAGGTATTCTGTTATACCGGAATAAATATTTACTGATTTCTCCTGAGCGACAATCAAATCCTTTCCGGTTAATGAAAAAAGGACAACCAGTATTATTGTTAACCGTTTTAACATTTATTCTCTCCGGCTAAGAAATTTTGAAATGTCAACATTTTTTGGAAGGAAACATTTTGCATCTCCTCCGTTTATAAGAACATCACGGACTACTGTAGAAGAGATGAATGAGTACTCATGTCCGGCAGGAATGAATATGCATGATATTTCGGGAGCCATTTTTCTGTTTGCTTGTGCAATTACACTTTCGAGTTCGAAATCAGTAGTAGTCCTTAATCCTCTTATAATGCATTGGGCATCTTTTTCTTTACAGAAATTCACAGTTAATCCCGTATATGAGCATACTTCTACGTTTTTCAATCCTTCTATCGCTATTTTAATTATTTCAATTCTGGTCTCAAGTGTAAAAAACCCACTTTTAGTGAAGTTGCAGCCAACGGCAACTATTACTTTATCAAACAGTTGAAGCGCTGAGCGTAATACGTCTAAGTGACCCAAAGTGAATGGATCAAATGAACCCGGAAAAAGTGCAGTTTTCATCTACTTAATTATTAGATAGTGCGAAGGTAAACCTATTTAATTTAATTTCAAAAGTAAAAAATTAAAGAGTCCAATCAATAGGAGCTTCTCCTTTTTTGATAAGGATATTATTTGTTTTTGAAAAATGTTTACATCCGAAAAAAGCTCCTCTTGCAAGAGGGGAAGGATGTGCTGCTTCAAGAACATAATGGCGTGAAGTGTCAATAAGCTCCTTTTTTGTCTTTGCAAAATTTCCCCATAGTAGAAAAATAATACCTTCTTTTTTGTCAGATAAGGTTTTTATTACCGCATCGGTAAATTCTGTCCATCCTATTTTACTATGAGAGGTTGGCTCTGATGCCCTGACGGTAAGAACGGCGTTAAGCAGGAATACTCCTTGTTTAGCCCATTTTTCAAGAGAACCGTTCTTAGTAAGATGAACTCCCAAATCACTCTCAATTTCTTTATATATATTAAGTAAAGAGGGTGGAGGTGGTACTCCTTCTGGAACTGAAAAAGATAGCCCGTGCGCTTGACCTTCTCCATGATAAGGATCTTGTCCTATAATTACGACACGTACCTTGTCAAAGGGAGTGAGTTTAAATGCGTTAAAAATCATTGGCCCCGGTGGATAAATGATTTTATTAAACTCTTTTTCCTTATGCAGGTAAGAAACAAGCCTCTCAAAGTATGGTTTTTCAAATTCATCTTTGAGGGCTTCCTTCCAACTATTTTCTATTGTTACATCCATTATCTGGAAAATACAAAATCAATTACTTCATCTATCTTATCAACATATTTGAATTCAAGGCCTTCAACATATATTGGTTTAATATCTTTTATATCCCTTTCATTATCTTTTGACAAGACAATAGTTTTAACACCGGCACGCTTGGCAGCAAGAATTTTCTCTTTTATCCCACCAACAGGTAATATCTTTCCTCTAAGGGTTATTTCACCTGTCATTGCGATTCCGCTTTTTATTTTTTTGTCGCATATGGCTGAAGCAATAGCACTTACCATCGTTATGCCTGCAGAAGGACCATCTTTAGGTATAGCACCTTCAGGTACGTGTATATGAATGTCCTTTTCATAAAATATTTTTGGTTTTACAGATAAAAGTTCGGGGTGGGACTTCAAATATTGCAATGCAATAATTGCTGATTCTTTCATTACGTCGCCAAGATTTCCGGTAGTGGATAGTATTCCCTTCCCTTCACTAAGGCTGCACTCAATAAATAATATTTCTCCACCCATTTCCGTCCAAGCAAGACCTGTAACAACTCCAGGAGCTTCATTTCCTTCCTGAATGTCGTGTTGATTGGTAGGCAATCCCAAATACTCTTTAACATCTTCAGTATCAAGACAGGTTTTCCTTTTATCTTCCATGGCAATCTTTTTTGCTGTAATACGAGCTATTTTAGCAAGTTGTTTATCAAGTCCTCTTACTCCGGATTCTCGTGTATATTGATCAATAATGGTATCAATAGCGTCCTTTGTAAGTTGAATATCTTCTTTTTTTAATCCATGGGATTCAATCTGTTTGGGTATAAGAAAACCTTGTGCAATAGATACTTTTTCTTCTGCAAGATAACCTGAAACGTTGATCATCTCCATTCTGTCTCTTAATGCAGGATGTATTGTACTTGTACTATTTGCTGTCGTAATGAACAATACATTTGATAAATCGTAATTAATATCCAGATAATTGTCGTGAAACTCTGTATTTTGCTCTGGATCAAGAACTTCAAGGAGGGCTGATGCCGGATCTCCCCTGAAGTCATCACTTACTTTGTCTATTTCATCCAATACAATTACCGGATTTGAACTTTTTGCTCTATTTATTGTTTGAATAATCCTTCCTGGCATAGCACCAATATAAGTTCTTCTGTGTCCTCTGATTTCAGATTCATCATGTAGCCCACCCAGGGAGATTCTTCCATAATTACGTCCCAGTGATCTGGCAATGGATTTACCCAAAGATGTTTTTCCAACCCCAGGAGGGCCGTATAAACATATAATAGGTGACTTCATATCCCCTTTTAATTTAAGTACGGCAAGATATTCTATAATTCTCTCTTTTACGGTTTCTAATCCGAAATGGTCTTCATCCAAAACTTTCTGTGCATTTTTTAAATCAAGATTGTCTTCCGTATATTCATTCCATGGTAAATCAATCATAAATTGGACATATGACATCTGAATATTAAAGTCAGGTGAACTTGGATTAGTCCTCTCAAGTTTCTGTAGTTCTTTCTCGAAAGTTTCTGCGGCGTAGTTAGGCCATTTTTTATCTTTAGCTTTCTTTCTCAATTCAGAGAAATCTTCCTGATCAGAGTTCATTCCCAATTCTTCTTGAATGGTTTTCAGTTGATTATTCAGGTAGTATTCTCTTTGTTGTTGATCTATATCACTTTTTACTTTCTGTTGTATGTCTTCTTTTATTTTAAGTATCTCTATTTGTTTATTTAAAAGCTCAAGAAGTTTAAGAGCCCTATCTTTTAATGAATTTTCGTACAACAAATCAACCTTATCCAAAGTATTGTCTATTTCAATACTGGATGCGATGAAGTTTATCAAAAATTCATTCCCTTCAATGTTTTTTATGGCAAATCCAGCTTCTTGAGGAAGATGTGGGGTTAATTTAATTATATGTAATGCGGAGTCTTTTATTGAACCTGATATTGCTTCCATGTCAGGATCGTTTTTCAGAGGCATAATATCGTCCAAATATGATACTTCTGCCATCATGTAAGGCTCAGTAATGGTTAATGATTCAATCTTGAATCTTTTTATCCCCTGTATTATAGCAGTAATTGTGCCGTCAGGCATCTCTATTATCTTTATTATCTTGCCAAGAGTACCTATTTCATATATTTCATTCTGCATGGGATCTTCAACTTTGAAATCCCTTTGTGTTACAGCCCCAATAATTTTATTGGAACTGTATGCTTCATTAATCAGCTTTATTGATTTTCCTCTTCCAACAGTGATAGGAATCACAGTTTCAGGAAATAAAATAGCATTCCTTAAGGTCAGAATCGGCAATAACTTTGGCATTTCAGAATCTTTAAGATTTTGAATTGTGTCAATATTCATAACAGGAATAATGTTCACTTCCGGAGAATTTGCTGAAAAAATATTATCTATTATTTTCTTCATCGTTTTTTATGTCAATTTGTCAGTAATTTTGTGCGTCATAGCATATTCTAAACAGTAAATATACTCTCTCTTATCTTATTTGTACGCATATACTAATAAGTCAATCTTTATGCCAAACTTAAATGCGAAAAAATGTGTATTAGTTTTTGAATATTAAAAAATTAACTCTAATTTTGCAAGCCCAATACGATATGAGTAAAACTATTAATCGGGGGATATAAAGGATTATTAACCAAAAAAATAAATCGTTGTTATGACTAAAGCTGATATTGTAAACGAAGTTGCTAAAGCAACAGGTATGGAAAAAATCGCAGTACAAAATGTTATTGAAAGTTTTATGGAGAGTGTGAAAGGTTCTCTTTCAAAAGGCACTAATGTTTATCTACGCGGTTTTGGTAGTTTTATTGTTAAAAAACGTGCAAAGAAAACTGCTCGTAATATTTCAAAAAATACTACTATTGTTATTCCTGCACATAAGATTCCTTCTTTCAAACCAGCTAAGGTATTTGTGAACAAGGTTAAAGGTTTGAAATAATATAATTAATTAAATACCATAAAATTATGCCAAGCGGTAAAAAAAGAAAAAGACATAAGATGGCTACTCACAAACGTAAAAAGCGTTTGCGCAAGAACAGACATAAGAAGAAATAGTTTTTCGTGTCATTTTATTCTTTTAGTAGATGATTAATCTAAAGCGGATTCTTCGTAATCTGCTTTAGATTATGTTTTTAATATATATAGATGGATAAAGATCTAATTATTGATGTAAAACAGTCGGAAGTTTCTATTGCCCTCCTTGAAAATCATAGATTGATTGAGTTGAACAAGGAAGTAAATGAGGGAAAAAACTTTTCGGTAGGAGATGTATATCTTGGCAAGATTAAAAAAATTATTCCTGCTCTGAATGCTGCTTTTGTCGATGTTGGTGATGAAAAAGATGCTTTTGTTCATTATCTTGATCTTGGAATGAATTTCAAGGCTTTTGATTATTTTACAAGACAGATAAATACTAATAAAGATTTTTCGACATTTTTTTCCAGTGTAAAAATTGATGATATCCTTGAAAAAGAGGGGAAAATTGATAAATTTCTTACGTCTGGACAACCTATTATTGTCCAAATAGTTAAAGAGCCAATATCCACAAAAGGATCTCGTCTGACTGCCGAAATTTCGATTGCCGGTCGTAATATGGTTCTTCTTCCTTTTGCAGATAAAGTAAGTATCTCTCAAAAGATAACTTCCAAAGATGAAAAAAAGCGACTTGAGCGTTTGGTTTATAGCATCTTACCTAAGAATTACGGCGTCATAATAAGAACTGCAGCTGAAGGAAAAAGAGCTGCTGTGCTTGATGCTGAATTGAAATCCCTTATACGTAAATGGGAAGAGTCGTGGCCTAAACTTGCAGAATCAAAATCCACAAAACTGTTGTTTACTGAAAATAGTAGAACTACTACAATTTTAAGGGACTTATTAAACGATTCATTTTCAAATATATACGTAAATGATGAATCTGTTTATAATGAGATTTGTGAATATATTTCAATGATATCTCCTGATCAGGAGAAAATTGTAAAATATTTTAAAGGTACCGAGCCTATTTTTGATCATTTTGAAGTGTCAAGACAGATAAAGGGTTCTTTCGGTCGTGTAGTTTCCATAAAACAAGGTGCTTATCTTGTAATTGAACACACTGAAGCTCTTCATGTAATAGATGTTAATAGCGGTATAAGAGCAAAACAAAAAGATCAGGAAGACAGTTCATTTGAGGTTAATGTAAACGCTGCGGATGAAATTGCACGCCAATTGAGGTTAAGAGATATGGGTGGTATTATTATAGTTGATTTTATCGATATGGAAAATAACGAGCATAAAGTCAAACTATATAAACATATGCTGGATCTTATGGCTAATGATAGGGCAAAGCACAATATTCTTCCTTTGACCCGGTTTGGTCTTATGCAGATAACACGCCAAAGAGTACGCCCTGTAACTGAAATTAATACTACTGAGAATTGCCCTACATGTAATGGTACAGGAAAAATAGGTCCCAGCATAATTTATGATGAAGCTCTTGAACGGCAATTGGCCTATTATGTTAAAGAGAAGAAGATAAAATCATTACTTTTGAAAGTAAGCCCTATTTTTGCTTCTTATCTTACTCGTGGTCTCTTCAGTATAAAATACAAATGGGCAAAAAAATATGGTTGTTCTATAAAAATAAATGAAGTTTCTGATTTTTCGGTTCTTCAATCGCAATGGTGTACTCTTGATGGAGAAGTTCTGGATTGTTAAAAATTTCTGAGTACTGTATCCATTTTTTCTTTTATTTCTTCATTGCAAAGATTCCCAATACTTCCTATATGAGTGTGATTCAGTCCCTTGACTGATTTTGCTTGATTATCCACAGATGATTTGAAAGTGTGGTTATTTATCTCAATTCCAACACTTTTATATGCTTCTCTGAAAGGTATACCTGATAATACTTTTTTATTTACCTCTTCAACTGTAAACAGATAGTCATATTTGGAGTCATTAAGAATATTCTCGTTGACTTTTATTTTATCTATCATATATATTGTCATCTTCAGGCATTCATGCATGCAGTCTAAGGCAGGGAAAAGAATATCTTTTAAAAGTTGGAAATCCCTGTGATACCCATGAGGCATATTTGTGCAGACAATTGTTATTTCATTTGGAATATTTTGTATTCTGTTACATTTACCACGTATCAACTCCCACACATCTGGATTTTTTTTATGAGGCATTATGCTTGATCCTGTGGTAAGTTCATCCGGAAAAGAAATAAACCCGTAATTACCACACATATATTCGCAGCAGTCAGTAGCAAATTTATTTAGAGTTGAAGCAATGGCTGAAATTGCGTATCCTACTATTTTTTCAGATTTGCCCCTACTGAGTTGTGCTGATATTGAATTATAGTTGAGTGTTTCAAATTTTAATAGTTTGGTTGTCATTTTTCTGTCAAGCGGGAAAGAACTTCCATATCCGGCAGCTGATCCCAAAGGGTTTTGGTTTGCAATCTTGTATGATGTTAATAGAACCTGCATATCGTCGACAAGAGTTTCTGCATAAGCACCAAACCATAATCCAAATGAGGATGGCATAGCTATCTGTCCGTGGGTATATCCAGGAAGTAAAACATCTTTGTATTTTTCACTCAATTCCTGTAGTTTATTGAAAAGATCCAATACCTCATTTCTGAGTTGTATAATCTCGTCTTTCAGGTATAGTTTAATATCTACAAGTACCTGATCATTTCTGGAACGTCCTGAATGTATCTTTTTTCCAATCTCACCAACCCTTTGAGTAAGAATTTGTTCTACTTGTGAGTGTATGTCTTCAACACCTTCTTCTATAATGAATTCTCCTTTCTCAATCTCAAAAAGGATTTTGTCAAGTTCCGCCTGCAGTATTTTCTCCTCTTCTACATCAAGCAGTGAGATGGAGCTTAGCATTTTAATATGTGCTTTTGACCCTAAAACATCATATTTGGCCAATCTTAAATCGAGTACTTTATCATTTCCGATTGTGAATTGTTCAACAAGATCAGTAGCTGATATGCCTTTGCTCCAAAGTGTTCCCATTACAGTTTTATATTTTTTACAAATTTAATATAGGTTTCAATACTATGAGCTATCTCTTTAGTGTATATATATTCGTCTGCTTTATGAGACCTAATAGACTCACCGGGTCCCATTTTTATTGCAGGAAATGTAATTCTCATCCAGTCGGAAGTGGTAGGAGATATATAACTCTTTAGTTCTAAGGAATTAATAGTTTTTATCAATGGATGTCCCATTGGGGTTATTGATGATTTGTTTGTCAAAGAACGTGGTTTCAATTCGCTTTTCAGCTCTTTTGAGAGAATCTCCATTATTTCTTTGTTGTTGTATGAGTCAGTAGGACGAATATCAACGACATATTTGCAGGTGTCAGGTATTACATTGTGTTGACAGCCGGCTTCAATTTGTGTCACAGTCATTTTAATATTTCCCATTAATTTTGAAGTTTTTTCAAACTTGAAATTTCTCAAAACCTCAATATCTTCAATTGCAATATAAATTGCATTTTTTCCTTCGTTTATTGCTGCATGTCCGCTGATACCTCTTGAAGTCGCATCAATTACCAAAAGGCCTCTTTCAGCAATGGCTGCATTCATTTGAGTCGGTTCTCCTATTATGGCAAAATCCATCAATTTTCTCAAATCACTTTCTATTGCCTCTATTCCTTTTTTCCCCGAGCACTCCTCTTCCGCCGTCAGAACAAGAGCAAGGTTTACTGGAAGTGATTTTAAAAGTTCTATATCGTGTATAAAATATAGATATGTCTGAATCATACTAACCACACTGGCTCCAGCATCATTGCTTCCCAATCCATATATTTTATCTTCAAAAATTGGAGGGTCAAATGGATTAAAAGTATATGCTTCTGATGGCTTTACGGTGTCGATATGTGAGTTAAGCATCAATGTTGGCTTACTTTCATCCATCAAAGGTGAAAATGACAAAATATTATTATATATTCTTTTGGCTTCAGCCCCATTTTTTTTCAGATAATCATAAATGAATAAAGAGCGCTTCTCCTCCTCAAAAGAAAAAGAAGGTATGGAGACAATCATTCTTAATAATTCTGTTGCCTGCTTAATGTGGTTATCAATCTTATTCATTATTTTATTAAAGTTTGTCTGTCGTTTTCAAGATTCTTAGCATGTTTAATATATACCTCTGAAACTCCATTTTCTATTGCAGCAAAAGCATTATCAAGCTTTGGAATCATGCCTCCGGATATTTTACCCTCGTTTTGAAGCTCAATATACCTTTTATGAGTGATAAGAGGTATTATTGAATCAGGGTCTTCCTGATTGTAAAGGACTCCTTCTTTTTCAAAACAATAGATCAGTTTTGTAGAGTAATCTTTGGACATTGCTATTGCTATGCTTGATGCCATAGTATCAGCATTTGTGTTTAACAGCGAACCGTTCTGGTCATGAGTGATTGCACAAAAGACTGGACAGATTCCTCTTCCCAAAAAGTTGATAATTATGCCGTTATTGATTTTAGAAGGGTTTACGTCTCCTACATATCCGAAATCTACAGGCTCAGGTGATCGTCTTGTTGCCGGTACAATATTACAGTCTGCACCTGAAAGGCCTATGGAGTTACACCCGATTTGTTGAAGTTTGGCAATAATATATTTATTTATCCAACCAGCATAAACCATTGTCACCATTTTAAGAGTTTCAAAATCTGTAATACGTTTTCCATTATACATTTTTGTCTCAATTCCCAGTTTTTTAGCCATTTCACTGGCCATAACTCCACCTCCATGAATCAAAATCTTTGGAGCAGGAATTTGATTGAATTTAATAAGGAATTGCTCTAAAGCGATTGGGTCATCAACTATGTTTCCTCCAATCTTAATAATTGTCAATTGCTTCATTACTTTATAAATCAAGTAAAATTTCCTTTAATACAACTTGAGCTGAAACAACCCTGTTGGCTGCTTCTTGTATGACTATAGAATTAGGCGATTCAATCACATCATCGGTAACAATCATATTTCTTCTTACAGGAAGGCAATGCATAAAATATGCGTTGTTTGTCAATGCCATTTTTTCTGAGTTGACAGTCCATGAATGGTCCATATGTATTACTCTTCCGTAGTCAGGAGCAAATGCTGCCCAATTTTTTGCATATATGAAATCAGCACCCTCGAAAGCTTTTTTCTGGTCATATTCAACTTTTGCTTTACCTACAAATTGTGGGGCAAGCTCGTATCCGTGTGGATGAGTGATTACAAATTCATAATTCGTTTCATTCATCCATTCTGAAAATGAATTAGATACAGCCTGAGGAAGAGCCTTAGGATGTGGAGCCCATGTAAGTACCACTTTCGGTTTATCTTTCTTTTTGAATTCTTCAATCGTAATCAGATCCGCAAAAGATTGGAGAGGATGTCTTGTAGCTGCCTCCATACTGAAAACCGGCTTTCCTGAATATTTTATGAATTGGTTAAGGATGACTTCAGTATAATCATCGTTTTTGCTTTCAAATTTTGCAAAAGACCTTACTCCTATGACATCGCAATAGCATCCCATAACAGGAATGGCTTCAAGGATATGTTCAGGTTTATCCCCATCCATTATAACTCCGCGTTCAGTTTCAAGTGTCCAAGCTCCCTGGTTAATGTCAAGTACTATTACATTCATACCCAGATTGAGTGCTGCTTTTTGAGTGCTTAACCTTGTACGAAGACTAGAATTGAAAAATATCATCAACAATGTTTTGTTTTTGCCAAGGGTTTGGTCTGCAAAGGGATTCTCTTTTACATACTTGGCTTTACCAAGTGCATCAGGAAGAGAAATAAAGTCATGAACGTTAGTAAAATATTTCATTTTCGCTCTTTTAAAGTGTCAATTCGTTAAATGCGGTAATAAATTTATCTGCGATTACTTTATCTACGCAGAGTGGCGGTAACAGACGGATAACGCCTTTACCTGCTCCACCTGTGAAAATGTTTTTTTCAAACAGCAGTTTATCACGGAGATCATAAAATTCCTCATATAATTCTATTCCTATCATCAGCCCTCTTCCTCTTATCTCTTTAATAGCTTTGTTTCCCTTAAGTTTTGAAGTAAAATATTCTCCCATTACTTTTGCATTCTCAATAAGATTTTCGTCTTCAATTACTTTTAGTACGGCAATTGCAGCCGTACAGGCAAGATGATTTCCACCGAATGTTGTTCCTAACATACCATATATTGCTTCAAATTTAGGGGAAATAATGACTCCTCCAATAGGGAATCCGTTAGCCATTCCTTTTGCCGTAGTTATGATATCAGCTTTTATACCTGCATACTGATGTGCAAAAAATTTCCCTGTTCTTCCATATCCTGATTGTACTTCATCTAAAATTAGAATTACACCATATTTATCACATACTTTTCTCAATAATTTCAGAAAATCTGATTCCGGTTCATGTATTCCGGAAACACCTTGAATCCCTTCAATGATTACTGCTGCATATTCTCCGCCTTGAATCTCTTTTGTGACAGCATTTATATCATTCAAAGGTACGAATGTAATATTGTCTGTTTTATTAAAAGGAGCTTGGATTTTTGGATTATCTGTAACAGCAACTGCTCCCGATGTCCTACCGTGAAATGCTTTTCCAAATGCAAGTATCTTAGCTTTTCCTGTATGGAAAGAGGCAAGTTTCATCGCATTTTCATTAGCTTCTGCACCGGAATTACAAAGGAATAGAGAGTAATCTGTATAACCGCTTACCTCTCCAAGTTTTTTTGCAAGATCACTCTGTAAGGAGTTCTGAACGGCATTAGAGTAGAACCCTAATTTGTCCAACTGATCTTTCATCATCTTGCAGTAAGTAGGGTGACAATGTCCTATAGAAATGACAGCATGACCCCCATATAAATCAATATATTCTTTACCTTCTTTACTCCAGATTGAGCATCCTTTTGCCTTTACCGGCTCAATAGGCCACAGTTGATATACGTTAAATAAATTCATTATTTTCAATTGTTATTTTAAAATGCAGTGGGTTTAAGTTTCAAACCCGTATTTTCTTCCAATCCGAACATAAGATTCATATTCTGAATGGCTTGGCCTGAAGCACCTTTAATCAGATTGTCAATTATAGTAGTAATATGAATATATCCATTGTGAAACTCAATATGGATAAGGCATTTATTTGTATTTATGACCTCTTTCAAACTTATTGGTTCCTCAGAAATGTGAACAAAAGGAGAAGTGGCATAGTATTCTTTATACATTTCTACAATCTTGTCTGCTGTATAATTACATTTAGTGTATATGCTGGTAAAGATTCCTCTTGTAAAATCTCCTCTCATTGGAACAAAGTTTATTTGAGGCGATTTTCCGGAAACTGCAAATACTGTTTTATTTATTTCATCCAGATGCTGGTGTGTAAACGGTTTGTAAACAGAGAAGTTTGATGTTCGGTAGCTGAATTGTCCTGTATCCGTCAATTTTTTCCCAGCCCCTGTTGACCCTGTTACGGCATGTACGTGTACATCATCTTTAATCATATCGTTTGTACAAAGTGGAATAATACCTAATTGTATTGCAGTTGCAAAACAGCCAGGATTGGCAACACTGGAGGATTTTGCAATCTCATTATGGTTAAGTTCACATAATCCGTAAATATACTCTCTCTCTTTATAATTACTGGATAATCTGAAATCATTTCCTAAATCGATAATTTTACATTTTTCATTAATTGTGTGGCTATCAATGAATTCTCTTGATAGTCCGTGTCCGAGGCATAAAAAGAGAACATCAGGATTCATCAGTTTATCAGTAAACCTCATATCTGTTTCTCCAAATAAGTCCCTGTGTATCGTAGAAATAGCCGTCCCAACACTAGAGGTGCTTAGAATAGAAGAAATTTCTATTTCAGGATGATTGATAAGAATCCTTATCAACTCTCCTGCAGTATAACCTGTTCCTCCTGCTATTGCTGCTCTAATTTTAGTCATTATTTTTCTCCTTTCTCATCATGAAGGGAATAGTAAATTTTCAATGGATTTGCCAATACTTTTGTGAACCCTATAACATCTTGACCAGTAAAAGATTTATTTGCTTCGCCATATTCTCCGAATTTTGAACTCATAAGGTCATATTTGCTCTCACATCCCAATACGGAGAAGGTATATG
>Ga0265294_10000977_pt1 | contig 38775 bp, 51 predicted proteins | sample MunlanPumphouse3_FD_192504 | JGI IMG/M metagenome (GOLD analysis project Ga0265294, IMG submission 192504) | Groundwater microbial communities from a municipal landfill in Southern Ontario, Canada - Pumphouse #3 | ecosystem: Environmental > Aquatic > Deep subsurface > Groundwater | place... | reverse complement strand
TTCAAATAAATAAGTTCCTGCATCTATGTTAGCTTGATGATCAATATTAGTTTCATTAGTACGTTCATCTTTCATAAACTTTTGTGCAATCTTAAGAATTGTTTCCTCACTAAATTTAACATAATAGGATAATATGCTTTTCTATTCGATCGATTGTTGGTAAATATTTTAATAAAAATTACTTTAATAATTAATAAGTTCGTCTATGCTTGAACAAATTTCTTCAAAAAACGATTCATCATCTCCACTATATTTAATAGTTTTTGTAGGTTCTGGACTAGAATCAATATGATTAGTCATATGTACTTCATATTCATTAGGTGCATCTGGTGAATTATCTAAACTAGCTTCAATTGAAATATCTGATTTGTCATTTTCTATGTTTACTAATCTAATAGATGGAAGCATTTCATTATCATTAAATTCATGTTCTATTTCTTTAAAAATAACTTCTCTATCTGGATATTTGTTTTCTAATTTATCACGAAGTTCATCCCAATTAGGCGATTCATTTGCTAATGTATTATTTAATTCTTCACGTTCTTCATATTCATTTTCACGAGCTAATGCATCCTCTCTTTTATATTCAAAATCATCAAAATTTTCATTTATAAATTGATTAAAGGTTTTAATTTTAATTTCTTCCATTATAAAATATTATTTTAAATATATTTATATGAACTTGTGCCTATAATTGGAATCGAACCAATACTTCTTTCGAAATTACATTTTGAGTGTAGCGCGTCTACCAATTTCGCCATATAGACAAAGTTATGTGTCTATTTTAATGATTACCAATATTTCTACCTCGATATGTACCAGTTTGTGCATGACAATTTGGACAAATTATACGTAAATTTGATAAGATATGATTATTCCTATTTCCATCTATATGATCAAGTTCTAATGGAATAGGCTGATTTAACCATTCTGTTTGTTGACAAATTTCACATTTTTGTTCTTTTAATCCTGTTTCAAATAATCGAATTTTTAGTTTATTTGTTTGATACTGTGGGTGTTTTCCTTCAATAATTTCTTTTAATGGAATTTTGTTCCATGTTTTATTTGGACAAATTAAACCTTTACCACCTGGATTTGGTTTATATACTCCAAGTTTGATTGCTCTACTTTTAAGAGTATTAAAATGAATTCCTAATTTTACAGCAGCTTTTGCCATAGTAAGTTCTGATTGACACGCTTCAATTATTTGTTGATTAGTCGGTTTCATTTAGTAGACGTCATTTTGATTTATTTATATGACGTCTACTAAGATTTGTGCTCCTGACCAGAATCGAACTGGCATGGGCTACGCCCAAAGGTTTTTAAGACCTCCGTGTATACCTATTCCACCACAAGAGCATTTTTTAAATTAATAAATTTTGTACGAATTAATTACAAGCAAGATTTTATATATGGTTTGTTCCCCATATCCTGGTACTGTACACAATAGAGCAGGCCTCCTACGTTATCACTTAAGTCATTTTAACTTCAATTAAGGTTGCGATCCTTCGAAGTTAAGCGCTCTTTTAATAACTGCTAATGTTATCTTATGTAATTTATTAATTTGATAATATTATACTATAAAATTATAATTTATAGCTATAAAAGTAGCGAGAATGGGATTTGAACCCATGACCTTTGGGTTATGATTCCAACGTTCTACCGACTGAGCTATCTCGCCATTTAGTAGCGGGTGCGGGACTCGAACCCGCGTCATTTGGCTTATGAGACCAAGCTGGTAGCCACCTCCAGTCCAACCCGCAATATTTTATTGTGGAAAGGGTCGGACTCGAACCGACATCCCTGGATTTTCAGTCCAGTGCGAACTGACCATCTGCGCTACCTTTCCAAATGTGGATCCTGTAAAATTCGAACTTACGACTTCAATTAAATGATATTTTATTAGTAGGACCACTCGGATTCGAACCGAGATTATACTTCGCGTCTCCACTTTGTAAGAGTGGGATGTTTACCAAATTACACCATGGTCCTATTTATATATGTTTTGAATTTAAAAAAGAATTTAATAATTAGATGATTGGAGCAGAACTATCCCATTCTTTTTGAAGAATGATTTTTACTTTTATATTATTAACTTTTATTGCTTCTTTTGTTTTTTCAAATTTATCTTTATACCAATAACCTTTAGTTTCAATATACAGATCATAATCAATTAAATAAAAATCTGGGATATAATACGTGTATTTTCCTAACCAATTAAAATAAAAACGTTTAGTATTTCGAATCCATTGAATATTTTCGGAATCTAATTTTTTAGCAAATTCGTATTCAAACATTGAATCTAATTTTACCAATCCAGCAATCGGACTAAGATATTGTGTCTTTTTTCCAATTCCAGATCCTTCTCTATATCCACCGACTTTGCCAGCAATCGAAGTTTTTAATTTTTTAATATATTCAGGCGATTTTCTAGTACATGAATTGCACATCATATACTTATTTTGTCGTCGTAATTTTTTACCGCATTCTTTGCATAACCATTTAACAGATTTTCGTTTTTTAATAGAGCCCTTTGATTTAGATCCGCTAAATCCTCTAGCACATTTAGCAGAACAAAATCGACCAGATCCGTATGTTCCGTTATGTTCACATTGACAAGTTTCACAAATTTGCATAAGTTCATTTATTGTTATTTATATTCGAACATAATGCATTTGGATGATTTTTAATGTCAACTAGACGAACGCGACATATAAACTATTATAATTAATATTGTAACCCCGACGAGGTTCGAACTCGCGATCTTAAGCGTGAAAGGCTTACGACTTAACCAATTTGTCCACGGGGCTAATTTAAAATGTACCTCAGGTAGGATTTGAACCTACGACCAATTGGATATAAGCCAACTACTCTAACCAGACTGAGCTACTGAAGCATAAAATAAGAAGAGAATATTGTACAAAGTAAATTTAAGGAATAAAAAATAGGACTCGAACCTATAACTTTTTGTTTTGCTAACAAATGCTCTACCTACTGAGCTATTTTTACGAAGTAACTTTGTAATCTTACTACTTCTTAGTGGAGTCTATGGAATTCGAATCCATGGCCTGTTGCTTGCAAATCAAGTGCTCTAGCCAACTGAGCTATGGACCCAATTAATAAAAACGTAGAGAAAATTAGAAGAGTGAACAGGCGGGATCGAACCGCATTTGATTGTTTTACTGACAATTGCTAACCACTAGCACGAAGTAACTCTTCTGTTACTACTACGAAAAAAAGTCGGGATAGCAGGATTCGAACCTGCGAGTTCTCCACATCCCAAATGTGGCGGGGTGGCCTGACTCCCCAATATCCCGATTATAATTTATATTCGAACCCATGTTAGTTTCATGCTATTAATATTAAAAAACAGAGAAATTTATAAGAGTATCACCTTACGGCGTTCGACTGGAGTTGAACCAGTTACCTATTAAACCAAAATTAATTGCTCTACCATGTGAGCTACGAAGTAACTCTTATATTACTACTGTTTGTGGGCAAAGCTGGACTTGAACCAGCTGCCTTTATTTAAATATGTTTGATATTGTTTCTCTAATATTGTCAGTTGGCCAAGTTATTCTATAAACAGTCCAACCTTTTTTAATTAAATTAACTATACAGACAGTCGGCAGAGAGGGACTCGAACCCCCGTTGTGAATAATCACTCAGAATATCAGTCTGATCCCTGCAACCATCTCGGGTATCTGCCGTTACTTATTTTATTGTATTCTTTTATTAATCCAGTTATCATAAAAAATTATGCCCGATTAATTATTTTGAGCCTTCGGCAGGATTCGAACCTGCGGTGTGCTATCGCATCCTGATTACAAGTCAGGCGGAGTCGACCACTGTCCCACGAAGGCAAATTATGCGCCAGTAGAAGGACTCGAACCCTCAACCTTCGATTTTGGAGATCGCTATTCTACCAATTTGAACTATACTGACTATTTCTGGCGGGCGTCACGGGGGTCGAACCCGCATTCATCTGATCGACAGTCAGAAATGTTACCATCAACACCTCACGCCCAAATAAAATAGTGCGCTCGACAGGACTCAAACCTGTGTACACCATATGGATCCTTGATTAAAAGTCAAGTGCCTAAATCAACTCGGCCACGAGCGCATTTTTAAATTTAAATAAATATCTTTATGGAATTATATCAATGTGACAGATGTCATTCAATAATAGATAAAGATGGAAATTTTATTAAAATAATAAATGTTAATATAGATACTCTCAAATATCGTCGATGTAATAAATGTTTAAAAGACGAAGAATGGGAATATAATGAATATTTTAACAATTAAAAAGTTCGTCCTTTTTGCCAGCCATTTGGAATTGAGTCAGATTTTTTAATCTTTCTATTATTAATACCATTTGTTATCCACATAGTTCCAAATTGTGAATTATTGGAACCAACACCTTTACCTTTATTAGATTCGCTTATTTTCTTTTTAGTTTCTTCTGAATGTTTTCTACCTAACCAAACTTGATTACCTTTATGACCTTTACCTATTTGAGATCTCATATGTTTCGACCATTCTGGATCATTTTCGTAAAGCCATTTAACTCTCTCTATACTCTTCTGAATTCGACCTGGTGCTTGTGTTCCAGCTAATAAAAATTTTTGCTTATGTTCTTCACTAAAAAATCCACCTCCTCCACCTGGTTGAAGATTCATACAATCTGGATTTTCTAAGAATTGTTCATTAACGATTTCAGCTTCTCTTTTCTTTTCTTTAAAGATTCTCTATTTGGTAAAACTTCGAGTATTTCTACGTTATGGTTTTCTTTTCCATACTTCTTTAACGAATAATGTAGGCGTTTTCCACTTCCCATATATCCATCATTCAATTTTGAAGTTGAATGCATACCAACATAAAATCTATTAGTGACCAAACATGTCGTTTTGTAAATGTAATGGATCTGCTTTCTTGACATAGTGTTCGATTATTTGATTTTATTTATAATCGAACTTGGTACAAAAATGACCACTGTGGACTGAAAGGGATTCGAACCCTTAATAACCGTTTGGACGGGGCGCGCACCAACCGCCACATTCAGCCCAAATTATTAAAAACAAACAAGAACATTAGATCAGCGTGATTTGATTGTTGTCAATTTTCAAGATTGATGACTTTACCAGTTTGTCAATATTGTAAAAATACAATAATAGGACTCGAACCTATAAAACGAAGTAACGCTATTTCTTTACTATGTTTGTTGTGGGAGTAGACGGATTCGAACCATCACGCTCATTGAGAACAGTTTTACAGACTGCCGGGCCAACCAATTGCCCAATACTCCCAATTTAAAAATCGGCCGAGTCAGGATTCGAACCTGATTAATTAAAATCCAAATTTAATTGTTTCCAAACGAAGTAACTCTTATCATTGCTACTAATTCTAGAGAATACAGAAAGAGATATTATATGTATTCTCGGCCATAGTGCGCTTCTGGTAGGACTCGAACCTACGACGGTTTTTACACACCTGGTTAACAGCCAGGACCTTTCGCCACTCAGGCCACAGAAGCTAATTACTATTTTTGAGCGAAAGACGGGACTCGAACCCGCAACATTCTGCTTGGAAGGCAGAAACTCTACCAATTGAGCTACTTTCGCAAATGAAGGAATTGCTTCGCTATATCAAAAACAAATTCCTTTATTTCTTTCTAAAGCATTTCGGCTTTAGATTTTTCCAATATTTCAAGATGTCAAAGATCAAATATTTAAAATTCAAAGTCTCTAAAAATCAAAAAACCCGAACTTTATTTGTTTTTAAGCTCGGGTTTGGTTTTATAGAGAGTGGAAATTGTTATTTCAATTTATATTTTCCCGAGCTTACTTCTCTCTCGTCACGTGTTTGATTCCATGCTCCAAAACATATCGGTAGACTTACAGGTTTCGAACTGTGATAACTTAAAATCGTATGTAAAATCGAGTATAACATAATTATTTTTTATTGTTTACTAATTTATATATCAACTCTTGATTAAAAGTTTTTATTTTTGTTAAATCTATATTACATATTTTTCATTAAAACTGGTTAATATTTTTTAAACTTTTTTCTAATGTATTGATTTTTAAATATGTTGCTAATATAACAATAATCGTTGAAAGGAAAAAATTCTTATAAATAATTATAAAATATTAATATAATGGAAAATTTAAATGTTTTACTATTTGAAGAATTTATGAATTCAAACGATTACGATGATATTGATAACATTCACGATACAGAAGATATACAAGATAAGAATAATGAACTTGCTGTAGAGCTTGATGGAAAATCATATAATATTAATCTCGATTCAATTGAAATAGATGGAATTGATATACGAGATTATCCAGACTTCGTAGATGCATATGTATCATATGCAGAAACAACAGATGGCACTGAATTATCAGAAGATGAACTTAACCGATTTACTGAAGAGAATTCAGATATTATACATGAATTGATTTATGATAAACATCTTTATTAAAAAATAATTAATTATGATTGTTAAGAATTTTATAGAATTTATAAACGAATCAATTGCTAATAATAAAACTAATCGTAATTTATTATTTGCATTAGAAAAAGCAATCGATACTAAAGATTGGGGTAATTATGTTAGTATCATGATGAATATTGAAAATTCTACATTATTAATTTTTAAAGAGCTTGGCGGATTTAGTTCAAACGCAGTATCTGTTAATGGGCGCGGATTTAGTCCTACTATTGAATACATAGTATCAATTAAACCAGAATATGTAGAATTAGAAGAAATTGCAGATGACTCAATTAGAGATTCAATAACCTTATCAAATACAGGATTAATTGATCATACTATGAGTGCTGATGATATCATACAAAATAAATTATTAAAAGGATTTGAAATAATAGGCACATGTCAAATTGAAGTAGAGAAAATCGATTTAATTCATCAAGTCGATCCATATTCTAATTCATATACTCTTAATGAATTAGGAGTACCTAATCAATACATAATAGAAGATATTGCTACTGCTTTGTATGATGTTATTAATATGGAAATATTTGATAATATTACATTAAATTATACTGAACTTGAACAAATTATAAAAGACCATATTAAAAAAAATGGCGCTCATCAATTATGAACACCAGTTTATATTAAATATTATAATTTATTTAGCAATTGCTGTATCTGGAATAGTCATCTGCAATCTAGCTAAGTTTAATTTAAAGGCTTTTCGTGCAAAGATGAATAATACTAATTCGTATAAACTATGCCAACCAGCAAAAGCATAATGAATAAGACTTAAAATTAAAACAACAATAACTCCAAATACTTTAGCAAAACCTTTAAATTCTTTAGTCATCAAAGTTTTCATTCGATTCCAATGAATCTTTTCTTTTTTCCAAACAAGTTGAATATATGTCATCTTTTTATTTTTTAGTAAGTTCAACAAGTAAATTGTCTATTCCTTGATATGTATAGTTTTCTTTTATGTAAAGAGGCAAAGCTTCATACTCATCATTATGTAAATATACAATATATCGAGTATTTATCAAATTTACAAAAAGCATCGAAGGTACCCAATTTCCAAGATACTCATAATCAAATTCTATTTTATTAATAATTGGATTTTCATTATTTGGAATTGGTTTAAATAAAACATATTTAAGAAAAATTGCGTGTTTCGTAAGCTTTCCTCGATTATTAGTATCTAAATATTGAAAACACATATGTTTAGAATTATCACTAATATTTATGAGATAATCAAATTCATAATAACTTGGAACTTTAATTGTGATTTCACCACTATCTGAGTCAATAATAGTATTTTTAAATTTTGCTGAAACTAATTCTTCTTTATCAAAATAATTAATATCAATATTTGGTATAAAAATTGAAGGTTTATTTATTTGACTAATTATGATTGTATCTTTTTCTTTTATATAAATTGCAGTATCAGGTACTTCATATTCTGTAGATATTCGCATTGTTACTAAATTGTTTTTTTCAGTAACGGAATACACAGTTTCAAGATTTGGTCGAATTATATAGATTGAAGTAATAAATCCAACAAACATAATACCACCAATAATACCGAGAATCTTAATTCGATTTTCCCAAAAGGTTTTTCCATAAATACAGCCTCCAGCAAGAAAGCCAATTAGAATTGAAATAATAATAATTTTCATTTTATTTTTTTTTGATTTATATTAATATACTAAATTAAAATAAAAATTGCCTAATCTTTATCAAATTAGGCAATTTTATACTTATAAAATTATGTTAATCGTTATCCGTATCAACCCATTCAATTCCTGGACAATAATCTTTTTTACTAGCTCCAAAATATTCTCCAAAAATTCCAAGACTGCCAATTAAAAATCCAGAAAAAGCTTTCATAACTCCCCATATGAATATTGCAACATTTGTAATAACATATGTCCAAAGCATATCATAAAATATAAATTTTATTGGAATAAATATGACATAATAACCAAATCCCATAATAAGTTTGAACAAATATTTAATTGGATATACAATAATATACATTAAAAATTGAACATACCATATTTTTTTACCTGTTTTGTATTTAACAATTATTGTTTGGATCCAAGATTGAATTACTTTAATTAGCATAATTAATAAAAATGAAATAACGAATCCAATTAAAACATATGAAACGATTTCCCAATAATTCGTAAATAACCAAATTGCTCCATCAATAATTGTAGATATTATATTAGTTATCATAATTGCCAATATAGTAGTTACAAATAAACCAATAATAGTTATTAAAATTCCAGTAATTGACTTAGCAAACTTAATCATTTTTGCTTTATTATCTTTAAACTGAATAGCATTTGATATGCCTAACATCGCAGATGTTGTTTTTTCATTAAATGGCTTCCAGAATTTTGTTCTAGCTGCTTTTCTTGCACGTCTTTTATCATGCAGTCTTTGCTTTTTAGCTTCTTTTAATCGTGCTTTCTCTCGATCTCTTGCAGCTTCCTCAACTTCTTTTTGTGTACAATTTTCTCGCCAATCTTTGTATTTTTTTTCAAGCTCATTACGCTTTTCGTAATACTCATGACTTGACTTATCAATACCATATTTGTATTTTAAGTACTGGGCTACAAATAAGTTGCCATTTCGGTTTACGTGAATTTTTGCAAAAAATGGTAAATCATAATAATTTCCAGGATAACTACGATTTTCAATATCTATAACTCGTTCTTCTGGCAAAACTTTTAATATTAAATATGCAAGTTTTTCATTAATTTTCCAAAATAATAAACCTAAACTTACTCCTAATGCAACAAATCCACGCCAAATTGTAACAAACGGAGTAACTAATAGTGAAAATACTAATAGCCAAAATATGGACATCCATTTTGCATAGTTTGCGGAGTTGGAACATTGCTTCGCAATACCCATTTCATTAAACGATAATGCCAAGACTTCATACTAACTTTCATAAGTTTTGGACTTTCACAAAACTCGACAAAGTCAGCATTATCTTCAGTAATATAAAAACGACCAGCTTCAACTGCTTCGCCTTTATATACTTCAATCGGTTTAATAAAATAAGCAGATCCTGATTTAAACAGGAATCCTTTCAAATGATCAGAATCAGTTTCAATTTGAACTAATTTATTGACCAATGATCTTAATTTTGTGTTATTCATTTTTATAAGATTTATTATACATATATTATAATACCAAATATTTATAAAATTAATTAATTAATTCAATCCATTTAAATTTATTATAAGTTCTCCAATAATATATTCCTTTAGTATTCAATAGTTTTTTTAAATTTAAAAAATATTCATCATTTGTTAAAAATATAATTAATTTCTTATATTTAATAAAATTGTTTAGATCATTAATTAATGTATCATAATCATTAGCATTCTGTATAAAATAAAAATTATAATCTGTATTATTAACAAAATTATTATATTTAAAATCAAAATCAAAATATAATTCTTTTAAAATACTTCTTTGCGCTGGTGTAATATAACTTAACATATTTATTATATGAAAATTTTGAGATTTAGATAAATCTCCATAATATAAAAGACATAAAAAATCATATTCATTTTCGAATACTTTGTTAAATGAATAATGTTCAAAGCCAGTTCTCCTAAAATCAGTGCTATCTAATATATGTTTCTTTGTTTCATCAACAATTTCATTATGTCCTAATCTATATTTTGAACTTGAAGATAATGATTTTTTTCTAACTGTAATATCACAAAGGTTACGGTTTAGTGGTAATATTTTTCCAATTTCTTCAATTTTTAATAAAATATTTAAATCTTCTAATCTTAATTTACATTCATTATTAGGATTAAAATCTAATGTTGGATATGGAATATGCCTCCAGGCTTTAGTTATTAATAAAGTTTCTTCAACTTTACCGAATTTGTTTCGAACGTCACTAGTATTTAAATTTCGAACATCACAAAAAAGATAGTTTTTCCAATTATTTTCTTTTTTATCTTCGTGGATTCTAGTTCCTCCTGATATTATTGAAAAAATATTTGGATATTTTAAAAAGAAATGTTTATAAACTTCTAATGCTTTGGGGTATAGTATATCATCTGATCCTAAATGTAATATGAAATCAGCATCAAATGATGAGTATTTATGTGGATTCCAATATAATTCTTGTTTAAATTTTTGCTCAATATATTTTACACGATCATCTTTTTTTGATATTTTTAATAAAAGATCTTTACTATTATTATCATCATCTGACCAATCATCGGTAACTATCCATTCCCAATTGCAATAAGTTTGTTCAGCTAATGATTGATAAACATCATTAACATATTTTTTTGTGTTATAAAACGAAGTAGTTATTGAAAATTTCATAATCTTAATTTATTTAATTATTTGATCAAATTGTAAAATATCTTTATCTAATGTATTGAATAAAGAGTCATCATCTTTTAATAACCTAAACATCGTTGTTCCGTTTAATCTTGTACTCCATCTAAAGTTATTCATTGGTTTATATTTTTGCAAATCTTTATTACTTATTTCTTTACCGAATAATTTTCTCATTAATAAATTATCGTCTTCAGCAATCCATCGCCCTAATTTCTGTAATATTTTTTTAAGACATGAGTTCTTTGATGTATAAACTAGCCATGCTGTTAAAAATAATGCATACTCAGGATATTGTATTCTATCTAATAACCAATATACTTTATTTGTATCTTTTCTATGCTGATGTCTGCTTAATAATCGATGTCCATTATTAACCCAATATGCATTATCATTAACTATCCATTCATCATTTTGATTCCACCAACCTATTGAATAGTCAACGTCAATATACCAATCCTGCTTATATTCTTTATGCTGACTTAATAATCTTCGTATTACTTTATTCCAAACTGCGTTTGCGAATAATTCAATAATTTCTATAAATTGAAAAGCATAATGCCATTTTGATTTATTTGTACTTATTGCTTTAACCCACAATCTCATGCCTAATCCCATTCGAAATCTTCTACTTAATTTAACTGGCAAATTATTTCCTATTTCAGTAACTTCGGTATCGTCGCCATTTATTTTTAATGCAGCTAACGCTAAAATTATTTGATCTCTAGATACATCGTCTTCTCTATATCTGTTATATGCTCTAGATGCTTGATACCAATGTTTATTTTTATAATTTATCATAGTAAATTTTCTAAAACATTGAAGAATCCCTTCTTTTAACATACTATTCTTATAAGCAATATACGCAACTGACGTTCTCCATAAAGCATCGCCAATTCCATAATCTCCATCTAGATTCCAAATTTCATTTTGTTTAAGCATCATTTTGTTTTTAATAAAATGATGAGTATTTTGGATATTTGAATTAAACATAATTTTAATTATTTTTTTCGTTCAATAACTTCAGCTGACATTGTAAAAGTTCCATCTTCTTTTATTATTTTAATAGTTACTTCATTGAAATCTCTAATCCATAATAAATCGTCTAATATTTCAGGAATATCATCTCCACAAATATTTGGATGAACTATTCCAGGCTGATATGGATCAACTTCCAATTTTTCAATGAATTCAGCCGCTCTTCTTTTAAGTTCTTTATTGTTTAGTATTGATCCCCTTTCCATTATTTAAGTTTTTATTAATTTCGTTATACTCAATACTTTCAGTTCCATCTAATGTTTTAATATGATCTCTAATAATCGCAGCCTTTTCATAATCTTCAGCTTCAATTAATTGGTTTAACATAAATTCATAAAATTCTTTTAAATTTATTGTTAAACTTTGCATTTTAGTTTATAAATTTTTTCTTTTAATCCTAAAATTCGTAAAGTTCCAAGCCTAGCTAATCGGTTACAATCATTGTCTGTCCACTTATATGCATTGCTTTTCTGTTTTGCTTTCTTAATTTCATATGCACGTAAATATAACTTTCCACGATTCTCTATTTTTTCAACGCATATTAATCCAGCGCGCTCAGGCATTTCAGTTAATGCTAGTTCTACTAACTTTTTAAGAACTGCATAATAGAAATTAGTTATTAGATAGTGCTCGTGCCTATGATTTTTCTCTTTATCTTTTAATAAATCACCTTTACTAATTTTAATTTCTATTTCAGTTGCATAATTTGAATTAGATAAAGAAATAATATCACATTCATGCAAACTATGCATACCCAACTAACATTAGGAACTACTAAATTTTGTCTAACCCCCAACTATTTCATTAAAGCAATTTCCATTTCTAATGTATTAATAGGTAAATCTTTTTTTGAAAGTTTAACCATTATTAATTAACTTTTTTGAATTGCAATTGCATCACTTCCGTCATTATATAATTCATAATTATTCTGACTCATCCAATCTAATATTTCAAAGTATTTAGTTTTGTTTGTATGAGCTGTTTCAAATATAATAACATTAGGAAAATATTTTAAAGCTAATATTAATTCACAATCTATTCCTTCCACATCAAGATGTAACCAATCAAATTTTATATGTTTCTTAATAAAATTATCTTCAATTAATTTATTAATTGAAATACTTTGACGACTTTCCATTTTAATTTGATCGTCTTTTAAATACTTCTTAATAACATTTCGATTAATAGTATCAGTAAACCATTCGCCTCCTTTATACCAAATCACATCTTCTCCATTTGGAGTTACTATTTCATTAATATATGTTGCATTTAATAATGGATAATTTTTTTCTAATGTTTCAAGCTTTTCTTGTGTACCTTCTACAAAAGTAATATTAGCATCTGTATTATTAATTAAATCATAAGTCCAGTGTCCAAATGTGCCATCGTGCGGGCCTATAATTAAACCATTAGATTTAGGATTTGCCTCAATAAAGTAATGAAAGGTTTTTTCTATTTGATTTCCATATAATTCGACATCGAATATTTTTTCAAAAATAAGTTCGCCTTTTGCTGTATAAACATATGCATTATATTTACACGATCCACCATTCCATTTAGTCCATGCACCTGGATTTAAGTTTGATGTCCATGATAATTCAAGATTAACCATTTTTCTAAACTCAGCTTTTAATGGCAATTCATCTTTATCAAAAAAATGTAATTTATTAAATCCTATAAAATACGAATTTTCTTCAATATTATATTTAAAATTAATCATTTATAAAAGTTATTTCATTAGTTAATAAATCTAAATCAAAGGTTTTTGGTTTGTATCTATATTCATATCTTTCATTTAAAACACAAACATTAATAAAATGAGTATTTTTATCAAACATATATCCATTTCCACTATGTATATGTCCAAATATATGAAGTTTAGGTTTTATTTGTTTAACTCTATTTCTAAGTAATTCACAACCTAAATCCTTAACCGTTTCGATTGAATCTAATATAAACTTTGGAGGACCGTGTGTAATTAATATATCTGTATTTTCTGGAACATCATTCCAAACATTAGCAAGTTCATCTCCATTATGTGGTAAATTAAAAGCCCAATTATTAAATTCAGGTTGCCAAGGACTTCCATATATATTAACACTTAAATCATCAACTTCTATTGTTTTTCCAGAGTCTTCTAAATACCTAATAGTTTCATGTAAGTTAACAATATAGCTTGAAAGATTACTATGATTTTCAAATAAAAAATCATGATTTCCTGCAATAAAAATTTTATGAGTATAACCTTTAATTGAATCAAACCAATTGCAAAAATCTTTAATTTGATGAGGCAATCCAATATTACTTATATCTCCTGCATGAATTAAAAGATTTCCACCAGGCAAATCGATTCTATCAATTTCATTATGTTTTCCATGAGTATCAGATAATGCAGTTATTCTCATTTTTCTGTAATTATTGAATTGTTTTTAGGTTTTTCTATTTGTATTTCAAATTCTTTATTTATGTGTCCACATTTAGCATATGCAAATGTTGGTATATTTGTAATCATATCATCTTGTGCACCAATTAATAATTTAGAAATTTTTCTAATATAAAATACTTCAGTAAATGTAGCATTTCCGCATTCTTCACAATTAACTTCAGTTGAATTATCTAATGAAACTTTAATTTGATCTAAGTTTGACATATGTTTTTATTTTATTACTTATTTTCTTTAATTAAGTTTATTTTATCCGCATTTTGACCATTGGCAATCATTACAAGTTAAGCATCCTTCTACTCTTATCAAATTAGTAGAACCGCAAACTGGACACATACGTTCATCTCCTAGTTGATTTGATTTTAAATATTTTTTTAATATTCGTTTTACTCCAGCCTGCCATGTTCCAAATATTGGATTAGTATGTTCATCTTTATTTCCATTAAGCTGTAATGAATCAACTAAGCTTATAATTGTTGGCAAATGAATCTTATGTCTTAACATAGCCGATATCATTTTACTAATATTCCATAGTTCTCTATCAAACGCTCTGTTTAAACCACTCATAGTTACCTCATATCTATCTTTATCTAAATAAACAAAATCAAATGTAGCTTTATTTGTATTCTTATCTTTGTTCTTTTTAATCCAACCTTTTTCTACATAACTTGGAATCGGAAAAGCTTCTAATAGCCCAGTAAATAATTCATATGGATAAGCTTCATTATTTTCTTTATCTTCATACATTCCTAAAAAACCAATCCATTTTTCTTTATTATTAACAAAATTGACAACTTCGCATTCTAGTATTTTTGGACGTCTTTGTGCATTATTTTCTTTAATATATTCATTAATGGATTTTTTATTATTTTCTTTTATTAGTACGCCATCTCTACTTCCATCTCTATAAATCGTAAGTCCTTTGCATCCTGACTTCCAAGCAGTTCTATATAATTCGTCTACTGTTTTCTCAGTCGTTTCATTAGGTAAATTAATTGTAACTGATATTGAATGATCTACCCATTTTTGGATTTCACCTTGCATTCTAACTTTTTCATGCCAATCAACATCATTCGATGTTGCTTTATAATATGGAGATTTTTTAATTATATTATCAATTTCATCTTGTTTCATTTTTTTAAAATCCTCAAGATTATATCCACTTAACTCCAGCCAATATTTAAATTTAGGATGAATAATCGTATACTCTTCCCAGTTATCTCCATTACTGTCTATAAAATCAGATCTAGTTTCTTTATCATTTGGATTAATTTTTCTTCTTCGTTTATATGCTGGCAAAAATACTGGTTCAATTCCAGATGTTGTACTTGTCATAATAGAAACAGAACCAGTTGGTGCAATTGTTAATAATGAAATATTTCTTCGACCGTAGCTCTTTAGCATTTTATCTAATTCAGGAGATTCTTTTCTAATTCTCTTTATAAAATTACTGTTATTTTCTTTTTCATAAGCATATATCGGAAATGCACCACGTTCTTTGGCTAAAATTGTAGAAGAGACATATGCTTCAATTGCTAACGTTTTATGAACTTTTATTGAAAAATCGGTTGCTTGTTTAGTACCGTATGTTAATCCAAGAGATGCTAGCATATCGCCTTCAGCTGTTACTCCTAATCCAGTTCGTCTTCCGTTAACTGCTTTGTCTTTAATTTTTTCCCATAAATTAGTTTCAATTTGCTTAATGAATTCATCTTCTGGATCAGACTTAATTTTTTCTAAAATTTTATCGATTTTTTCAATTTCTAAATCAACAATATCATCCATAAACCTTTGTGCATATCTAACATGTTCTTTAAACAAATCCCAGTTGAAAGTAGCTTCTTTAGTAAATGGATTTTCTACATAACTATATAAATTAATAGCAAGTAATCTACAACTATCATATGGACATAAAGTGATTTCTCCACAAGGATTTGTACTAACAGTCTCAAAGCCCTGATCTGAGTATGAATCTGCAACCGATTCGTTTAATATATTATCCCAAAATAAAATACCAGGTTCGGCAGATTTCCATGCATTATGTATAATTTTATTCCATATTTTTTTTGGTTTTATTTTTTTATATTGAGCAAGTGCACCCTTAACAATTAAATCATTTTTTAAATCTTCTTTTTTAACACCACTATCAATTTCAATATTTTTATTAATAGGAAAACTTTGAATATAGTCATCATTTTTTTCTAATGATTTCATAAAGGAATCATCGATTTTAACTGAAATATTCGCACCTGTTATTTTAGTTGTGTCTAATTTTGCATCTATAAAATCGCTTGAATTTGGGTGGTTAATAGAAATTGAAAGCATTAGTGCTCCTCTTCTTCCGTCCTGTGCTACTTCTCTGGTTGTGTTAGAATATCTTTCCATAAATGGTACGATTCCAGTTGAAGTTAACGCCGAGTTATTTACATTAGTTCCACTTGGTCTAATATGCGATAAATCATGGCCAACTCCGCCTCGTCTTTTCATTAATTGTGCTTGCTCTTGATCTGTTAAAAATATTCCACCATAAGAATCTGCGACATTACCAATAACAAAACAATTTGACAAAGAAACAACTTGATTATTATTTCCGAGTCCAGACATAGAACCTCCTTGTGGTACAAGATATTTAAAATTCTTAATCAATTCAAATATTTTATCTTTACTTAATGGATTAGGGTATTTCTTTTCTATTTTATTAAGTTCAGAGGCAATTCTATTATGCATATCATCTGGAGTTTTTTCATAAATATTTCCATCTGAATCTTTTAAAGCATACTTATTAATCCAAACATCAGTTGCTAATTGATCACCGTTAAAATATTCTAAAGTTTCTTTATAAACTTCATCCCTTTTATAATAATTCATATTTAAATGTCATTTTATTTTAGAAAAATAAAAATATCTGATTCATTTTTAATCACATACTTTTATTTTTATGTTTAATTATGTTAATAAATTAACTTATGAAAACTGACTTACTTTTGAATAATTCGTAAATATGAGAGATTGTATATTTAGTTAATTTAATCATTATGTTTTCAAATTAGATATTCTACTTTATTTATACTTTAAGTTTATAATCAGATTTCAAATAAATAATAAAAATTTATAATATTATGAAAATTTCGCAATATCCATTAGATCATGATCAATATGTACGAAGTGTAACTAAAAAAACTCAAATATACTTGCATCATACAGCCGGGAATGCAAATCCATACGGTACATATAATTGGTGGGGAAGTACTCCTGAGCGAATAGGAACATGTATTATAATTGGTGGAAAGCCAGTTAGATCTAGAGATAAATGGTATGATGGCGAAATTGTACAAGGATTTTCTTCAAAATATTGGGCATATCACTTAGGTTTAAAAAGTACAATATTTAAAGAATATGAATTGCCATATATTAAATTAGATAAAAGTAGTATAGGTGTTGAACTTTGTAATTGGGGACCTCTTACTAAAGAAGACGGCAACTTTTTAACATATATTGATACAAATATTTCTGATTCAGAAGTTTGTGAACTTGAAAAACCGTTTAAAGGCTATCAATATTATCATGCATATACTGATGCACAAATTAATAGCCTTTATGAATTATTAATATATTGGAAAGATCGATACAATTTACCATTATCATATTCTAATGATTTATGGAATGTTTCTAAAAAAGCATTATCTGGAAAACCTGGATTATATACACATAATTCAGTTAGACCAGATAAGTTTGATTTGTCGCCACAACCAAAACTAATAAAGATGTTAAAATCTATTTAACCTTTGGTACTAATACTGTTTTATTTAAATCAACTGCAACTATCCAAAATGTATAAGTCAATTTGTTTTCAAGATAAGCTGGTTCATATTCAGTTGGATAATAACTATAAACGGTTCCGCCTGCTTGTAGAATATAAAATTCTTCAAGTTTTTTAGTTTGACCAATTTCTTTTCGAAAAATTATTTTCCGATATGACCTTTTATATAATTCAGTGCCATTTGCTTTTTGAATTGTATTTGATTCTATAAATTCATTTGTTGTATATAATGTTAAATCAAAATTTTTCGAATCATGTATGTCTAGATAAATAGTAGAATCATAAACTTCGGTAAATTTAATAATATCCCCAAACTTAATCTTTTTAGCCTTCGCCTTCAAATTCTTTTTTTAATTCTAAATAAAGATTATATCTTTTTTGTTTTGCTAATTGTTTTGTTCTATCTTCTTCGACTATTCGAGTATTATACTCATCGTCCGTTTCTTCTAAGTCCCTAAACACATGAAGTTTTGTAAAAGGATTCCATGAATTATTTTCAGAATAATAACCATCGTCATATTCAATAAAAATTTCGTCTGTTTCTTTTATATCATTTGGTAAATCTTTTAAAGTTAATGGCGCATTTTCATAAGTGCCTAATAATTTACTAAAGATTACTTTAGATATAATTTTTTTATTTTTTTTAGTTTTCATTATTAATAATAATTAGTTTTTTCTACTATTTTTGAGCATATTAATATCTCAAAAAATATTGATTGCATTGATTCATACTCATTAGTTAATTTATCAATCGTTCCTTGTTCGACTCGAACAACATTACAATTACTAATATTTACTAAATAATATGCACATAATTTATAATCTTCTAATAGATTGTCTGCAATGCATTTAACTTGCAATATATTTGAATATTCATCAAGAGCTGATACTTTCCATTTAACAGTTCCACCATTTCCAGCATATGCATTATATACTTGATCTCTAGTTGAATTTGGATATAATCCTTCTTCACAATACTGTTTAACTGTCATTTTAGCGACAACTTTATCTCTAAGATTAATTGCAATAACTGATAAAACAATTGCTAAAATAATAAGACCAACTACAGTTAAAAAGTTTTTCATTTTATAAATTTTTAATTAATAAAAAGGGGACAAAATTTGTCCCCATTAATTTAAAGTGAGTCAATTAATTCAATTTTCGATTCAAAACAGTCAGCTTCTTTAAAGACTCCATGTATAGTTTCATATGCAGATTCTCCATCTTTCAAAGTTTGAAATAAAATACTAGCTGAATGAATCAAATTATCTTTCATATAAAAAATAGTTTGGCCTTTTTCAAATCGATATTCACCCTGTTTTTGAATTTCAGTAACAATTACTGCATATCCCATTTTATAACAATCTTTTGCAATTGCAATAAGTTCAGATTTTGTACAAATTGCAGAATTCCAAATAGGATTATAAATTTCTCCAGACTGACCATAATAAATCCAAGATCCATCCTCTTGTTGTTTTTTATAAATTTCATTACCATTTGGCAATTTTTCAACAAAGTGAAACCCGTTTGATTTATTATAAAGATATCGAGCTTGATCAAGATCTTCTTGTGATTCGATATTTTTATTAGTATTAAGATCTTCAACTTCTGGCTTAAACGCTTGTTCTGAAACTTCTGCTGGGGAAGTAGCAGTTGGACTAGACGATCTGAGTATTACTTTATAATGTCCCTTATTATTACGAACAGCTAACCCTTTTTTTACAAGTGTTTTACACACATCACTTCCAATTGAACTATAATCACTAGAGGTAAGATAATAATAATTTGTTCTAATAGCAATTCGATATTCTCTACCGATAACTGATGGCGAAATATATTGACTTGCATTTTTTTTCAAATAATCAAATGCGAACTGTTGTTTGAATGTTAATTTTTGCATATCTTCCATTTTTAATTTTAAATTATTATACTATAAGTTTTTAATTTTGGTTTATATTTGTGTATTTGTATAAAGGTATTTGTATAAATGCATAACAGTATTATCATTATACATAGAAACATATGATCTATTCTTTTTTGGATATTTTAAATAGTTTATAATATTGTTTGCATCGGTTTTTACATTTTCAGATAAATAATGACACAACTTATTTTCTGAATATCTATTATTATAAATTGATAAATTAAATAAAAAAGTATTCATATTATAAGATAATGCTTCTTTTATAACTAATGGATTTAATTCAAGCTTTGATGTGAATAAAAATAAATCACAAGATTTATAAAAATCAGAAGAATCTATTTCTCCCCAAATAATACAATTTTCTGGTTTATTTTTCATTAACGGTTCCCAATATGGTTTATAATTGTCTGCTTGATTTCCAACAAAATGAAATTTAATTTTTTCATTTTTTAATTCATTTGCAATTTCAAATGCATATTTTTGATTTTTATTAGAATTAAATAAACCAACATTTAAAATATGTTTGTATTCTGGATTTAAGTTTAATTTAGATAAAGCTTCTTCTTTTTCAATAGATGATATTTGCTGAAAATTAATTGGATATTCAATAATACTAACTGGAATATTTAATTCATTTAATTGAGAATAATAATATTCACTAACTAAAATAACTTTATCTGGAAAAAATTTTTTATTTGAAATATCAAAATTTGATCCATGATGAGTTTCAAATATTTTATATTCACGATCATTTTTGTAAATTGATTTACAAAGATTTTCATCAACAAAGGTTTCAGGAAATTCTTCAAAATGAATTATATTTGGATTAATAACTTTAATATAATTTAATAATACTGACTTATCATCAGATAATGTAAAATAATGATCATTTTTAATAAGATTTTTTATCTTATTTTTATGTAAAACATGTTTTACTGTGATTTGATTATATTCGATTATATAAATTTCATAATAATTTAATAATAATTCAATTTTCTTTAATACAAATTGAGGCATTCCACCAGTTGAACAATGCGGAATTACTATTAATAATATTTCTTTCATAATATATTAGAGTTAGGAATTTCATAAACATCATATATACTAACATACCATAATCCAATCTTATAGTCTGCGTAATTCACAGTATTTGTTTGTTTATAAAATTTCATTAAATTTTGTTCATACCATACATAGTCTTTATTTGTTTGAATATATTGATAATCACCAACTGGTTTTTCAAATTCAATATAAATACCGTGATTTCCAACCATTAATCTAATAAAAGTTGGAATTTTTTCAATAAGTAAATCAGTATTTTCTACTAAAATTGTTGAATTATCATCACATAAAATAAGATTACCTAATTGAAATATATCATTTTGTTCAATAACTTCATCAATATAATTTAATCTAATTTCTCGATGTATTTGTTCTATTTCAAACTCGCTTTTTGTTTTTTGTAGATCTCGTATAAATTTTTGGTATGACCCAGAATTTACGTATCTTTGAAATTTATAAAACCATTTGCTATATTGCATTACTGTGGTTCTTTAGTCAAAGTCTTTTTTAAATCAGATAAATCGTTTTTATACATTGAAATCGGTTCAATTTCTTCAAGTTTATGAATTTCTATTTTTTTATCATTAATTTCTTTTAATAAAGATTCGTATGTTTCTTTAGTTAAAGAATGAATTGGCATATTAAAAAGATAACTATAAGTATTATCAACTAAATCATACATATTTTTAGTTAAATAATCAATAATTTTTAATTTTGGAACATTGTTAATACTTAATTTTTTATCAATTATTTCTTTAACAAATCTTGCTTTATTTGTTAAGAATATAAGTTCAGTATTTAATTTATTAAGTAAATATTCCTTTCTCTTTTTATAAAAGGAAAGCCTAAATTTTGTAAAATATTTAATAATATCATTAACATTTTCAAATAAAATAAGTTTACCATTCTCATTTAAACAAGTTAAATTCTCAGTTGCAGATTCTATTAAGTTAAGTTTAGATTCTAATTTATTTGTATCAATTAATTTTTTAAGAACTGCTCGTGAAAATTTAATTATATAATTTATTTTATTTGATGAGTTGTCTTCATATGCATAGATAATACCTTTATCTAGTAAAGTATTTAAATGTTTTTCATATTTTTCAAATGTCATAGAAGGTGGCAATTCAGTAACTTTAACAGTTGTAGTATTTACAATTTCATATGATCCAAACATATAATATTTGTTAGACTCTTCTTCTTTAACAACTTTCCCAGTATAATCTTTCCACCAAGGTAATAAATCTAATATTTTTTTATTGTCTAATTCTTGTTGTACTGCTTTAATTAAATCTAATGGATTTCGATTAAGAATATTTGTTGCAAAACCAACTGCAATCCCCGAACTTCCATTTAATAGAACAGTTGGAATAATTGGTAAGAAATATTTAGGTTCAATTTTAATACCATCTTCATATTGATTTTCTAATAATTCAAAATCTTTATATAAAAGTCTAAAATTTGTTGTTGTTTTTGTTGAAATATACCTAGGAGCACCGGCCTCAGGAGATCTTAATGAACCAAATTGACCAATTTCCTCTAATAAAGGTAATGAATTTTTAAAAGATTGTGCCATTCCAATAATTGCAGAATTAAGACTTGAATCTCCATGATGGTAATTCGTCTCTGCTGCAATTTTACCACCTAACTGAAATATTCTAAGATTCTTTTCTTTTCCGGTTTTCCAAACTTTATCTGCAATATAAATTATCTTACGATGTACTGGTTTAAATCCATCAATTACAGATGGGATTGCTCTATTTTCAAGAACATACATTCCATATTCTGCGTATTCGTGATCTAAATAATTACTAACTGTTCTTTTTTGCATTTATTTTATTTTTGTTTCCAATATGATTTACTATTTATTAAAATTTCTAAAATATTTGAATTTTTTATTATTTTATTAATATATGCAATTGGATCTTTTATTTTATTATAAGTAAGCCTTTTATTATTTGCATAAATAATGGTCACATCATATCCGCCAGGTTTTAAGCTAAGTTTATTTGTTCTAAACGAGTCGTCAACTATTAATGATTTTTTCATAATTTGTATCTAAATTTCTCCAATAAATTCATATTTAATCATTTAATTTTCTTTTTAAAAATATTTTATAATTATATTTTTCTAATACTATTTTATTATATAAATCATACCAAGTTTTACTATTTATCAAAGCATAATAACCAATTGGTATAACTAATGTAAACGCAGCTAATACCATTAAGACTATTAAAATATTATATTTAAAGGCTTTCATCTTTTTCTTTTTCTAGGTCTTTTTGGTAAAACTGATGCATTTTTCCAAAAATCAATATTTGCTTGTTTTTCTTCATTTGTTATGTTTGCACTAACTTTTTTATAATAATCGCTATTTAACCAATCTAAATATTGCATATTACTTCGAGTCTTATTACATTTTCTGCATGCAGTAATTAAATTATCAGCAGCAGTTTGCCCAAGATCTTCCCATAATACAACATGATCTATTGTCATTGGAACTTGATCAGCTCCACAATATCTACATTTAAATGAATCACGTCTAAATACTTCCCATGATATTCCTTGTTCAATAGTACGTTGTGATTTTCTAAGAATTGCTTTATCAATTCCAGTAATTTCAAGTGTATCTAATTGCTTAAAAATCTTAACTAAGGTATCTTCATTGGGCTGTAAAATTGGTGCATTAGAAACACTCTCTTCATTTGGAAAAATAATAATTTCACGTTCTTTCCCATTTCCAACAACGAAACCGATAATAGTTAATTCATTTCCATATTTTTCTAATCTTTCTCTTTCCATTTTATTTTTTTAATAGTTTTTCTTTTCTAGGCTCGCTATTTGGACCAAACCAATCAGTTAAGCTCTTTTTATATAAATCGTCATTTTCTAATTGAATTAATCTAGGATTATTAATAATTTCTGAATATTCTTCATCTTCTAATGAAGCTAATCCTTTTTTATATTCAATATTCCAACTTTTACTGCTTTTTGTATTTTTCCATTTATTAAATTCTTCAAATGTATAAAAGAGTTTAGTTTGATTTTTTTTCTTTGCAACCATTAATGGCGTTAATACTTTATAAACTTTACCTTGATTAATTAAGTCTGGCCAATATTTATTTAAAAAGTTAATTAACATAGCAGAAATAGCATCACCGACTATTATTAAAATATAATACCCCAAGCGGGGTTAACCATCTGGGTCTGCATCTGTATATAGATAGATTTTATCATATCGAGATTTATTATCTAATACTTTACGTCTAATTTGTACATTTTTCACTTTAAAGTTTACTTTATATTCTTCCATTTATCTAATATTTTTTTAATTATAAAATTAATAACTTCTTTTTTTATTTTTAATGTATTCATCTTCCCATATCACAATATATATAAACGGGTGCTGACTCAGATTGAAACACTACACCAGTGATTTAACTAATACCCATTTTCCATCTATATAAATTTCGTCATTTAAATCAACAATTATTTCATTATTATCATAATCGATTAATTTAATTTTAATTGAATCCTTTTTATAAGTAAATGGCGATTCTCCAAATTTAATAGATAATGCTCCCATTAAACCAACTACTTCTTGATTTTTAATAACCTCAAGATTTGAAAGTTCACTAACATTAATAAATTTTCCACGTAATGGAAATGCACCAAATTTTTGAGGATTTCTGAACTGTCGAACTGCTGATAATGCAGAATTATGTGAAATTATTCCATTTGATAAAATAAAGCTAGCATCACCAGTTACTGAGATATCAATCATATTCGAATACCCAGCTTCTTCTATCGTATCAATATCAACTAATTCAATTAGATTAGAGTTTACCATATTTTGAATTTTTTATATTTTCTAATAATTGATGTAATTCAATTGAACAATTATCTCTTTTTTTAGAATTTTTAGATTTTGTTATATATTCAATATTTTCAATATGTCCAATTATATTAGGGCTTATTAAATTTAAAAAACCTTGCTTAATACTAAACATATGATCAATTGTTAATTTAGTATTTTTTATAAAATCACCAAATTTTAATAATCCATATTTTAAAATATTTTCTTTAGTATGATCCCAAACCATTTGTGAATAAATTAAATATTCAATTTTTTGATTTTTCGGAATTGTTATTACTCCTTTGGATAATTTAAGAGTTTCTATGCGCTTACTATTTCTTGAACTAATAATTTTCATCGCTTCATCATATCCATGTAATTCAACTAATTCTAAATTACTTTTTGATACAGAAGCTAACCAATTATTATATTTATTAGCGCCTAATTTAGTTCCATATTTATCTTGTAAATTAGATAAAGTAATTGCTTTTTTCCTAGAAATTTCTTCCCAAATTTTAATTCCGATATCTTCTCCGAATTTATCAATTTGATATTGTTTACTTGTATAATACCTATGATCATTTGAATATTTCTGAAATTTTTGTATACCTAATGTTTCACCATGCTTATTTATAAAAAAAGATAAATCTCTAGTTTGGCTACGTTTATATTGATCTAAAGTATTATGATTTTCTTTATAAAATGGAGATCTATTATTATTATGAATATATTCTTTTGCTTCAACTTCATTAAGGTTAAGAGTTGCTGCAACATATTCAATGGAATTAGAATTCATTTTTATCCCAGGACAATTTTTATTATCACCATAACAATAAAATCTATCATATAAAATTTTATCATTTACCAATTTTCCATACCAAATTTTTGAAATTTTAACATAGTTGTTTTCTAATTGTTCGAATACTAAATTTAAATTTGGATTATAATGTGTTTTACAAATATTGCAGAGCTTTAAAGAAAAGCCTAATTCTAATAAATGTTGATTAATATCAATATTTCTTTTTATTAATGCTTTTTTAAAACTAGCTTGCATTATTGAATTAGAATAATGTTTAATTGAAAACTCAATACTTACATCGTTTACAGAATATATAAATTTCATATATTGTTTATTTTTATTTATATGAAGGCTCCTTCATATATTTGTAAAATTTACAAACATATGTATATTTGAATTAATCGAATCTGCTGATATCACAATAAACTCTTGATTCAATTTATTAAATACACAAACCTTAGTTTTAAAAGAAACTACAATACTATTAAAATCATCAAATATTATTTGACAAGTTTCATTATTTATTTTAACATCAATGATTTCAATAAATGAAACAAATTTTGATAATTTATTTTTAACAAATTGATGGTTCTTCACATCAATGTCATTAACCTTAACGAATTTAAATTCCATTTGTCGTTTATCATAAATATAGAATTTATGATTTGAACTAGATCTAATAGTTTCACCGTTTTTTAAATTAATTTGAATTACTTTATCTACTCGCTTAGTTATTTGATAAATTTCTTCAATTTTATTATTTCCAGAAATAACATAATCTCCAATATTAATGTCTTTTATTTGTAAATCTAATAATTCACCACTTTGCTTAATTATCTTAACTTTAGTATTTTCATCTAAACAATTACCTTCAAAGATACCCAATATACAATTACTTCGATCTCTGCTTTTTGCATCAATTAATTTTAAAACCTTTGTTGGTTTTAATGATTTGTTTAATTTTCTAAGTTCCTTACGTTCTTCGGCAGCTTTCTTTTGTTCAATCCAATCTAATAATGATTCAATTATTTCTGATGAAAATACGTCTTTTATAAATTTATCTGTTACTTTATGCACTGTTCCAAATTCTTTAGGCTCAGTAATAAGTCTAGTTTTTGTTTGCGAATCAAATGCTGGATTTACAATATTGCAGTTCATAAATAAAAACATATGAGCTCGAATTTCAGCAGGTCTAAGTTCGACTTTATGTTTTTTCTTTATTAATGCTCGAATCTCTTCAACTACTTGATATAAAATATAATTTTCATGAGTTCCTCCTTCTTTAGTATGTACTGAATTTACAAAACTAACAGATTGATATCCATCTTTTGATACGCCGATTGCAATTTCCCAATCTTTAGATTTTTCCCAAATAGAATTATTAACATATGTATCTACATATTCTTTAAATGTTTTAAATTTAAAATTTTCTCCATTAAAACTAATTCTTAATCCTGGATTACATCCTGCAATATCAATAACTCTTTTGCGAATCATTTTATAATGAACTTCATCAATTTTATCTAAACCAAATCTACTTAAATCAGGTTCATATGAAATTTCTGTATAGCCTTGACTTGATTTACTTATTTTAGGAGTTGTTCGTTTAGACATATTATTTGTATATGTTTGTATAAACGAATTCTTTTTATCAGAAGTATGTACTATAAATTTCTTAGAAAAAATGTTAACAGCAGTTGCACCAATTCCATTTGTTCCAGCAACAATCCTATTATTTGAATCATCAAAGTTAGAACCTGCTCTTAAATTTGTAAAAATCATTTCTGGAATCCATAACTTATGTTGTGAATGCTTAATAACTGGGATTCCGCCATTATCTCTTACTATAATTTTAAAATCATCAACATTTACTTTAATTTGAGTAATATTTTTATTTCTTTTATATTCATCAACTGAATTTGAAATAATTTCATCAAACAACTTTAAAAAACCAGGATTATAAGTAAGTTCTTCTTTCTCATATAATCCATCAACTAATATCCACTGTTCTTCAGTATGTGGCTTGGTCGACCCAATATACATACCTGGACGCTTAAGTACATGTTCTATCTCATCAAGTAATTGATATTTAGAACTTATTTCTTTTTGTTCGTTTGTCATACTTAATTAATTTCTTAATCTTATTCTATAAAGATTATAATAAAGGTTTAGTAATTATTGTTTAAGGCTTAAATATATTGAGTTAGGATCAATATTTTCGTATACCCATTCAAATGCTTTAATATATCGAGTTAATAGATCACTACTTTTTATGATTTTTAAAGCTTCAGTTTGATCTGCATAATTTGAAGTATACGGATTTTCACGAATATGTCGTTTAATATATCCATTTTTTGAAATTTTAATAAAAGTGTAACAATTACTTGAAGTTATTGTTGCATCTGTTGATAATAATATAAATCCATTAAATAAATCAAATTCTTTAGATATTGAATACCAACCCTCCATACATAATGCATGATAAACATCGCTATCCATTGCAGTATTCAATGGCCCTAATATAACTTCTCCTAATATTTGATCTTTTGCTAAATTATCAATTCCACTAACCCCATTAACTAATTTATTGCGATATGAGTCTATATGAGATTTATCAAGAAGACCAATCTCTTCTAACTCTATTAATCCTTGATATTCAGATTTAGCATCATACTTTTCTTTATCTGTTAATTGTTCATTTATATTTTTTTCAAAAATTTTAGATTTATCTGGTTTAAACCCGTCATCTGAATAAATTTTAGAATAAGCAAATGCTTGTAATTTAATAAGCTTTTCAATATAACCTTGGCTTCTGAATTCTTTAAAAACTAAATTTTCTATTGAAAATTCTCCATCTCTTTGCAAACCTTCATCTCGTGTACCAGAAATTTTCTTTTTTAATACTTTTAGTCTATCAAATATTAATTGTGCATCATCTTCAATATCATCTAATAAAATATCATTTAATGCATCAACTTCTTTTTTATAACTTTCAACTTTATTTGCAATAAGATACGTATCAACTTTTGGTGGATTATATGTTGGTTTTTTTATCCATTCATCTTTCATTAATGAATATATTCCAGCTGAAATTGTTTCAGTATCATCATCTTGAACATATAACTCGACGTCATATCCATTAATTTGAACTGGGTGTCTAATATTCCAAGTGAATTTTTTACCAAGTAATGCATCTCTAACTAATTCGATATTCTCATCAATCTCTGAAAAATCAATAATTACATGTATATCTAAATCTGAATGTTCAGTCCAAGTAAAACTTGCCATCGATCCGGTTAAGTGTACATCTAAAATCGGCGCATCTACTTTTAGATCTTTATAAAAATCATTTGCAATTTGTAATAGTTTTGATCTAACATTTTTATCAAATTCTTGATTTTGCCAAAATTTAGGATTTAATATTCTATTATATACTAACTTTTCTTGAAATAATTTAACATACTTTTTCATCTAAATTATTTATTTAGAAAAGATAAGGTTTTGCATATAAGTCGTAATGCTTTTTTGAAAAAAGTCTTTTGTTTTCTCTTAAGAAATTATAATATTTTAAATAAAATAAATTTATCTTATTGATACCGAATCTAAATAAGGGTGTATTTGAAATATCAGTTGACCGAATTTTATGATTTTCAAAATTGCTTGGATTATCAATATCTCCACTTTGTCGATGTCCAACAATATTAGATGGGTCTGACCAATTAAAACAATATGATGGTACATAATTTAAATTGTTTTCGTCTAATTCACCACCGTCTCGTAATTTAGTATACCAACTTAATCCTTCATATCCGGTTAAGTCTTCCCTAAATCCAATTTCTCGAATTCGATCCATTTTTACTATTACTGATGCTTCTAATGTATTTTGACATAACTCAACCGTTTTTGGAGTTGAATACATGCTTTTTTGTGGTTTCCATGCATCTTTTTTAATTTCTTCAATTCCGTCGACTGCTTGCCGTATATGCCAAGGTAAATATACATCATCATCATCAGCTAGCATAAAATAATCTCCTGTTGCATACACAATCGCATCTCTTAAAATAGAACCTCGATTTGTATATGATTTTTTTGTTTTAGAATCAGTGCTTTGATTAATAACTAAAATTGGAAAAGTATGCAGTTCTTTACTTAATGACATTAAGTATTCATCATCTGTATTAAAAATGATAAGTTCTACATTTTTATAATCTTGCTGTAAAAATTGTTCAATTATTCTTTCTACACAAGTATGCCGACGATATGTTGTACAAACAAAACTTACTTTTTTCACAAATTAATTAGTTCTTTTTAATAATACTTGGTTGTCTTTTTGATATACTAATACAAAACCATGATCTAATAAATATGGAATTGATAATTTGCCTTTGCCATCCCAGCTATCATTAAAAACATCATCTATTAAAATAAAACATAAATCATTTAGCTTATCCCAAGCTGCAAGAATCTCATTTAACGAATGCATATGACATTTTTTGACGTTTTCAGCATCCCCGCAATAATCATAACTATCTAAGAATAGTACATCAATTTTAAATAAAAAGTCCCTTAGATATGATACAGAATCATCTTGAATATAAGTAATGTATTTACTAGGTTCAACTATTTGTTTTGCTTTATTTAGATGATTTTCATCAATATCAACTACAAAAACTTTAGAATTTGTTTGTTTAGCATAATACTCCCAATTAAGAGTACTCCACCCATCTCCGAATCTAGCTTCATCTGTTGTATTTCGAATACAGCCAGTTTCAACTATTGTAATTGGACGAGAATATGTTTTATTTAAAATATTTAAAACTTTTGTAAATGATTGATTCCTGCCGGTTTTTGGTTTTTCCATTTATGTAAATATTTTTATTAAAATCAATACACCACAAACAATTAAAGAGATAATAACAGTTGATAATAAAAATTTTAAATGAATTATTTTAAAATCATTAAATTTTTTCATATTCTAAATTTATTATAATTATGAACGTCTTCGGCAATTAATTCAATAGCAGAAACTTCTAAATATTTTTCTATAGCTCGAATTAATGTATTTTCTAAACTATCTCCGATAATGTAAAAGGTTTTTATTAAGCCAAACCTTTATTTGATACAAATTTAATTTTAGTTTTGACATTTTAATAAATTTATTATTCATAACTCGAGCAATCTAAATCTTTGCCCTTTAACTTTGAATTACATTGATCATAGAATTTACATGAAATACATAAAGGAGATTTAACTTCTTTAATTTCAACAGTAATTAATTGATAACCGATAGGTTCAAATAAACCTTTATTATTTGGAAAATAATGAATAATTTCATTATTTTGTTTATTTTTTAATGCTTTTATGAAATGTGCCATTATAAATCTACTAAATTCATCCAATTATTAAAATAGTTTTCATATGATTCATTGATCTCTTCTTCTAATATATTAAGTTTAACTCGATATAAGTTATCTCCATATTTTTCATATACTTTTTCTTTAATTACATTTAATTTTTTATGTAAAAAAGTAGATGATATAGTTGGAACTGCAAATATTATTAATTCAAAAACTGGACTTGTATTATTTTTAGATTTAACTAATTCTTGTTTACAAATTACTATTCCACTTTCTTTTAATTCAGACTCAGTTAATGTAGTATTTGTAAATTTTAACATTTTATCAAATGTAAGTCCATACGCTTTTATCGTAACAATATTTAATGAAGTACCTCCATTGTAATATAATTCACTCCAAGTATTTGACATTGCATTCATATTTTTATTATACCAATTTTTAAGTATTAAAACTTTTCAATTTCAAAAGATTTATTATGTTCATAATATTTTTCTTGCTTATCTAATAAATCTACAATCATATTTGATGTATACTTTTTATTTAAAATTAATCGACAATAAATATCAGTATTAGTAAAATATGATGGAAACTCAAATAGTGGCAATGCTTTATAATATAATTCAAAATTTCTAGTATTTACTGAACCAATATATAGAGTTTTACTACTTACCCAGCGTATATTGTTTTCCATAAAATAATCTTCTAATTCGGAATTAAAAAATGAATCATAATCAAAAATTCCTAAATAAACAAAACCTTTATTTGCAAAAGAATTAACTTTTTTAATATATTCTGATAAATTAAAAACTCCATTTATTCGAACATATTCTTTATTTAAAAATAATTGTTTTGGATTTTGTTTAACATATTCTAATTGTAATCTTTCTATAACTAAATCTACTAATTCGTCAGTATTAAAAAATTTACGCAATATTGATTTAAGTTCAATTAAGTATTCATCATATTTTTTTGCATTATCAATTTTATTTTTACTTTTTGTATAATCTGATAAAGTATCATCATTTGGATCAATTGATTTTACAATATAATCAAACATATTAGAAAAAGAATGATTCATAAAATCCATAAACGGAATTCCAAGATTCATTGGTTTCTTATTTAAATTTGTGTATTTTCTAGAAAATTTTATTCCAGAATTTGAATTAGAACCTTTATGTAATAGTAGTATATAGGCATCAGCATTTTCAACATATATAATAATTTGTTGATCTAGCAAGTCTTCTAATTTAGCTGGTTTAATTTTAAATCTTTTTTTATTAAATTTTTATAACTTTGAGAATTTATAGCATTAGATAAATCAGGAGTTAATGTTTTTCCATATATAGAATTAGCCCAATCTAATATATCAATTTCATCAATTGAACCAAATTCTTGTTGCATTTCATTTTTATACTTAGAGATAATTCTCTTTTTTTCAACCTCTAAGTCATTATCTGAAAGTAAACCACGATCAATAAGTTCTTTTGTATCAGTAATTGCATCTTCTAATTCTTTTACAAAATTATTAGATTCAAAGAGTTCATTGAAATATTTAACATAGGTATACATTTAATAGAATATTTTTAATATATATTATTATATATTAGTATTTAGTAAATATGGAAATAAATAAAAATAAAAATAAACTATGTTTGAACAAATATGCAATCAATATTTATCAGATTTATGCAATGATGGAACATTTATAGATGCAGATTTAATTGGTGTTAAAGAAGATGCTGAAATCTCAAAAGCAATAGTAACAGTTTCATTAAACAATAATATTTATGAAAGACAAATAATAATTAAAAAAGTTAATAATGAATTAACTTGGAATTTTGTTAATCCAATTGATGAAAATGAATTAAATTATACTGAAGGCGATTGGAATTATCCAAATTATCAAAAAAGAATTATTGCTCCATTAGAATTAATAATGGATGATAATGGTATAAAAATGTATGGTTGGTTTCAATTAAACAATTTACCTGTAAAAACAATTGGTAATAATGTATATCTTTATTGTAATGTTATTTTACCACAACATCAAGTATTAATAGATTCATTTGGAGAATTAATTATAGTTGAAGATATTAGCAATTATCAATAATAATTATTATCTTTAATAATAATTTTTTTCTTTTTTAATGCAACTATTCCTTGTCCATTCATATCATATTTAATAATATCAAAGTATTTTGAAACCTTTTGATAGTCTGGTCGATTAAAATCATGTATAAAAACGATTGTGCTATCATCAATGATATCGTAAATGGATTTAGCACAATATTTTCTTGCTCTACCGTCAATTAAAACCTTTGTGAATTTTAAATTTTTCTTTTTAGGAAATTCTATATAATCTTTAAATTGTTCATATCGACATGGTTTTGGTTCTGGTGAATGAGCTGCAATATGATAAATTTTTATATTTTTAATATTATATAAATCAATAACTTTATTAATATTATTAACCCAATCTTTATCATGTTCAATTGATATAACATTTTTAACTAATCCAGAAAAATATATAGTTCCATTTCCTGAACCCCATTCTAATAAAATATCATCTTTTGTTAAATAGCTTTCTATAAAACGATATTCATGTTCAAACATCAATGGCCTAAAAAATTCAAATTTATTTTTTATCATAAATATCAAAGATTTCTTTTACTACAGTATCTATATTTGGAAGATAATCATATAATGTTTTTCCTTCTGGAATAGTATCAATTGTATCAGTATCGTGTTCAGTATGTCTGGTTTCTAAATCATCTAATAATAATTTTTTATATAGAGATTTTGTTTTATAATATTGAGTACCATTTCTAAATGGTAAAATATGATCTGGGTGTTTACAGGTAGGAATTGTAACAATCCAATTATCAAAAGCACCAGCAATATGAATAGGTGAAGAATCGTTTGTTAATAAAACATCAACCATTGAAATTAATGCAATATATTCTCCTAATGATGTTTTGTCTCTAAAATCATATCCATTTTTTGGGCAGCTAATTGGTACATATCCTTGTTTTTCATCAATTGTTTTTCCAATTAAACAAACATATAATTTTTCAGATAGTTTATCAACAACTTCTTGCCACCATTCAATTGGAAAGGTTTTAGACGGCCACCATTTACCTGGATGAACTAATATAGAAGGTTTATCTTTTGGTTTTTCTTCTATCATACTCGCAACGCTAATGACATCTTCTATATCTACTTTCAATTTTATCGTTTTATCAATATTTGGAATAGTTTTTCTAATTGTTGATATTGAACAAAAATCAGTTGGGTGAAATAAAACATGTGATAACTTATGATCTGCTGTTTCTTCATCAGGACAAGTATGCATAGTTAAAATTGCGTCATTTATACCTTTCCAATTATCATAATTAAAAATAGGAAGATCAATATGTTCAAATAATCTAGGATGATGTGTAACTACATAAATATTAGCATTAGGATATAATTTTTCTTTTGTATATCTTATAACTGGCTCTGCACATAATTGATCACCCATTCCAGCAGAAACTGATATTAATATATTTCTTTCATATTTATATTTTGGTGAATCTAATTTCCATTGTTTAATATCATTTTCAATAACATTAAATATTTGATCTTCTGGTGCACCAGCATAATGAACAATATATGAATCTAATCTAGAAATTCCAATAAATTTATCAACCAAATCCATTCGATTGAATTTGAAATCTAAGTCAAACATTTTTACTTTATCATTATTGATTCTAAGATTAATATAAGGCTGATCAGTTTCAACAAAATCTATACCCTTAGGCATCTTAAATATTTGTTTATGAATTCTTGATATAACCATTACACCAGAATTATAAAATTTATTATTCCATTCTTTTAATGGTTCTTTATAATATTCCGAAGCTTGTCTTAAATATTCAAATCTTGGTGCATATCTACCTTCATTAAACATACCCAATTCGGTTTCAGGAACAATGTCAAAAAGATTAGGACAATCTTCTCTTATTAAAATATCAATATCTAAATAAATAATTCTTTTATATTTATTCAAAAGTTCATAAATATAAAATTTATTCCATTTTTGTGTAATATATTTTTCATTGAATTCATTGATATTTAAAAAATCTGCATTTATTTTATTTGCATATTTTTTAATAGAAGGTAAAGTATATTTAGAAATTTTTTGATAATACTCACCGATTGAAATAGTTAAAACTAAAGTATCTTTCATTCAAAATATTTTATTAATTTATATAAAAAAATAATAAAAAGTTTAATATTAAATACAAACCGCAACTGGAGTAGATCTCAGTATATTTGTATTATCCCCCAATTTTCCATTTGAATTTTGACCCCAAGCCCAAGACCTTCCATCTGTTGTTATCCCAACACAAGCATACCAACCAGCTGAAATATGACAAAATGTATGGTTTCCACAAACGGCAACGGGTTTAGATCTACAAGTTGTTGTATTATCACCAAGTTGCCCATTTGAATTTTGACCCCATGTCCAAGCTTGATTGGAAGAATCCAAAGCAATAGAATGTCCTTCGTAACCAGCTGATATTTGACAAAATTCATAAGAACCATATATTGAAACTGGAGTAGACTTAGGAGTTCTATTATTGTTTCCTAATTGACCATAATTATTAAAACCCCATGCCCATGCTTGTCCGTTAACATCTATTGCTAAAGTATGATCCTCACCAGCTGATATTTGACAAAATGTATGGTTTCCACATACTGCAACTGGTGTTCTTCTAGATAATATAGTATTATCACCTAGTCTTCCATAATCACCATTTCCATTACTACCCCACGCCCATGCTTGTCCATTATTATCTATTCCAACACAATGATATTTACCCGTTGATATTTGACAAAATGTATGGTTTCCACATACTAAAACGGGTGTGCTTTTGCAAACTAAACTATTGATTCCCAATTGTCCATAAGAATTTTGACCCCATGTCCAAGCGTTTCCATTATTATCTAGTGCAATAAATACGGAATTCATTAATGATATTTGGCAAAAGGTGTGATTTCCACACACAGCAACTGGAGTAGATCTACAAGTTTTTGTATTATCACCAAGCAATCCATAACTACATAATCCCCAGGTCCAGGCTTGCCCATTATTATCAATTATACCTGATGTATAATTACCAGTAGAAATTTGACAAAATATATGATTTCCACATACAATGATTGGTGTACTATAGTTTGGTGTAAGCTGATTATTACCGAGTGCACCAAAGGCCGCAATACCCCAACTAAATCCATCACTATGAATTGAATTATAACGTCCTGATACAATTAATTTTGGAGGCGCTGTTAAATCTAATTCATATCTTAAAATATATGATACTGCAGTAACTCCTATACTTAGTATTTTATCTAAAGTATAGAATCCCTTTCCTATAATTTTATTTGTTTGTATTATAGTTGTTACTTCTACATATAATTGATAAATAAAAAATGGAATTGTAACTCCAGTATTATTAGTAACATTACATATAAATTTAATTTGATCTAAATCACTTTTTTCCCAATCTTCGCCATCAACTGGATTAACGTCATATGATTTACTAGTTAATTCACTATACTCATAACCAGGATCGCTTAAAAATAAACCAGTACTATTTTGCATAAAAAAATAGTAATCACCATTAAACACAGATTTCTCACCTCCAGGATTATGTTGGAAATCCATTTTAACTGTAACTGTCTTTATTTTAATATTATCACTTAATAAACTATTATCTAATCCAAATATAAAATACGGAGATGACATACCACCAGGACCTTGATTAAATTGTATATAATCGGTATAACTCACAGTCGATTCATCAATAAATGAATAAAAATTTGTACTACCAGATGTTGTCCCATCTTCAGTAGACCAATATTCACCATTTACATCTGGGTAATAACTACTATCTGAATTTGGTCTAAGTGTTATAATTGCCATGTTTTTATATCATTAATTAATTTTTCTCTTGTTAATCCACTATTATAATAATTTATACCTTTATATTCTTCATTATATGATTTATAACATATAGTATTAACTAATTCGATATTTAAATCAAAAGATATTTGAAAACAAGAATAATATATATTATTAAATTTATCATATGTTCCACCAAAAATTGGACATTTTAAATAAATATCATTAACTTCTTTTAACAGATAATTTTTTAATTTTTATATAAAAAAACAAACAATTCTTTATTGTATGTAATTAAAGATAAAGATAAATCATTATAATTACATAAAATCGAATCTCCTTTATAACCCATATAATAATAATTTATATTATTATCATTACAATAGTTTATATTAAAATCTAAATCTCCAATATATACTATATTATTATTTTGCGGTATTGTGATATATAACATTTCTTCACCATTATCTCTAGAATTTAAAATTTGATTAATACCTTTATTGTTATTAAAAATTTCTTTTATTTCAATATTTTTTAAATAATCTAATTTTTTTTCATCAATAAAATCTCGAATATCTTTAAATCCTAATTTTCTTAATTTTCCTAAAAAATCAAAAGAATTTTTTAATTTTCTATTTAATCTTAATTTTTTATAATCTTTTTCTAATTTTAAAGCACTTTCTAAATCTTTCATTAACTATTTTATTTTACCTCTACAACCCAATAATTTGGATTAAATAACATAACTGTTGGAGATAATGCAAAACCAACAATTTGAACTTGATCTCCAGATGAACTAGGTGCAGTTTGAGTTAATCCACCAACTGTACCAAGATATATTATACCACCTCTACTCCAACTCCATGAATCATCTCTAGCATAACCATATGATAATACACTATAATCACCACCACTTGTTCCTGATTCTAATGTGAAAAACTCAGCAATTCTATTTATTGCAGTATTATCAGCTTCTCTTAAATTCCCGTTACCATCAATATATCCAACTTTACCATATACAAATGTTTGACCATATGTTAAAGTAGTTTTTAAACCGTTTGCAGTATGATCTGAATTTGGTGAAGAATCTAATGTATCATTAAATGTCGATGTACCATCAACCCCCGAAGTTCCTGAACTACCTGAAGAACCTGGTGATCCATTTACACCTGAAGTTCCTGAAGAACCTGAAGTTCCTGAAGAACCTGGTGATCCATTTACACCTGAAGTTCCTGAAGAACCTGAAGTTCCTGAAGAACCTGGTGATCCATTTACTCCTGAAGTTCCTGAAGAACCTGAAGTTCCTGAAGAACCTGATGCACCTGGTGCACCATCAAATCCCGATGTACCTGAAGTTCCTGAGGTTCCACTTGATCCTGAAGTTCCTGAGGTTCCGCTTGATCCTGAAGTTCCACTTGATCCTGAAGTTCCATCTGTTCCTGAGGTTCCACTTGATCCTGAAGTTCCTGAGGTTCCGCTTGATCCCGAAGTTCCATCTGTTCCTGAGGTTCCACTTGATCCTGAAGTTCCACTTGATCCTGAAGTTCCACTTGATCCTGAAGTTCCATCTGTTCCTGAGGTTCCACTTGATCCTGAAGTTCCTGAGGTTCCGCTTGATCCTGAAGTTCCACTTGATCCCGAAGT
>Ga0265294_10000976_pt1 | contig 38789 bp, 40 predicted proteins | sample MunlanPumphouse3_FD_192504 | JGI IMG/M metagenome (GOLD analysis project Ga0265294, IMG submission 192504) | Groundwater microbial communities from a municipal landfill in Southern Ontario, Canada - Pumphouse #3 | ecosystem: Environmental > Aquatic > Deep subsurface > Groundwater | place... | reverse complement strand
TGCAGAAATTTATATTTACTCTTGCTGGTTTAGTTTTATTGGTTATTGTTTATTTGGTCGTTAGGGAGGAAGCTTCTAAGGGGGCGTTTAAGAATTTTGGGAGAGGTTTAAGTTTTGATTCTGGCCGTTCGAATTCCTTAGAAAGAACAAAGGAAGATCTGAAAGACGCTAAAGAAAAAGTTAAGGCTTTGGAAAAGAAAGAGAGGCTTGAAGAGGTTAAAGCTAGATTGAAGAAAGATGAAGAGGCTCTTGAAAGGTTAGAAAGAGAACAAGATGAGATTATTAAGAAAAAACGGAAGTGAGTATAATGAAAAGTTTTGAAGTTGGAAAGTTTTATTTTTTGAAGGTTTTATTTTTTGGAAGAGAATTAGAATATGAATGTAAAGTTTTAGAGGTTGGGGGAAATCGTTTGAAGATTTTTACCGAGGAGGGAGATTGTTTATGGTTTGATTTGAAAAAGATTGTTTATTCTAAAGAGATTGAAAGTTTCGAGGGGGAACCGAAGATTGTTATTCGGAAGAAGCGAGTTCCTTGGAATGAGTTGAAGAAGGAAAAGGGTCCTGATATTAGATAGTTAATTTGTTAAGTTTGGTTAATTAAGATGTTTTTTGGCAATTTTCTCTAGAAAAAAAGGTATTCTAAAAGGTTTTTTGCAGGATTTTGAGGTTGTCCCAAATAAGGATAGTGGAATCCTTTTATCCCCGGAATATGATTTATTTCTAGGACTGCAAATTTCTTTTTTTTGCTAGGATTCTCAGGAATCATAATATCTACTCCCCCATAAGGAAATCCCGGGATAGCTTTTATTGATGCCATTGCAGCTTCTTTTATTTCGGGAGGAATTATTTCAGGATCAATAGAGATAGAATCCCCTCCTGTACTTAAATTTGAGTTTCCTCTTAAAAAAACTCTTTCGTCTCTTTTTGGAACATACCCGAGATCAAGTCCTCTCGAATTTAAACTTTTTCTTGAAGCGTTATCTATTTCTATTTTTCTAAAAGGCGAACCATTTTTTTCTAAAAATCTCTTTATTCGGTCTTGATTTTTCTCTTCTATTAACTTTTCCAAGTTATTAATTCCATCTCCAAGAACATTAGCGGGGTTCCTACACATAATTGCAATATAACCATTTTCAATACAAAAGAATCTATACTCCTCTCCTTCAATTCTTTCTTCAATTATTATTTCTTCATTTGGAAAAAATCCTGTTTTTATAATCTCTTCAATTGACGAATGTTGCAATTCTAGATACACTCTTTCCCCACAATCGCCATTATTAGGTTTTAATACAAAATTTCCTAGGTTTTTTGCATAGTTTATTATTTCTTTTATTTCGTTTGCAAAAAACAATTTTCCCTTTGGAACAGGGATTCCTGCTCTTTTTAAGAAGTATTTTGATTTTTCCTTGTCCTCACTCATAAGAGTACCAAGTCTTGATACGGCAGTACTATCTGCAGATTGAAAAATATGGTTTTTTTTTGAATTAGAAATTTCGAGATATCTTCTGAAAAGAGGTTTTACAGAAAGTCCTAATTGGAGGGCATTGTCCGCTATTATTATTGCGTTGTCTCCATATACTTCTTTAAAATTAAAATCTTTTCTATTTTCAAAGTCTAATTCATATGAATTATGTTTTTCCATTTTATTTTTTTTCTAAGTGATTCATAAAAAGTTTCATAAATTTTTCATCAATCTTTGTTTTTCCTTCTCCTAACCATAGGTTGGGATTTACCATTTCAACTTCACTGATTAATGGTTTTCCCTTGTGACAAATAAAATCTAATCTTGTTATATCATATTGTCCCTTCCAATTTTCAAAAACTTTTTCTGCAGTTTCTAATTCTTCGTTTTTAGGTTTTACTTCTGGAGCAGGTTTCTGAGTTGTGTTTGTAAACCAAACATCTCGATGCCTATAGATGGCGTGAGAGAAATTATTTCCTACAAACACTAGGGACCTTTCCCCATATTTCATTATGTCTTCTATGAAAGGTTGCATCAACATTTCTTTTCCATATTCTTCTAAAAATGATTCAAATTCTTTTGGGTTAAAAGGGGATTCTCCTATTCTCTTTATTCCTTTCGACCTTTCTCCAAAAATTCTTGGTTTTATGATGCTTTCATTATAGCCTTTAAATTTAAACCCATTTATTTTTTTATAGTCCCATCCAGTAACTTCTATTGTGGGGATAACTGGAATTCCCTTTTCTTGAAGAGCTAGTAAATATTTTTTATCAAAATTTCCTATCATTGTGAAAGGATTATTTATTACAATTCCTTCCAAATTTTTTAAGTTTTCTAGGAATGTTAATAATTCTTTTTTTTTTCCTTCTATTTCTCCAAGTCCACTAAGGTAAACAACAGAATAATCTTTAAGATTTCTTTCTAAAGGTCTGTTTTCTTTAAAGTTGTAGGCTTCTTGAGAAATATTATTTTTAACTCCTTCCCAGCTAAAGGCAGTCACTTCATATTCTTTAAGTTGATTATGGAATAGTTCCCTTGTTCCATAATTTGGATCTCCTTTCTTTCCTATTTCAGTTATTAACCCAAATTTCTTTTTCATTTTTCATTTAACTTTTTTAAGATTATTTCCGTAAATTGAATAATCCTTTTTCTATCTTCTGGCTCATCAAAATAGTTTGGGGTGGGATTGTTTTCAATAACAACTGGTCCGTTTTCTGTGAACATTATGTCTAGTTCATTAAATTCTGAACCTATTGATTCTGAAGCTTTTAGGCTAATTTTTTTCTCAGGTTCTTCCGCATTATAGATTCCTTCTACAGAACCCTTAGTGCATGAAGCTAACCAAGCATCTTCTGAATTTAAGGAAATTAAACTTCTGCTATAAGAAAATTCAAATTTTCCATTTATGATTCCAATTCTGCAATCGTGATTTCTGGAAGATTTTATAAATTCTTGGGCAATAAATCCTCCAAAATATCCTTCTTCCTTTGAATTTTTGAATTTATTCTTAAGGTCATTTAATGCTTCCTCATAACTTTCTATTCTGGAAATATCTTTGCCTCTTCCTCCTATATTTCTCTTGATTATCATAGGTAATCTTAATTTTTCACAAAGATCTTTTGTTTTTTCTTCTAGGTTCTCTTCGTTTTCTATTAAGATTGTTTCTGGATTGGGAATGCCATTCTTTTTCATTTCTAAGAAAGATTCATATTTGTTGTAATCAAACAAGGAAGTTTTGTAAGAGTTTATGCATTTTATCCCTTCTTTTTCTAATTTCTTGAGTAATTCAAGCGTCTTGGGTATACTTGGATAATCTCTATTGGCAACACTTGCGTAAACGCGGTTTAGGATTAAATCGCAATCTTTTAAAATTTCTTCTACATTAGATTCTCTTATATCTACTAATTTTGTTTCAACTCCTTTTTCATTTAATACTTCTGCGATATTTTTTTCTGCAAATTCTAACTCGTGGTGCAAGATTCCTATTTTCATTCTATTAATGCTCCTTCTATTCTTGGTCGGGAAAGTGAATATTTTATTGTAACCATTTTCTCTTCTTCTGTTTCAATATATCTAATTATTTCTTTTGCAGTTAACTCCATAGGATCAAAGGTTTTTATTGGGAGATCTTTTTGTTTTAGTACCAAAGGTATCTCTGTACATCCTAAGACAATCGCTTCTGCTCCTTGATCAATTAATTTCTTTGCAGCTTTTAGCAATAACTTTTTAGGAAGAGTTTTTTTCCCTGCTTTTATCCCTGAAGAACCGTAGATTGCTCTCATTACTAAATTCTCTTGGTCTCCCAGATCTGGGACTATTGGTTCTACGTCTACACTTTTGAAATAATTTTGATAAATCCCGGCAATTATACTTCCTGTTGTTGCCAATATTCCAACTTTTTTAATGGGGGGTATTTCTTTTAATATCTCCTTTACTAGAACTTTGGTCATATCTACAACTGGTAGATCTATTCTCTCTTGTATCTCGGGAAGAAAATAGTGTGCAGTATTACAAGGAATGACTAGGAAGTTTGCACCTGCATTTTTTAGGGTTTCACAAGTCTTTATTATCTCTTCAGTTGGATCTTTTCCTAATCCAGTAATGAATTCTGTCCTGTCCGGTATCTTTGGGTTGCAGAAATTTATGAATTGTAGGTGATCTTGATCATTCTTTGCTTTTTTATGTCTCACAAGAAATTCACAGAATTTATTCGATGCTTCTGGCCCTACTCCTCCAACGATTCCTAGTATTTTTTGATTCTCCATTTTTAAGTATTTCTGACAAAATGTTGTCATTTTTTAGTTCGTGGTCTTTTGTAGAACCTCTAATATATAAATCTTATGTAACAATTTAGTAATTACACCTATTTTTTTGATAAAAATTGATGAAAAAAGTATATTCTCTATTTATCTATTTAGAAATAATATATGTTTTTCACTCGTCTCCTTTTGCATAGTTTTGGGCCCCTCCAAAAAGCCCTGTCTTTCCCACCCTAGAAGCAGCTTAATTCCCAAAACCCTATAAATCCTTCTTTCTTCTTTTCTATATGAGAGTTCGTTATAGTTTTTCATCGCGTAGGACGGGTAAGTTGGATAAGATGACTAAGCAAAAGCAGAAGTATCCAGATATTGCCTCTAAAATTGTAGCTGTGTCTGACGTTATCCTTGAGATTCTTGATGCGCGTTTTGTTCAGGAGACTAGAAATAATGATTTGGAGAAGGAAATTGTTAAACAGGGGAAGAAAATAATTTATGTTTTGAATAAGTCCGATCTTGTAGATGATAAGTTGGATGAGAAATCTCGTAGGGAGTTGAAGCCTTATATTTTTGTTTCTTGTACTAAAAGAAAGGGAATTAAGGATTTGAGGAATTTGATTAAGAAGGTTTCTAAAACTGTTGAGAAAAGAGAGAAGCGTGAGCTTAAGGGGGGAAAAATTGTTGATGGAGCGGTTGGAAAAGTTAAGGTGGGGGTTATTGGGTATCCTAATGTTGGAAAGAGTTCTCTTTTAAATTTGTTAGTAGGAAAAAGTTCTGCAGGTGTTGGTTCTGATGCAGGGTTTACTAAAGGAATTCAGAAAATTAAACTATCTGATGATATTGTTTTGATTGATGCTCCAGGAGTTATTCCTGATAAAAAATATTCTTCTACGGATAGAGTTAAATTAGCTGAGCACGCGATTGTTGGAGGTAGGAGTTTTTCTCAAGTTAAGGAGCCGGATATGGTTGTGGCTAATTTGATGTTGAAATATCCTGAAGTTTTGGAGAAATATTATAAAATCAAGGCTGAAGGAGATTCTGAATTATTACTTGAGAGTTTTGGAAAGAAGAAGGGTTATATGAAACGTGGCGGGAAAGTTGATGAGGACAAGGCCGCTCGCGAGATTTTGAAAGATTGGCAGGCGGGAGATATTAGGGTTTAGAAATATTTTTCTACGTATATTTTTTCTTTATCTAATTCATATCCTAATTTTCTATAATATTCTCTAACTCCTACTCCGGAGATTATTGAAAGTTTTTTACATTTATTTTTTTTTGTTATTTCTTCAGCTTTTTTTATTAGAACTTTACCATATCCCAGATGTTGAGAATTTTGTCCTTTTTGATGTAAGTTTAAGGCTTGGCCGTATACATGGACTTCTCTGATTATTGCGTTATTTTTATTAATTCTAAGACGGAGAAGTCCGAATAAAATCTCCTCTTTATTTACTATTTCTAAGAAATATTCTGTTCCTCCCGAGGCTTTGTATTTTGTTATTTTTAATTTTGTTTTTTTGTCTATTTCGTTTGGTTTTTCTTGTTGTCCTATTTCTCTGAATCGAATTTCCTTTATGCTTTTATTCTTTCTTAATAATTTTGTTAAGTCTCCCCTCATTGAAGTTGGAGCTACGTTTTCTCTAATTTTTTCTTTTGGAATTTCCCTCATCATTCTCATTACTCTGCAGTATCTTGGAATTTTTTTCATTATCCAGATTACAAAATCTTGAACTTCTTGATTTGTATATGGTTTGTAATTTATTTTTTTGTAGAATTTTTCTAGGGGAGCAGATTCAATAATTTGGCAAGGATAAATCTTTAGTTGGTCTGGTTTGAATTTAGAGCTCTTGAATAATAGGTTGAATTTTTTTTTGTCTAATTTTTTATTTGAGTAAGGTAAACCTGGCATTATGTGGTAGCCTATTTTGAATCCCGCATCTTTTAGTCTTTTAGTTGCTTCAATTACTTCTTTTATTGTGTGGCCTCTATTGATTTTTTTGTATATTCTATCGTTTGGAATTTGAACCCCTATCTCAATCCTTGTAGTTCCGTAATTTAGCATTTCTTTAATTTCTTTTTCAGAGCAATTGTCTGGTCGATTTTCTATACATAGCGCGACAATTCTATGTTTTGCAGTTTCGTTTATTTTTTTTGCTTCTTCTAAATTCTTTGATTTCCTTTTGTTTAGTGTGTCATAAATTCCTTTGATGTAATCTCTTTTGAATTTTTCAGGATATTGCAAGAAAGTTCCTCCAATTATGATTAGCTCTAGTTTTTCTGTCGGATGACCCATTTGTTTTAGGGTTTCTAATCTTGTTTTGACTTGTTTTTTTATGTCGTACTTTAGAGCTAGAGCCCTCATTATTGCGGGGGATTTATCTGTGTAAGATTGGGGTACAAAATCTCCTCCGGGGCAATAGATGCAAGTCCCATGGTCGCATTTTTTTGGAGGGAGAACAACTGTTAAGGGAGTTATTCCTGATTTTGAACGTATTGGTTTTTTTACCATGTGGATGGAAAAGGATTTAAGGTTAAAAATTATTGGGTTTTTGTTAATTTCTTTGAAGGAAGAAATGAACTTAGTTTAGTGAAGGTTTAACTTTTGGTTAAATAGCTCTAAGGACACGGTTGAAAGGTAATACCTTCGTGAGTTTCCAATCTCCGAAAATTCTTTGATATCGTAGTTGCTGAAAATTTTCTTTAAAATTATTGTTGGGGTGAAAAGAGCGCGTTTTTTTTGTTTCTTTTTTTATAAAAAAGGAAATTGGGGTTTCATCTTATTTTCTAAGTGTAAAAAATGCTCCAACAATTCCAAGAATAAATAAAACTCCTCCTAAAATATTCCTGCAAGAACAGAACTTATTGAAAAAATTGCAAGAGATTTTTCTAAACCTCTTCTCAAGTTTTTATTGTACTTTTCCAAATCAACTGAAGAAGATTCGTTTATATCTTTTTCAAGCATTTTTGAATAATCTAAAATTTTCTCCATTGCTTGAATATTTTTTTCTGAAGGATGTTTTTCTAAAGATTTCAAACCCCTATCAATCCTTTTGTTAAAGGCTTCTAAATATTTTAATTTATCTTCTCTAGAGACCTCTTTTGCAGATGCTAGTAATTGAGTCGTATTCCTTGACACCCCTTCCGCGTAAACAATATTTCCTTTATTTAACTCTTTGTTAATCAAACTTAATTGATTTAGCATATAATCATTTGTGCCTTCCCACGATGGAGGACGCCATTTAAGTGCTTCTTTGATAGTTTGATATTTGGTTTTTGTAGGTTTTTCTTTTGAATAATTATTATTTACATCTTTCGTTTTACCTCTTAATTTATTCAATCTCTCCCTTAAAGAATTATAATTAACATCTTTCTTCATAAGTAAAATAAAAAAACATTCTTTTTATACTTTTCTAAAAAAATAAATTTGGCGAAGCCGACTATTTGTTTTTGTAGAAAACTCGTGCACCTTTTTTTTTATTTTCAGCAATTTCGTTTAATCAGTGAGGTTATACGGAAATTTTAATTTCGCCTTGGAGCGTTAAGCGAAGATACCAAACTCAGGATTTTGGTTTACCTCCGGCAAGGAGAAGATTGGAAATTGAAATGAACGTTAGGGATTTAGAGACTTTCAATTTATTGAAAGCACGAGTGGAATGGAGACGAAGTCGGAATGACCTCGTGAGTTTTTCCGTAGGAAAAATTTGGGAAAATCCTGCAAGGATTTTCTGTTTAAGCTCGGGTATACGCGTCTGACCAAAGGGAAGACCAAGGTTTAGTGCAATGTCCCGAAGGGCTGGCGAGAGTTAATTTTTTGCTCCAATGAATTCCTTTAATTTGTTAAGCGCAATTCTTCTCATACTTATTTCATTTTTTTCTTCTTGTGTCAGTTCAGCAAAACTTTTGGAAAATCCTTCTGGTTGAAAAATCGGATCCCAACCAAAACCAGACTTTCCAATCGGCGAAACAATTTTACCCTTAACAGAGCATTCAAAATAATAAGTTTCATCAGGATTCTTGGCATATCCAATAATTGTTTTGGCTTCCGCTTTGTTATTATCCAATTTTTCAACTATATTAAACAAGCCCTCGTTACCAACTGTTTTCATAAACCATTTAATCAAAGGACCGGGCAAACCATTAAGACAATCAAAATACAAAGAAGTATCTTCAACAATAAATTCGGCTTGTTTATGATTTAAAGCTTCCAAAAGTTTTGCCTTGATAATTTCTTTTGCATCGATATCCTGAACTTCTGGCAAATCAATATCAAGTTGTTCAACATTTGGAAGAATTGCGCTGACTTCCGCGAATTTATTTTTGTTTCCTGTAATAAGATATAATGCCATATTACTTTAGTATAATAATTAGATTATAAATGTTTGGGGCAAAAAATGAAATTTTAAATTTGGTCGATTTATCGACGCTGGGCACAGATATTAAACGAAGTTTTCAAATTTTCAAGTTCGTTTAACCTGGTTATTTTATGGGTTATACGAAGTTTTTTTGGAAGATTGTTCCGTTTTTCTTCCTGTTATTTGTGTATAAGATATGTTATAACTTCGTTATCCCGGAATAATGCCACAAAAAGCGAAGTCTAATCCCGAAATCCTTAAAATCTAAATAATTCTTTCTTTTTTATGGAACTAGAATCGCAAGAGAAGATTTGGGATGAAATAGCTTCAGAATGGAATGATTATAAGAAGATTCCTTCTGGGAAATCAATTGGATTTCTAAATAATTGTAAAGGTAATGTTCTTGATTTGGGAGGTGGAAGCGGAAGACATATGACTAAGATTAAGAATGGAAAATATTTCTTGCAAGATATTTCTTCTGAAATGGTTAAGTTGGCAGAGAAGAAGGCTTATGATAATAAAATTGATTTTGTGGGGGTTGTTGGTTCTATGACTGAGATTCCTTTTGAAGATAAATTTTTCAATCACGCTATTTGTATTTCTGCTTTGCATTGTGTTCCTGGAGAAGATAATCGGGTAAAAGCAGTTAAGGAATTGTATCGTGTTTTGAAAAAAGGTGGAACTGCTTATATTGGAGTTTGGAATTTTCAATCTAAAAGATTCAAGGGTAAGAAATCCAAGGAGAAACTGGTGGGTTGGACTGACAAGGGTAAGAGATATTATTATTTATTTGATAAAGAAGAGGTTCATGATTTGTTCAAGTCAGTGGGGTTTGAGGTTGTTTCTGAGCACGATTCTGAGATGATGATTAATTTTATTATAAAAAAATAGCTTCTTTTTTGTAATAATTTTTATAAACCCTCTTTGATTATCTTTTTTATGGAAAAAGATAACTCTGAAACTTACGATGGGAGCAATTCTAAATTTTATGAAGGTTATTTAAGGAATGTTCTTGGGTTTGGAGAGGTTGAGATAAAATATATTAAATTTGGTTCTGGAAACACCTCCGGAAGCTCTTATTCTGGTTTAAAAGAAGTTAAAAGTTTGACTTCAAAAGTAGCTACTCCTGTTTCTAGACCAAGTATGAAGCAATAATTTCTTCTTTTCTATCACAATAATCTTTAAATAGGATTTTTTGGTTTAACTTTTATGTTTAAGGGATATAATCTATCCGGAAAAAATCTTGAAGAGAGTTTTTTTAAGAAACCTTCTGTTTTGTACAGAGAATTGAGATTAGCTTTTTTGTCTGAAAAAGAAGCTAGGGCAGAAATAAAAAATGCTTATTCTCTTTTTGGAAGGTTGACTCTTTATCCTATGTTTATTGAGGATTCGTTAAAATCTGGAAATGTAAAAGGGCTTTCTAGTTTGAAGGAAAATGTAAAGTTTCAAAAAGATGTCTTTTTTGATCAAATAAACTTTTTTTTAGAAAGGGGGTTAATGCTTTAAATGAGTAATAAGCTGTTTAATATTCTTTTAATTGCAGTTTTAGCAATCTGGATTGCAATATCTTTGATTCTTCCAGCGTGGTTGGGATTTATTGCCCTTTTTGCTCTTGGAATTTTAATTTTATTGGTTTTATTTCTCTGGGTTAGAAGGTATAGGAAGAAATTGAAATTTAAGTCTAAGGTTTTTGGGGAACCCCGGCAATTTAGAGATATTTCTCAAGAATTAAAAGATTTATTTGAAAGGGAAAAATCTAAAGAAGAAGTTAAGGATGAAGATAATAAAGAAAAGGTTAAAATTGAAAAAACAGCCATTAAGAAAGCTCCATTATATGTTGCTTCAACTAAAGGAGGAAAATATCATTTAGACACATGTAGGTTTTCTAAGTTGATTAAGGAAAAATATAGGCTTGAAGATGATTCCAAAGATTTTTTTACTAGAAGAAAGTATCCGGCTTGTCAGGTGTGCAAGCCAGATAGGAAAAGTTAAGCTTTTTTATTTCTTTTAATTACTTTTAGCATATCAAAAAAAGATTTCTTTTCGAATGAGCTTATTTTGTTTGTTTCTAAATCAATTGCGATTTTTAGTAATCCTAAGTTTGACATAAACCCAGTAACAATTAGGTAAGGTTTTTTATCTTTTGATTGTAAACTAAATAATAATTTTTGCAGAGTGCCTTTAATCTGTTGTTTTGATATTTCTTCTAATATTTCTTTTTCATAGCTGTTTAAATCAAAGGTATAATTCATTGTTAGTTTTTCAGGAATTTCTGGATTAATGTTTTCTACGGGGATTGATTGAATTCCTTCTGTTAGATCAAAGCTTATTATTTTGTTTTCAGGGATGTAGAAGTCAAAATTAATTTTGTTCTGATTTTTCTCTCTATCTATTATGAATAATGCTGAGCAGGGAAATGCTTTTGGGTTTTCTTTGAAGAATTTCTGATATTCTTTTGAAGCTAGGAGCTTTTCGTAATAAAATTGAAATTTCATAATTATTGGAGAAAGTTGGGATTTATAAGATTTTGTTTATTTTGTTAGGAAGAAGAGACTTAATAAGAATAAAGGGTTTATTATCCCATAGAAAAGAAAATTTATTGTTTTTTTATTCAACGTATCTTTCAAGTATTCTTGTGGAACCGAATATTTCTGCAATTATCCAGAATGGGAGCTCTTCCCTTATAACTCCTTAAAAGTTTTTTCACCCCGAATTAGTTGTTCTAGAATTGGGGGAAGCTCTTTAATTGAAACTCTTTTCTGTTCGGTTGTGTCTCTGTCTCTAATTGTTACAGTTTTATCTTCTAGCGAATTATAATCTATTGTTAACGCAAATGGAACTCCTTGCATTGAACTTCTCAAATATCTTTTTCCAATTGTCCCGGTTATATCATAATCCACAACGAATTTTTTTTCTAATTCAGCTTTTATTTCTTCGGCTAAATTTGTTAGTTCGGGCTTTTTCATTAAGGGAAATACTGAAACTTCTATTGGGGCTATATGGTAAGGTATTTTGAACGTTGTTTTTCCTTCTTCTTGAGATTTCTTATCGTAGAATAAATCTATTAAAGCGTAAGTTGGTCTATCTGTACCGAAGGCCATTTCTAAAACATGGGGGATAAATCTTCTTCCGTCTTCAGATATTTCGAACTTTGCTCCGCTTGCTTCTGAATGTTTTCTTAAATCGTAATCGGTTCTATCATGAACTCCACAAAGCTCGAACCAACCATAATTATTTAGGTTTGCTTCAATGTCCCAGGCGTCATCCGCGTAGAAAGCTTTTTCATCCTTGTGATGTTGTCTAAGTCTTAATTTTTCTTCGGGAATTCCAAAATTTCTGAACTGAGTATATGCTAACCAGATGCACCAGCCATAGGCTTGAGATTTAATGTATCCTTTTTCTAAAGCTTCTGAAATCTTGATTGGTTCCCATTTTTTACTTTTCTTTTGTTGTTCCTCTATCCAGAAAGGAAGTCTTTCTTCTTTTATTTTTTCATATTTTTCCCATTTATTTTTCTTTTCTGGATCGATAAATATTTGCCCTTCTGCTTGGGTGAATTCTCTTCCTCTTAAAACGTTTTGCCTTGGGGAAATTTCGTTTCTGTAAGCTTTACCTATTTGAAAAACTCCGAAGGGCAATTTTTTTCTAAAGTAGTTGAAATTTCTTATGAAAGGTAAGTAAGTTCCTGTTGCTGTTTCTGGCCTTAAGCTGGCTGCTTTTCCCCCAACCATTGTGGACATCATAAGGTTTTGTTTTCCTAAGTTTTCTTCAAAAGATCCTTTACAAGTTGGACATTTAATTTTATTTTTTGATATGAAGTTTAAGATTTCTTTATCTGAGAAAGAGTCTGCAGGAACATCAAATTTTTCTTCAATTATTTTGTCTGCCCTAAAAATTGCTTGACATTTTGAACATTTAATTGTTCTATCTTGGAATGTGTCTAAATGTCCTGAAGCTTTCCAAACTTCATTTGGTAAGATTGTTGGTCCTTCAATTTCCCTTATTCCCTCTTGGTTGAAAGTTTTTCTAACTGATTCCTCAACTTTATTTTTTAGAAGTTTACCTAATGGTCCGTAGGTGTAGAATCCTGCTAGCCCTCCGTAAATTTCTGGACTTGGTCCCCAGATTAATCCGGATTCGACTACAAATGAAGTAAACTCTTTTGTTTCTGTCATTTCTTCTCTTTGATTTCTTTTTTTATCTTTTTTATGAACTCTTCTAAGTTTATTGTTTCAATTTCTTTTGAATCTGGATTTTTAACTGCAATAGTTCTTTCTTTCATTTCATTTTCTCCAATTGTTAAAAGATAATTGAATCTTTGGATTGAAGCTTCTCTAACCTTTTTTCCAATTGATTCGTTTCTTGAATCTAATTCAACTCTTAAATCTTGTTCTCTTAACTGGTCAGTTATTTCTTCTGCATATTTTTCTGATTTTTCTGACATTGTCAAAACTTTAACCTGGTTCGGCGAAAGCCATAGAGGGAATTTTCCGTTTGAACTTTCCGTCAGGATAGCTAAAAATCTCTCTATTGCTCCGTAAATAACCCGATGAAGCATAATTGGTTGCTTTTCGTTTCCTTTTTCATCTGTGTAAACTAAATTAAATCTTTCAGGCAAGGCAAAATCTAATTGTATTGTTGACAATTGCCAACTTCTACCTAAAGAATCTTTTATATGAAAATCAATCTTTGGGCCATAAAAAGCTCCGTCTCCTTCGTTCACTTGGTATTTCATTTTTCTTTCTTTCAAAACTTCTTCAAGTAAGTTTTCAGCCATTTCCCATGTTTTGTCGGAGCCAATTCTCTTTTCTGGTCTTGTTGATAATTCTACATGATCAAAATCTAATTTAAACGTTTTATAAAACTCTTCTATTAAATTCATTAAGCTAGATATTTCAGATTTTACTTGCTTTTCGTCTGCGCAGAAGATATGGGCGTCATCTTGAGTGAATTGTACAACTCTCAATAGTCCTGCAAGAACGCCTGAAAGCTCCATTCTATGAACAATTCCTAATTCCCCAACTCTTAAGGGTAAATCTTTGTAAGATTTAGGCGAGTTTTTGTAAACAAGCATTCCTCCTGGGCAATTCATCGGCTTTACTAAGAATGGCCTTTTTTCGTATTTTGTCACAAAATTATTTTCCTTATATTTGTCCCAATGCCCAGAAATTTGCCAAAGTTTTTTATCCATTATTTGGGGAGTTAAAATTTCTTGATAACCTGCTTTTTTGTGCATTTCTCTCCAATAGTCAATTAGTTTATTTCTTAAATGCAATCCTTTGTCATGCCAGAAAACCATTCCAGGAGCAACTTCATTAAAACTCCATAAATCTAATTTTCTTCCAATAATTCTATGATCGTTTTCTTTTAGTTTAGAGGTGTCTAGCTTAGATTTGGATATTTCTTTTAGAAGCCTTTTAATTTGTTCTTCTGTTAAAACTTCTTCTTGTTCTTCATTTCCTTCAATAAAAATCTCCCTCGATAATTCAGACAAGGGGTGTCCTTTAACTTTCAATTCAAATGTTTTGTAATATCCGAAAGGGGCTCTGAAGACTTTGAATTTTTCTTTTTTCAAATTTTTTTCTGCTTCTTCTAGAATTTGAATCGCTAAATCTGGTTTTCCTAAGTTTTTTGATAAGTGGGCATAAGGGTAAAGAACGATTGTTTGTGCTTTAACTTGTGCCGCGATGTCTTTTATGTTCTGGAGGTATTCTGGAAGAATTTCTAAAGAATCGGTTTTCTCAATTGCTGTCAGAACAACTAAAGTTTCTTTTGCCTCTTTAGGTTCTTTATCTTTCTCTTCTAGATCCGGAATTGATTTTAGTGCTTTTTTCAAAGCTTGCCATTTAATGTAATCCACATGAAGGTTTAGTGTTTTCATAATTTGTTTAGGTTTTTGTAGTTTTTAAGATTTTGGAACTTCTGTTATCTTAAATTGTTTGAGTTATTCAATCTGTTATTGTCTTATGGATCTTGCTTTTGCATTTTTTGAATTCGGAAGATTTCCACAAAATTCTTAAAAGTTAATTTCGGAAAATTTTTTAAAAGTTGTATTTTTAGAAAAAGTTTATATACTCTAAGTAATTAAAAAATTGCAATGGAAGAAAATTTACCCCGCGATGCGGATTTTGAATTGAATTTCAGTCAAAAACAAGAAAATGAAAGGCTTAGCAGCAAAGCTCTTAATGGGAGCAGGAATTTTAGCTCTGGGAGCAGGAACTTCCCAGAAAAGTTTGGCTGGGCCTTTGGATTATCTGGATAATCGTTCTTTTACAAACGTTATTTATGATGAAGGTAATAAAAATAGCGAAGTTTCGATTAAAAAAGCAATTCCTTCTTTTATTATAAAATATGATTCTGAGCTTTATCTTCCTGAAGAGTCAGTAGGAAGGTTGTTAAATAACTATTATGAACGGTATAAGAAAGAGATAGATGAAGATTTATGGCTTAGAATGACTGATTCTTTGATGGGTTTTAATGAAGCTTACGCTTTGATGATAAAGGAATCTTCGGGAAATAATCATGCTCGAAGCTTAGATGGATCTATTGGCCCTTGGCAGCCTAGGGAAGATGTTTGGAATGCTTCTTCAATAAATGAGTCTAAGTATCCTTTTGAAAAATATGCTACAAATATCAATCTTAATCAGATTGCTGTAGCAGAAAATATGAACTTTTTTGTTAATTATCTTAAAGAAAATCATCCTTTTTGGAACGAGCTTAGTAAAGAAGATAGATTAAAATATTTGCTTTCTGCACACCAAGGGGGGCAGGCAACTTTGAAATCAAGAAAATGGGATATTAATAGGATGGGGCCAATAAATAGAGATTTGATTCATAAAGTTTTCAATTATGTTAAATATTTGGAAGATAAAGATAAACATGAGGAGTATTTAGCTGAACGTGAGAGTCATAAAAAAATCGGGAAACTAAATCCAATAAAACCAGCTAAGATTAATCTTATTAATTCTCAGACTTTGTAAATAAATTTATCAATTAATCTTTCAGCCTGAGCTCTTCTTTTTTGATGTTCTGCTAAAAATTCATTTATTTTGTCTATAAGGATTTTTTTAACTTCTCCTGAGAGTAATTCCCCTTTTGAGTATTTTTCATAAATCTCTGCTAGTTTTTTATCGTCCTCTTCGAAATATTTTAACCACTGACAGGCGATGTCGACATTGATATTTCCACCTTTCTTTCTGTGTTCTTCTATTGTATCTTGTCCTCCAGAGAAAGCATATTTATTTATTTTCTTTTTTACTTGTGCTGGTGTGTCTGTCATAAATATTGCTGTTTCTTCTTTGCTTGAGGACATTTTTCCCTCTATTCCCGTTAAAGGGGGCATAAATTTTGCATGCATTATTGCTGGTTTTTTGTGGCCTATTTTTTCTACAACGTCTCGGGATAACCTGAAATGAACATCTTGGTCTATTCCTAAAGGAATCAAACAATTTTCACTTTTTCCAGATAAAACGTTTGGGAGGAATATTGGAACGGTTTGCATTGCAGTGTAAAATATGCTTCCTATGTTATTCGATTCATTGAATCCAAATGCAGCTTTTATTGAGTTGAAAGTTATTTTCTTTGCAACTTTCACAGCTTCGGGATACATAATTCCGGCGTGTTTTGTATCAACCAAGAAATGTGTTTTTTTAGGATCAAAGCCTAGGGCAATCACATCTAACATATTTTCCTGTGTCCATTTTTGGGTATCTTCCCATTTTGTTTCTTGTTTGAATAGGAATTTTTCTTCGTCTGGAAATTGAAACCAAATATCAACGTTGAATTTTTCTTGTAGCCATTTCATGAAAATCCACACGCTAATGTGCCCTAAATGTACTGGTCCAGAAGGTGCTCTTCCGGTATATAAGAAGAATTTATTCCCTTTTTTGTAATCGTCTAGAACTTTTTTCAAATCCCTATAAGCGAAGAATATTCCTCTTCTAAGATAAGGGTGTAGTTCTCCTGTGATTTCTTCAATTTCTTTCAAAACCTGGGGGGTTATCTTTTGGACCCCAAATTTGTCAATTAGTTTGTCGTAATCAACTTTTCCTTCAACTTCGTAAGGATTCACTACGCTTTTTGTCATGAGAGGTTAAGTCTTAGGGAATATTTAAAGATTCCTCTTCAATAGGCTAAATATTTATAAAGAAATTTAACTTAATTTTTAAAGAGGTTATAATATGAATAAGGTTTTTATCTTAGGAGTGATGAGCTTGTTTTTGCTTAGTGGAGTTTATGCTTCCGTGGAGTTAACAAATCCAGTTAATTCCGTTTATAATTTAGGAGAAATAATTGAGTTAGATGTAAAGATTGTTGCAGAAGAATTGATAAGCGATTCGTTTTCAGTTGAACTTATTTGTGGGCTTAAGGAAGTTGAGGTTTACAAAGAATTCAGTTCTCTTTCTCAAGGAGATTCCAGAATCAATGAAATTTTAATTCCTTTAATTGAGAATTTTATCGGCAATGCTCGAGGAGATTGTTATATTTCTTATTCTTTAGGAAATGATTCTGGAAAGCTGGTAGAAAATGTTGAGATTTCTGATTCAATAAAATTGAATTTAGATAAAGATCGAAACGAGTTTAATCCTGGAGAGTTAGCTTTTTTTCAGGGTTCTTTGGAAAAAATGAACGGGCAAGGTATTGAAGGAAATTTAGAGATTATTATTAAGGGAATTGATCAACCAGATGTTAGAAGCTTATTTGATGTAGAGGGTAATAGTTTTTCTTTGGAAGTTTTGATTCCAGAGGATTTTAAATCGGGGAGTCATTTAGTAAATTTTTATGTTTATGAGAAAGATTCTAAGGGGATAGTTTCTAATTTTGGAAATCTTGAAGAGTCTATTAGGATTTTGCAAATTCCTACTAACTTAGAAGTTTTTTTAGAAGAAAATAGGATTCAGCCTGGGACAAGTTTAAATGCAAAAGTTATCCTTAGGGATCAGACTGGTGAAAAAATAGATGCTAAAGTTTATGCTGCAGTTAAAAATCAGGAAGGAGAGATTGTTCAAAAGTTTGAAGAAAGAACAGATATAAGTTTTAAGTATTTTATTGCATTAAATGAATCTCCAAAAGAATGGGAGGTTTCAGCTTATTCAGGGGGATTAACTTCAAAACAATCCTTTAGAATCTTGGAAAATTCTGAAGTTAGTTTGAATCTAATTAATGATCGCTTAGTTGTTGAGAATATAGGGAATATTTATTATAATGAAAATATATCTTTTTTTATTGGTGAAAAAGAAGTCTCATTTAACCCTTCCTTAGAAGTGGGCCAGTCTAAGGAATTCATTTTAACTGCTCCTAAAGGATATTATGAAATTCGTATTGGAGATGAAAAAGCAAGTTTATTTTTAACTGGAAACGCTGTGGGAGTAAAAGAGTCTTCTCTTGGAGCTGTTAGCACTTTTAATTTTATTTGGATTTTTCTTATCTTAATTTTGTTGGCTGCATTTATTGTCTTATTTAATAGGTATTTGAAACGGAGAAATTTTAGACGGCCTAACGTGAATGGAGATAAAGAAAGAATTATGGAACTTAAGGCAAGAAAAGAGAAAGAGAAGAATAAAAAGAATCTCGAGGGAATGTATTCTACTCATCTAAAAAGTGAATTATCTTTATCTATTAATGGTTATAAACAAGATGCAAGTGTTATGTGTTTAAACTTAAAAAATTATGATGAGATTAAAGATGGAGAGGGGCAGGTTTGCGAAACTATTCAAAGATTAGTAGATATTTTTGAGGGAGAAAAAGGATTTGTTTATGGGAACAATGAAAATATTTTCTTTGTATTTGCACCTTCAAGGACTAAAACTTTCAAAAATGAAATGCCTTTGATAGAATTTGCAGATAAAGCTTTATTAATTTTGAAGGAACATAATAAAAAATTTAAAAAATTAATTCATTATGGTCTTTCTTTGAATTATGGCACAATCGTTGTTACGGAGGATCAAACTGGTTTGAGGTTTGCTAGTATGGGGACGTTTATGACTGTTTCTAAGAAAATTGCTATGCGTTCTAAGGGGCAAATTTATCTTTCTGGAGAATTTAAAAAAAGATTGGGTAAGGATGTTAAGACCGAATTAAGAGAGTTAGGAAGCATTAGTGCGCATATTTTAAAAGAGGTTGTTGATAGAACAAAGAATTCAACTTTTTTAGAGGGATTTGTTGCTAGACATAAGAAAGAAATGGCTAGACAAGAAGCTGAAAAAGCTAAAGGAGATTCTGTTAAAGATATGCTTGATGAAAGGGATTAGATTTTATATCTTTCAAATTCTTTTTTTTGTTTTTCTGTTCCGTTTTTGCTATAGGTTTTAATTAAATTGTTAATTGTTTCTTTTGATATTTTTCCAAAGTGTAACGTGCAAGGCCCTGGAGAAAGAGGCTTGGTAAAGATTCCTTCTTTTAGGTTTTCTAATAAAATATTTTCTTCATGGTTTCTCCCTAAAATTATCCATGTGTCCTTGATTAAGAATTGTCTTCCAATTGAAACGAGTTTTGCTTGTTCTTCTGTGAGACTTCTGTTTAGGAGAAGTTTAAATCTGCCCTTTAGAAGTTTTTCACAAAGTATGCAACCTCCTGCTGGTTCGGTGAAGGGTATTTTGTATTTTTTTGCCAGGGCTATTTGTTTTTCTCTTCTTCTTCCGTGGAGATCTAATAGTTTTTCTCTGTCTATTAGGTTTTCTTTTTCGTAGATTGTTTCGGGTAAAAGTTTTGCTGAAAGAGGTCTTAGTATTTTATTTTCTAAGCCTGCTTCTTTTTCGTCTAAAAGTAGTGAGGATTTCATTTGGGACATCGGTCTTTGACCTAGGACTTCGCCTGTTGCGATTATATTCGCCTTGATTTCCTTTGCCAATTTTTTTGCTTGTTTGAATATGAAGATTTTACAATCTTTGCAAGGGTTGAAGCCTGCTCCCCTATTGAATTTAGGATCTTTTATTATCTTGAGATATTCTTTGAATAGTTTTCCTTTAGAGGCATCTATTTGATGTAGTTTTGTTTTTTGCTCTTTTGCAAATTGAATTATTTCCTCTGATTTTTGAGAGCAGCCTTTTCCGAATGGAAGTTTCACATATATTGCTTCTACTTCTATTCTTTGTTCTTGAAGCAATTTTATTGTTAGCCGACTATCCAATCCTCCAGAGAACATTACTAATGCTTTTGTCATAGAATTAATTAATCTTTGAGGTATAAAAGAGTATTTCTTTTATCAAGGTGACTGAATACGCAGTTTTGAAAGAACGAGGATGCATGGGAAAAAGTTTACTTTTTCTTCTTTTTCAAGACTTCCTCTAATTCTTTTTTCGAAGGCATTTTCTTTTCTTCTTCCATTTCTTTTTCAGTCAAATCTTTTTTGGGTTTATTTGTTTTTTCTTTTTTCTTTTTTATCTCTTTTTTTACTTCTCTCTGTATTTCTTCTTTTGTTGGTTCTGGAGCTGATTCTTTTCTTGTGAATAATCTTGATATTCTTAATCCAATTTTTAAAAATTTAAAAGCAATCCCGATTATTATTAACCCGATTCCGATCAAGAAAAATGTCCAGAAGACGTTGGGTGCTTTTGTTAAAAATATTCCTACAATGTTTGCGATTGTTGAATCTGGGATTATTTTTAGAATTAAATCTAGTTTTTTGAAGGGTAGTGCAGCAATCATTGAGAGAATTCCGGTAACTAGGAGAGGAACGGATTTATCTTTTGTAATTATCAGAAATAGGATGAAGCAGGCGAGGGATATAAAAAAGGTTAATAGGAACTTAGATTTCCAATAATTTTGGGCTTTTTCTGAGATTAATACTAATGGTTGTTCTTCTTGTTTAATGCAATCCCAGATTTGACATGGATAGTCCTTATAATATATTTGGTCGAATACCTGAGTCACTGTGTAATTTACAAGAGTCTGGGTATCTGCTAAAAGAATGTTACAGGGAATATTTAATTGAATGCCCATTTCATTTATCGAGAAATAATTTGTTGCTTGACAGTATAATTCTAATATTCCTTTATTTTCATTTATTGTTTCTAAAAGATTGTATTGTTCAATTAATTCACTTGAGATGTTTTGGACTTCGGATTGAAGGGTGTCGTGTTCCATAGACCAGGACAAAGTTAAAAAGATATTTCCTGCAAAAAATGCTAGAAAAATTATCGTACTTAGGATAATTATCGCTGCACCTCTTATGAAACTCATGAATTATTTAGTGGAATTGGGTTTATAAAATTTACATTTTTTCTAAAGCTTGAATTCTTTTTTCCACGGGAGGGTGTGTTGAAGTTAAATTTGTTCTAACCGGTCGTATGAATAATGGTGCTAGTGCTTTGCTTACTTGTTTTGGTTCTGGGGAATAATCTTGTTTTATTTTCTTTAATGCTCCAATTAATCCTTGAGGGTACCTTGTGAATTTCACTGCTGTAGCGTCTGCAGAATATTCGTTTTTTCTTGATATTGACATCTGCACAAAGAAAACAACTATCGGGGCTAATATCGCTAAAGCTATTCCTATAATCAGGAAAATTATTTGGGCTTTGTTGTCGTCTCCTCTTCCACCCCCAAAGAATAAAGTTCTTAAGAAGATTTGAGAGATTATTGAAATCATTCCTACCATTACTGTAACTAGGGTCATGTATTTCATGTCGTAATTTGCAATGTGCCCTAGTTCGTGCGCTAAGACTCCTTCTAGTTCTCGTCTGTCTAGTTTTTGTAGACAACCTTCCGTTACACAAATTACTGCTTTTTCTGGGTTTTTTCCTGAAGCGAAGGCGTTGATTTGTTGACCTTTCATTATGTAAAGTTTTGGCATTGGTAGGCCTGATGCAATTGTTAGAGCCTCTACAGTTCCCCAATATAGGGGGTATTCATTTCTTTTGATTTCTTTTGCACCTACAGAGGCTATTGCTATCTTGTGTGAGTTGTTGTAAGAGATTAAGATGTAAGAGAGTGAAAAGATTGTTGCTATAATCATTATGAATGTGAAATAGTAAGGGTCAAACGCGAATGAGATTGCGACACCTAAAGCTATAATGATTAAGAAAACGATTAGCATTAGTAAGAATGATTTTCTTTTGTTTCTTTTAATTTGATCTCTGAAGTCTATGTGTTGATTCATTCTCTTTAGAAAGAATTTTAGTTATTAAAACTTAACCTTAGGTAAATCTTTATCTTTTTCCGCTATTTGGAAGAATTCTTTTTTCTTTCTTCCGAACATCCCTGCAAACATGTTTCCTGGGAAAGTTGTTACTAGATTATTATAAGTTAAGATTGAGTCATTGTAAAACTGTCTTGAGTAAGCAACTTTGTCCTCGGTAGTTGTCAATTCTCTTTGGAGTTCTAAGAAGTTTGTATTTGCTTTTAAGTCAGGGTAGTTTTCTGCAATTGCGAATAATCTTCCTAAAGCGTTTTCTAGAACATTGTTTGCCTCAACCTTGCTCTTTAAGTCTTTTGCACCTACTAATGCTTTTCTTGCATCACTAACCGACTTCATTATTTCTTTTTCGTGTTTAGCATAGCCTTTAACGGTGTCAATTAAGTTTGGAATCAAGTCTGCTCTTCTTTTTAGTTGAACATTTATTTGGGAAAGGGAATTGTCTATTCTATTTGAAAGAATTGCGAATCGGTTGTAGTAACTAAATGTAATTATTGCTAGAATTGCTAAGATTGCGATTATCACCCATATTGCTATCATAATTAGAGGTAGTTCTATAACTTTATAAACTTATTTGAATAATATTTTTTATGGTTAAGGTAAATCAAAAGACGTGTATTGGATGCGGTGCTTGTGCTGCCATTTGTCCTGAGGTTTTCGAGATAGATGATGATAGCATGAAGGCAAAGGTTAAGTCTGGGGCGGATAAAAAGGCTGATTGCATTCAAGGCGCAATTGATGGTTGTCCTGTTGAGGCGATTAGTAAATGATTAGTAAATAAATCTCCATAACATTTATTAATTAGTTTTCTTTAAGTTCGTTATGGAAGAAAAAGGTGATGTAAAAGTAGATTTTGTGAAATGGTTTTCTGAGTTGAATAAAAATTCTGGTCCTGTGGCTGGAGGAAAAGGAGCTAACTTAGGAGAGATGTATAATGCGAAGGTTCCGGTGCCAAATGGTTTTGTTGTGACGGCACAAGCTTATGATTATTTTATTGATAAGGCTAATCTGAAAGATAAAATTGCAGAGATGGTTAAGGGTATTAGTTATGAGGATACGGATCAATTAACTAAAGTTGTTACGGATATTAGAAAATTAATAACTGATACAGAAATGCCTTCTGAAATGAAAGAAGAAATTTTAGAGGCTTATGAATTGTTGGGAACAAATAAGACTGATGTTGAGAGAGGTTCGGCTTTGGATATTCTTTCTAGTGCTGCTGAACCGGTTTTCGTTGCTGTGCGTTCTAGTGCGACAACAGAAGATTTGGCGGAAGCAAGTTTTGCAGGTCAGCAAGATACTTATTTGAATATTAAGGGAAATTCTCAATTAATTGATGCAGTTAAGAGATGTTTTGCTTCCCTATTTACTGCTAGAGCAACTTATTATAGAAATAAACAAGGTTTTAAACATGAGGAGGCTCATTTAGCAGTTGTTATTCAAAAAATGATTAATTCTGAAAAGTCTGGAGTTGTTTTTTCTAAAGATCCAAATTATAATGGAGAGGATGTTATTATCGAGGCGGTTTTTGGTTTGGGAGAGGGAATTGTTTCTGGAAGAATAACTCCTGATCATTATGTTGTCTCAAAGGATTTAGAGATTAAATCAAAAAAGATTGAAGATAAAAAAATTGCACTCGTTAGAAATTCCTCTGGAGAAAATAAAATTGCTAATTTAGGACCAGATGCAACAAAGATGCAGGTTTTAAAAGATCATGAAATTAAGAGAGTTGCAGATTTATCTATGAAATTGGAAGAACATTATGGCAAACCCCAGGATTCAGAATTTGCTATTGAAAGTGGGGAAATTTTTATTGTTCAGACTAGACCAATTACAACAGTGGGGAAGAGAATAGATAAAAAAGAAGAGCAAAAAATTGAGGGAAAAGTTGTTTTAACAGGTTTAGCAGCTTCTCCAGGCATTGCTTCTGGACCTGTGAAAGTAATCCATGATTTAAAAGATTTAAATAAAATTAAGCAAGGGGACATTTTAGTCACTTCTATGACAAATCCGGACATGGTTGTTTCAATGCAAAAATCTGCAGCAATTGTTACAAATGAAGGGGGGTTAACTGCACATGCTTCTATTGTTTCTCGTGAGATGGGTATTCCTTGCATCGTTGGAACTCGTGAAGCTACTGTCAAATTGAAGGATGGGCAAATTATTACTGTTGATGGTTATTCTGGGAAAGTTTATGAGGGTAAAACTGCTGAAACAGCGAAGAAAGAAGTTCTTCCTGTCGAAGCTGTTACAAAAACGAAAGTTAAAGTTATTGTAGATTTACCCAGTTTTGCTGAAAGGGCTTCAAAAACTGGATTAAGGAAAGTTGGGTTGACTCGTCTTGAAGGCATTATTGCTGAGTCCGGTAAACATCCCGAATTATTTTTGAAGTCTAGAAATTTTGAAGAGTACGAAGAAATTATTTTTAAGGGCGTAGAAGGAATTGCAAAGTATTTTGATGAGATGTGGGTTAGAACTTCTGATATTAGGAGTGATGAATATTCTCAATTGGAAGGTGCTCCTGAAAAGAGTGAGGCTAATCCTATGTTGGGTATGCATGGGATTAGATATAGTTTGAAAAATCCTGAAATTCTAAAGGCAGAGTTGAAAGCTTTAAAGAGAATAATGGAAAAAGGGAAAACTATTGGCATCTTGATGCCTCAAGTTATCTTGGTTGAAGAATTGCAGAAGGTCAAGAGTATTTTGAAGGAAATTGGATTTTATGATTGTAAGGTTGGGATTATGATTGAAACTCCTGCAGCTGTTCAATTAATCAAAGATTTTTGTGAAGAAGGAATCGATTTTGTTAGTTTTGGGACTAATGATTTAACCCAGTACATTTTGGCTATTGATCGTGGAAATGAGCAGGTTCAGCATTTGTATAATGAGATGCATCCTGCAGTTTTGAAACAAATTGAATTTGTTACTCGTATTTGTAAAAGATATAACGTGGAGTCTAGTATTTGTGGTCAGGCGGCAAGTAAAAAGGAAATGGTTAAATTTTTGGTTGGTGCTGGGATCAATAGTGTTTCAGTGAATGCGGATGTCGCAAAAGAGATTTCTGATTATATTGCTCAGCTTGAAAGTGGGACAGATAAAGAGCCTAGAGTTTATGAAAAATATAAGGAGAGGGATGAACGTAAAGATGATTTTTATGTAGAAAAAAAAGAAAAGTGCATTGGTGATGAGTCTCTTGGTGGAAAGATTGGATTAAATAAAGAAAATATTGGAGAAGAAAATTTTGAAGGTACTCTAGAAGAAATTTCTAATGATCTTTTGGGAGAAAATGAGATTAATCTTAATCCTAAGGAAGACCTTCTTGGAATTCTTTAATTCTAAATATTTATAAATATAAAAACCTTGAATATAACATGGCTGAAAAAAAAGTGGTGACTAAAACCGTGACAACTGAAGAGATTGTTGGTAAGAAAAAATCTGGTGCCAATAAAAAACCTGCCCGTAAAAAAGCACCTTCTAGAAAAAAAAATTATTCTTCTTCTAAAAAGAGTAGTTCTGTCATAAGGATTGAAAAGCAATTAATGGAAAATTTTGTTTCCCTGCAAAAAGTTTTAACTACTTTGGGAAAAAAATTAGATGAAAACTCCAAGAGGATGGCCGAATTTTTAGATTTGTTTGAAGAAGCTGCTAAATCTTTTGTTAAGGATTCTTCTGGTTCTTCTAAAGAAAAATCTTCAGAGATTTGGCAAAAAGAAGTTATGGATAAAATAGATAATCTTTTTGAGCAGAATAAAATTCTGGCTAGAGGATTAACTTTGATACATGATGAGGCTCTAAACTTTGGGGAAGGTTCATATATCTCAGAGAAGGTTAAGTCCCCTATTGTGGCCGTTCCTGTAAAGCCTGAGACTTCTGATAATGTTCCTAGGCCAAAAGAAAGTGGTGGAGAAAGCATTAAATTAAATAATAAGCCTAGAGTAAAAGAAGAGCCAAATTTTGATATTCAAGTTCCCCCATTTTCTATTGAGCGATAATGGAAAATCTTTCTTTGGGTCAAAGAAAAGAGTTTCTTAAAGTCTTTACTCGAGAATTGGTTCATAATTCTATAAAAAAAATAGAGATTTATCGTCTTGAAAAATTAATTGAAGAGAAATATGGAATTCCTTCTTCTGAAGATAGGAGGGAGGTGGTAAAAGCAATAGTTGAGAGACGTGCGCAGATTAGAAAAGAAATTTTAGAAAAGAAGGATCTGAAGACTTCTATGAAGGATTGGTCAACTTATACTCCAAGCACTTTTAAGCTTCGTTCTTCGGGATATGTTTTTCCCGGAATTGGGGCTAAAAGAATTGTAAAAAAAGCTCCATTAAAGAGAAAAAGTTTATTCAAGCCTTCTGTTCAACCTAAACCTCGAAGGGTACTGAGGATTCCTGAACCCCGTTTACCTCCAAGATTGAATTATCTAAAACCAGGAGCCAATTCTTTTGAACAGGTTAATTTAGGGAAGATTTTACCTTTGGCTAAAGATTTAAATGTTAAACTTATAGAAGTGGACGGTCCAGGTAAAAATGTTTCCGTTAGCGGTATTATGGGAAAGAAAAATACTGGGATCCATTTAAATAATGAAGAGATTGATTCAATAATCAATGAATTTTCTTCGAAAGCAAAGATTCCAATTAGTGAAGGGTTTAATAAAATTGCTTATGGCGGATTCATTTTAAAGGCAATTGTTTCTGAAGAAATGGATAAACGGTTTAGTTTATCTAAAATTGAAGAATCAAGAGGGTCTGGAATTAATATCGTTCCTGCGGGGCATATAAAGCGGAGAGTTTATTCTAGTTAGATTTTTGCTTTTTTTGTTAAAAAATAAAGTGCCTTTCTAGAAAAGAAGGCTAGAACTTCTTTGAAGGAGTTTTAAATATACGGTCTAAATTATTAGTGTTCTTGAAAGAGGAATTTAAATTTTTTAATCTATAAAGATACTTTTTCCTTAAAAGATAGATTGTTTAAAATAATTCTTTTGTTTCAGTTAGATTTGTTAAGGGTTTTTCAATTGTTTCTTTTTGTTCTAAAGAATACGTAATATCTCTTAACCAGTTAATTTTGTCTCTTTCAATATAGCTCTCCAATAATTCTTTATCTAAGTTTTTTTGATAAGAATATTCTACAGAATAATGTTTTATTGAGAATGTTATGATTATTTTATCTTTGTATTCTTTTGCGGTTTGTGAAATTTTTTCTTCTCCGAATTCTTCTAATAGAATTATTTTTTCTTCATCTGTTAAGGGGTTAATTCTTAATTCTTTTGGAATTTCTTCAATTGGCTCTTCTATCTTAGATTCTTTAGATATTTGGAAAGTGGTGTTCTCTTTAAGGAGGGTTTTAACGGAGCTTATTTCTGTTTCATTGTAGATTAACTTAATTTTTAATTCACCTTCGATAAGTTCTAATCCTAGTTCTTCAAGATTTATTGGCAGGGAAGAAATCTCTTCATTTAAGAATTCTTTTCCAAAGCCAGCGTTTTCTAGCTTGTAGTTTGTTGAAATTGTTGCTTTGCTTTCTTCTTCGACTATTTTTATGAATAAATCTGCTATCTTTTCTGCTCCTGTTGAAACTGTTCCGGGAATTAAAGAAATTTTTTCGTTTTCTTTTAAGGGGTAAATATAGGGTTTTTCATATGTTAATTCTAATTGTATTTCTTCAGAAGATTCTATCACATTTCCAGTTGGATTTAAAAATATAAAGAAATTTGCTATCCCTTCTCCGATATTTTTTATTAAGCTTCCAGTCATTGGAGAAGGTTCTGGCTCCGATAAGGGGTCTCCTTGAATTTTAACTTCTTCTTCGATAAGGGTTGAAGTGGTTTGTTGTTTAATTTCTTTATTTTCTTCAATTGGATTTTCTTCTGGGCTGGTTTCTTCTATTAATTGAGGTTCTTCATTATTTAGGATTTCTGCTGTTGGATTACTCATGTTTATTTCGTCTTTTTCTTCCGAGATAGGTATTTCTTCTGTTTGGTTGATTAATTCATTTTCTTCAGGGATTTGCTCTTCTGTTGTTAAGTTTGAGGAACTGGTTGAATTGGATCCTATTGTTTCTGATTTGATTTTAAGGTACACTGGAGGATAAGTTTCTTTTTTTCCTTTATCCCCAAATCCTAATCCTTCCCCTTGAATTATTTTTGATTCTAAATAGTATTCTCCCGTAGTTGGTTGTGCATTGGTTATTTCACTTAGAAAATAATTGTATTCTTGGTCATTGTTCTCAAAAATTACTTCGGTGTTTGCGGGGATAAATTCTCCTTGTTTTAATTTTATTTCTAGCGAACCTTTTAGAATTTCCCCTTGAACGTAATTTCCTTCTAAACCAATTACTGAATGACCTGTAAATGTCATTTTTGGAATCGCAACAGCAAGAATCAAGGTAAAAATTAATAAGGGAATGGCATAATTTAGAATTTTTTTAGGTATTTGTAAATTTGAATTTAATCTTGCTTCTGATACTTTTGTTGGTTTTCCTAGAGGAGATTTTTTGACTCCATGATATTGAGAAACAACCTTCCCTCCAATACGTTTGCTTTCATAATAATATGGCCCATAGACTTTTCCATTCTTAGTAATATATTTCTTATACGCCATCTTTTTTATTGTAAGTAAAAAACTTACTATTCATTTCAAGAAAAAAGAATATTTAAAGGTTTGGAATTCTATTTTGTTTTAAGTTTTCTTTTTTTACTTACATCAAAAAATTTAGGAAAAATAAAAAAATAATTAAATTAGTTTTACTGAGAAGGAGCTTGTTCTTGAGGAGCCACGTATGGCACTAAAACTAATGTCTTATCTTCTCCAGCTTCATCTTTACCTAAGGGTAATGCAAAATAACCTTGTTGTTGAACTTGATTAATCACATCCGCATAAGCAAAATTAACCCCTTCTATTTGCTTGTTATATGCAAACTTATTTATTCCTGGCTTAACTAGGAAGAAATAAGCAAGAACTAACACAAGCACTACTATAATTGCGACTAAGATTTTTACTGTTAGTGCGTTAGGATTTATATCTCTTCTGTCTCTCATGTTTATTACCTCCTTCTATTAATCTTCTTTGAATGTAGAAATTTCTATAAGAGTGTTTACATCTTTATAGATTACGTTTCCATTTACTTTAAGGTAAAGGGAAATTATATCTCCTGCTTCAAATTTAATTGTTTCTCCTATTTGAGTGTCAAAATCTGTTTTTATTCCTGGAGTATTAGCGTCTAATAAATTTCTGAATCCTATTTCTTTTGAATTTTTGTAGATTATTATCTCTAAGTCTCCTTCACTACCTTCCAATATTTCTAAGTTTGTTGAAATTCCATTTATGCTTCCATCCCTCATCATAACGTACCCTTTTTCTTCGCTTCCAGTTATCCCTACTGCTGACTCTAAAAATTGAGACTCAGAATTTTTTTCTTTTAATCCAAAGTTTAGAAGCATCTTATTTATTACTTCTTTCTCTGTCATTCCCACGAAAGCTTCTTCTGACACGGTAAGCACGAATACGGGGTTTTCAGTTCCCATATCAACTTCATACATTGCAAGGTTTGTTTGATCAATGTCTTTTATATTTATTTGCTTTGGAAGTTCTTCAAAGTTAACTTTTTTAACGCTTTTTACATTTTCTTGTCCTAATCCTTTTTCTTTTAGGGCTTTTTCAACAGTGCTTTCAATCTCTTTTGATAAAACCCCTGTTTCTGCTATAACCCCTGTTATCATAATCAACGAAAATACAATGGCAATTACAAATAAACTCTTTTTCATTTTCCTCTTTTAATATTTTAAAAAAGTAATTAGTTATATTTAAAGGTTTGTTTTTGTAGATAAATTTATAAGCGACGGTAATTATTATCTTTTAATGGTAAATAATAAAGTAAGTAAAGAAAAATTGGAAAAATATTTTGATTTGACTGGTCGTGCTTTAGAAATAGTTAAGGATAAAATTATTCTCGGTCGTGAAGAAGACTCTAAAGAAATTATTGAAATGGTTTCAAATTATTTAAGTGATGCTAAACATTTTGAAGGGAGAGGGAATTGGGTTTTGGCTTTTGGAGCTTTAAACTATGCTCATGGTTGGTTAGACGCGGGAGTTCGTCTTGGAGTTTTTGATGTTGATGATGATAGTTTATTTACTGTTAAATGAACTTTGATAATTTCTGGTTTAACTGGGTTATCTTGTTTTTTTCATAGCTCTGTTATTTTATTGAATAAAATTTTTAAAATAAACGATAATTTAAACTGGGAAGAGAAAAAGGAAAAGTGAAAAGAAATAAAAACTCTTTTTTCCTAGTTTTTTTATGAAAAAAATCGTGGTAATCAGTTTAGGGGGAAGTTTAATTATTCCTGAAGAAGTTGATTCTAAATTTTTGAGTAATTTTAAAAAAGTTCTTGAAGCAAATGGGGGAAAATATAAATTTGTAGTGGTTTGTGGAGGAGGAAGTATTGCTCGTAAGTATATTGGGGCTTTAGCAGACTTGGGGAGAGATGTTACTTTTCAGAGTTATGCAGGCATTTCTGCTACTCGTATGAATGCCCGTTTTGTTTCTTATTTCTTTGGGTATGATCCGGATAGAGGGGTGCCCCATACTCTTGCAACTTTAAAGAAATATTTGAAGAAAAGAGATCTTGTTTTTTGTGGTTCTTTGGAGTATAAACCCCATCAAACTTCTGATTCGACCGCAGCGAATATTGCAGCGTATTTTGGAGCGGACTTTGTCAATTTATCTAATGTTTCGGGTTTGCATACTAAGAATCCTAAGGAGCATAAAGATGCTAAATTGATTCCTTATATTACTTGGGAGGATTTTTTGGAGATTGCCAATAAGGTGAAGTTTAAACCTGGACAGCATTTTGTTTTGGACCAGACTGCAGCTAGAATAATTCAGAGATATAAAATTAATACTTATTTAATTGGTTCGGATATGAACCAGTTAGATAATTTTCTTAAAGGAAAGAAATTTATAGGTTCTATTATTGGTGAGTAAATGGGAAGGATTTTTTTATCTAAAGAAGATTTTAATAAATTAAAGTTGAAAGTTCAGGAAAATGTTGGAAATGAAATTGTTTTCAGCTCGGAGGATGATCTTTTTAATAGAAAAGTTATTGAGAAACTAAATATTACAATTCTTTTGTTGAAGGTTTCTGGTAGAAAGGATTTTTTTAAGCAGAGGGATGCAGGTTTTAATGAAGTTATGGCAAGGGTTGTTTTTAAAAAGGGAATTTTAATTGGAATTGATTTGGATGAGCTTATTTTGTCTAAGGATAAGTCAAGAATTTTTTCTAGAGTTAAACAAAATATAGAATTATGTAAAAAATTCAAAATTAAAATGAAGTTTATTGGTCAGAAAGTTTCTAGAGATTCTAAGGGGTTGAAAAGTTTAGGTTTAGTTTTGGGTATGCCCACTTGGATGACTAAATGTTTATAGGGGAAGGGGCATGGTTTATTTTTCTAGATTTTATGTGATTTTTCATTTGAGAGATTTTTGATTTGTTTAACTCAATGCGATTATGGCCCGTTTCGGTTGGAAAAATGTGTTCTAACGATTTTAATCCTTGTAATTTAATATTTGTCTTTGCCAAGATTTAATATTGAAAGTTTCGCTTAACTTAAATATTCTTTTAAGCAAGAGGTTAGGTTTATTATCCTTTTATTTGCTGCAGGTTTTTTATTATAGGGGTTCTTATTAATACTCAAATAACCCTGGTAGTTCTAGATAATTAATTTTAAGTTTAGATGTATAAACAAGCATTGTTTGTTTCCCAGATTTGATATTGGTCTCCTGAAGAAATGTTTGTCTCTAGTTCGATTAATCGTAGGTAAGCGTATGCTTCAGTTTTGTTAGGATAGATATGTTCCCTTACCATTAAGCATCTTGTTTCTTCACTTCCTGGAAATATGATATAGTAATTTGTATAATCTACTTCGGAACGGGGTAAATCTGCTGAGTCAAAATATTCTCCTACAAAGAATGGCCAAATTGAATTAATTGTTCCAACTTCCATAGGTATCTCTAAAATACATTTTCCGTCCTCGCAAAGGTATCCTGGTCCAAAGTTAGTGTTCTCGATGCAATCCTTGTGAGATGTGCATTCTAAAGGCACAAAACATTCTGCTCCATTGGTTTTAGAAATTATTCCACAAATTTCTTCTTCTAGACAAAATTCAATTGCTTTTGTTTCTGTTGAACTTTCGCATATTTCGGATTCGCAAGTCCAATCTCTATAATCTTTTCCAACAGTTGTGGAATTTATACATTTTGGTAATCCTTCAAATCCATCTGTTCCACATTCGGAATCTTCTACGCAACTTTTTAGAACTTTTACGCATTGTCCTCCAGAACATTCAGAACCTGTTGCACAGGATTCTTTTACTTTTTCTTCCTGGTTATATATGCAAAATCCCTCAAAGCAAGAAGTTGTTCTGTAAAATTGATATGTGGAAGTAACACTTTTATCCAAATTACAGTATGGCTCACCAATCCAATCAGAGGGATAGCATCCTGTCAAATCATTAATAGTGCATTCATTGCCTAAAGTTTCGTTTTCTGAATCATTTTCGTCTCCTCCAAGATCTATTCCTATACCGCCGGTTCTATCATTAAATCCCCCAATTTCTTCCTCCTCTTTTCCAAGTACTTCCTTTCCAGATTCAAGAGTTATTATGGGGATTATTGAAATTTTGTTTATGTCCACAATTCTCAATTCTTCTGCTTCTTCCGTGATATTGATTATAATTGTTCTTTCTTCTAATTCATCAAATCCTATAAAATATCTTGTAAATACTTCAGTTGTTGTTTCATTTTTCATAATAACTTTTATTCCTGAAAGATTTCCTTCTCCAGAATTTCTTTTAACTTTTATCGTAGCTATTCCAGTATTATAATCTAAATTAGCTTCTGTTAACTCTGTTTCTACAGTAAAGGTTCTTAGAGAAATTTTACTAACTCCTTCTTTAATTATTAAGTTATTTACAACTCCCCAAATTATCCCTATTGCAACAAGAATGAGTAATACCAAGATCATTGTTGTCACTGCTTTAGATAAACCCCTTTTGTTCTTCATAGTTATCTTATGTTGATTTATTTTATAAATGTTTTATTAAAACAAATCTTTTAAAACCCGGATGTTCTAAGATAGTTATGGAAGAGTTAGATAAGATTATTCAATCTCTTAGTCCTAACGAGAGAAAAGTTCTGCCTTTTATTGAAGAATCTTTTGAAGTTATTTGTGAAAAATCTGGTTTGGGAGAAGTTGCAGTGTTAAGAGCATTAGAGTATTTGAGTAATAAAGGAATTTTTAAGTTAAATGTTAAGAAAAAGAAAATTATCGATGTTGGAGTTAATGGGGCATTTTATCGCTCTAAAGGGTTACCTGAAAGAAGATTGTTAAACCTGGTTGCTGATAGGAGAATTTTATCTTTAGAAGATGCTCAGAAGGAAAGTGGCCTGAGTTCTGATGAATTTAAAGCCTCCATAGGGGTTTTGAAAAAAAAGGCTTTGGTTGAGTTGAAAAATGGAAAGTTGCTTTTTATTGCTAGTGCCTTGGAGGTTTCTAAAAAAAGTTTGGAGGAATTATTTTTGGAAAGTTTACCTTTAGAATTGGATGCTCTTAGCGATGAACAAAAATTTGCCTTGGCTAGTTTAGAGAAGAGAAAAAATTTAATTGAACATTTGGAGGAGAGGAAGATTTCTGTTTCAATTAATCCTTTGGGTAAGAAGCTTTTAGGAATGGAGATTAAGGGGGATTTTATTGAGCAAATAGACGTTAATTTACTTAAGAAAGAATCTAGTTGGAAGGGAAAGAAATTTAGATCTTATGATATATCTGCTCCAGTTCCTGGGATTTATGGAGGAAAAAGACATTTTGTTAATTCTGCAATTGATTATGCTCGTGATATTTGGACGGAGATGGGTTTTGAAGAAATGAAAGGAAATATGGTCCAATCTAGCTTCTGGAATTTTGATGCTTTATTTACAGCGCAAGATCATCCTGTTCGTGAAATGCAAGATACTTTCTTCTTGAATCGTGAAACTGATTTACCTAATAAGAAATTAATGAAAATAATTAAGGATTGTCATGAAAAAGGGGTTGATGGTTCTAAGGGTTGGGGGTATTCTTGGGATGAGGAAGAAGCTAAGAAGTTAGTTTTGAGAACGCATACTACTTGTTTGAGTGCAAATATTTTAGCTAACTTGAAAAAAGAGGATTTACCTAAAAAATATTTTTCAATTGGGAAAGTTTTTAGGAACGAGAGTGTTGATTGGTCACATGGTTTTGAATTTTATCAGACGGAAGGGATTGTTGTAGATTCTAATTTAACTTTTAGAGAATTATTGGGTTATTTGAAAGAATTTTATTTTAAGATGGGTTTTGAAAAGGTACGTTTTGCTCCTGCTTATTTCCCTTATACAGAGCCTTCAGTTGAGATTCATGTATGGCACCCGGAAAGAAAATTATGGGTTGAACTAGGTGGAGCAGGAATTTTTAGGCCGGAAATTTCAATTCCTCTTTTAGGGACAAAGGTCCCTGTTTTGGCGTGGGGTCTTGGTTTTGATAGGATAATTACGGATTATTATGGTGTTAAAGATTTAAGAGAATTATACAAGAATGATCTTACTAGTCTTAGAAATAAAAAGGAGTGGATTAAGGTTTAATGGCGAATATAAAGTTTTCAAGGAAAACGTTTGAAAAAGAGATTGGAAAATTGGATGAGAAGATGCGGGAAAAGATTTCTCTTTTTGGAACTCCCTTAGAAAGTTTTGATAATGACGAAATTGAGTTAGAAATTTTTCCTAATCGTCCGGATTTAGTTAGTTACTCTGGTTTTAAGAGAGGGTTTCTTGGATTTTTAGGTAAGGAAAAGGGGATTAAGGAGTATAAAGTTGAAAAGGCTCTTAAGGATTTTGAAATTAAGATAGAGAAGGAAGTTGGAGATATCCGACCTTTTACTTCTTGTGCTATTGTCCGAGGACTCTCTTTAGATGATCAGAAAATTAAAGAGCTTATAGATTTACAAGAGAAACTTCATTTTACTATTGGTCGTAAAAGGAAAAAACTGGCTATTGGGATTTATCCTCTTGAAGAGATTAAATTACCTATAACTTATACCGCCTTGAGACCAGATAAAATTTCTTTTGTTCCTTTAGAGAGCTCTCGTAGAATGTCTGGTTTAGAGATTTTGCAAAGACATCCAACTGGAAAAGATTATGCTCATTTGCTGGCCGGGAAGGAGAAGTTTCCGGTATTTGTTGATGCTTCTGGAGAAATTATGAGTATGCCCCCTATAATTAATTCTGAGAGAACTGGGAGGGTTAGCTCTAAGACTAAAGAGGTTTTTGTAGAGTGTTCAGGTTTTGATAAAAATTTGTTGGATAAATGTTTGAATATCGTTGTTTCAGCTTTAGCAGAAATGGGGGGAAAGATTTATGAGATTAGATATAGGGGAGAAGTAAAGGGGATGAGTCCAAATTTTTCTAAGGAAAAAATTAAAATTTCTTTGGAGGATACTAATAATTTGCTGGGATTAAATTTAACTGAGAAAGAACTGAAATATTGTTTAGAAAGAATGGGGCATAATTATTCTAAGGGTGTTGCGGAGATTGCTCCGTGGAGGGTTGATATTCTGCATGAGGTTGATTTAATTGAAGATGTAGCTATTGCTTATGGATATGATAATTTTAAGGTTAAAATTCCAGATATTTCTAGTGTAGGTAAAAGGGATTCTAATGAGGTTATTAAGAAAAAAATTGCAGACATCTTGATTGGTCTTGGATTGTTGGAAGTTTCAAATTACCATCTCATTTCTAAAAAAGATTTAATTACAAAAATGGGAATTAATGAAAAAAATGATAAAAAGTTTGTTGAAATTAGTAGTTCTAAGACGGATTACAATGTTCTTCGTCGTAATTTGAGTTCTTATATTATGAAAAATTTTTCTGAAAATAGTGATTCCGAATACCCTCAAAATATCTTTGAAGTAGGAAGAGTATTTGAAATTGAGGGCGAAGAGATTAGAGAGTCTGAAAAATTGGGTTTGGGTTTTGCTCCAGGAAATTATACAAATGTTCGTCAGGTTTTGGATTATCTTGGGAGGTTGCTTAATTTGGAATTTGAAGTTAAAGATGTTTCTGGGGTAAGCAATCATTTTATTGAAGGACGTGTTGGGGGGATTTTTTTAGAGGGCAAACAAATTGGGGAAATTGGGGAAGTGCATCCTAAAATTCTGAAGAATTGGAAGATCAAAATGCCCGTTTCCATTTTAGAGATTAGGTTGGAAGAGGTTTTTGAAAAGTTTAAATAGTTCTTTTATTAGCTTTTTTTATGCCGCAGTAGCTCAGTAGGTAGAGCGCTACCTTGGTAATAAAAGAAACTCGTTGGTTTCTTTTGAACTTCCTCGAAGCACGGAACGGTGATTTCTAATTGCCTCCGTGGAAATCACATAAGAAACTCGTTGGTTTATTAGAAGAGTGTGGGGAGAATTAGATTAAAACCAAAAAGGTAGAGGTCCTGAGTTCAAATCTCAGCTGTGGCTTTTCCTTTCTGTCCCCAAAGTAAGGCTTTATAAAATACAGATTCTTAGTTCTTTTATGAAGAATAAGTATCCAGATTATAAGATTGGAGAGCTCCAGACTATCTACAAGTCTATGCCTAAGAAAGATCAGGAAGCAATAGAGGAATTTCTTATTAAATGTGGAATAACAATCAAAACAAAACCTAAACTTGAGAAAGTGAAGAGAATCTTGATTCAGTTTTATGATGTTACTGAACTATCTTTATTGAAACAGGATAAAACTTCTGTTAATACTTTTCTTTTTCTATTAAATGAAAGTAATCGTTCTGTTTGGACTAAGAATGAAATTAAAGTTTATCTCAAACAGTTCCTAAAAAGGATTTACAAGGATCTAGAAATGATTGAAGATATTAAATCAGATAATAAAAGAGGCTTGAATCCAGAAAAGATAACTGAAGGAAACCTAATCAATGATAAAGATGTTGAAAGAATGTTGAGGTTTGCTAATAATCATAAAGAGAAAGCATATCTTCTTCTAAGCTTCACTACTGGGGCAAGACCTACTGAATTAATTAACCTAAAGTTTTCAGATATAACTTTTGAAAAGGATTATGCAGATGTTAGTTTGTTTAGTCCAAAAACAAAAGCAAGTAGAACTTATCCTGTTGTTGATGAAACAATGAAAGCTCTTTGGGAATTAAGAGAACACTATCCATTTCCTGGAGTAACTCCTCAAGATTATGTTTTTTCTACTAGGACTAGAGGAAAACCAATGACTTCTAACGGAATAAATAAAATGCTTAGAAGGTTAGCTAGTTCTGCTGGAATAAATAAAGATATTTGGGGTTACTTGTTAAGGCATAGTAGAGCTACAAAGCTCTATGAAGAATTACCTACGCCAATAGTTGAAAAGCTAATGGGTCATCATGACCAGTATAGGGTTTATGCTCACATTAGTTCTAAGAAAGCAAGAGAGGAACTTCTTAAAAAAGTATATCATGTTGAGGAACTCACCCCTCAAGAAAAGGAGAAGATAACAAATTTAACTAGTGAAATGGAAGAATTAAGAAATAAATTTCTAAAAGAAGAACTGGAAAGAAAAGAATTGCAAGAGAAAATTGAATTAATGATAAAAGAAGATAAAGCGCACAAAGAAAAGATAGTCAAATTTTTTGAATTGATGGGAGATAGAGATTTAACCCCAGAAGAAGAGAAAAATGGTTTAGACCTAAAGAGCTTAAGTCTTTAATAAAAAAAACATCAAGATGTTTCTAAATTCAAATTTGAGGGGTTCTAGTTAAGACATGTTGTGCAAAAATAAAGGCTCAATACTCCAAAATTTCCCCTGAGGTGATAATTGAAAGAAAACTGGGTCTCCCAGTTTTTTAAGGCAAAACCAAATTTGCCGAATGGCTATTTGGTTTGCTTCTGGGCTTGTTTTCTTCCCCAATTTCAGCGTAAAGAGCACTTGTGCTCTTCTTTTATTAATAGTGCAACATCTTTACATCTTCTCTGTATAATTATGTAGAGAAATTTAAGGACTATTTTATCACTTGTTAATTCTGAATATTCTTTCAAAATGAGACTCATATTCTTCTACTTCAACCACCAAACCATGCTTTTTCAAAAACTTTAATGCTTTGAAAGTTGTTTCCCATTGAGATTTAACTTTCTCCGAAATTTTTTTAACAGACATCTCTCCTTCCTTGGAAAGAACCTTAAGAATATTATCCATCACATCTAAAATGCTTCTTCTAGCCATATTTAGTAGAGTATGAATAAATTTTTATAGGGGGTCTGTATAATTATACTGAGCTATAAAATGAATCCAGGAAATAAATACAAGTCTAAAGGGGAAATTGCAGTTGCAGAAGTTCTAAAAAAGTATAATATTGATTTTGTTTATGAATATCCTTTATTGATTAAAGAAACAAAAGAAGGAGATGAAGAAAAATTAAGAATCTGGTATCCAGACTTTTGGTTGCCTAAGTATTCTATAATCATTGAATACTTTGGAATGGATAGTAATCCTGAATATCATAAAGGAAAAACTGCCAAAGTTAATGCCTATAAAAAGTTGGATCTTGATTGCATTCCTGTTTATCCAAAAACTCTTCAAGGAGATTTGAAATCTTATCTTTTAATCAATATTAAGAAATTAATCAATGAAAAAGTAAGACATTTTGAGAATAGGAATAAAAAACTAATTTCTGGAGGTTAGATTAATTTTGAAATAAATAAATTAAGTAAATCACATCAATCCTTAAAAATGGAAGAATCTTGTTTTTTAGATGGATAAAAAATCATTCAAACATGAATTGGGTGCCAAATTTCCTTCAGAATTAATAGAAAAATTAAATTTTTTTAATAACTTAGGGAAAGATGGAGCATTAGCTTATTTTATTGTTAGAAGTGCTTTAAGGAATAAAAGAAAATCTAATAAGAAGAATAAAAGAAAATGAGCAAGAAAGAATTAAAGGAACTAATTCTCAAATTATTTCATAATAAAGAACTAACTGAGAAGGAGAACCGAAATCTTCAGAAGGTTTTGGATTGGGAAAAATGAAAAGAAAAAAATTGAATGCTGGGT